>Ga0335077_10000373_pt1 | contig 48944 bp, 42 predicted proteins | sample Lox_Sample_31_FD_207151 | JGI IMG/M metagenome (GOLD analysis project Ga0335077, IMG submission 207151) | Soil microbial communities from Loxahatchee National Wildlife Refuge, Florida, United States - Lox_Sample_3.1 | ecosystem: Environmental > Terrestrial > Soil > Wetlands | place: USA... | reverse complement strand
CTAAAGAGAACGGACAAAGCCATAGCAGTATTTCGCGCCATTCTGAATTCTCATCCAGAGGATGCGCGTGCGATGCGAGCTTTGTCCTCCGTGCAACTAGACTCCGGAAAGGCCCAGGATGCCTTGGCGACATTGCAGCCCCTGCTCAGAGCGGATCCTGACCCAAGGACTATGCAGCTCGCCGCAGCGATTTGCGAGGCAAACGGAGATACTCCCAATGCCGTCAAATATCTGAGGGAAGCGATTGTGAAGGATCCGCATGATGTTTCCCTGTATGTAGATTTTGCGAGCCTGGCAATGAGTCACCAGTCATTTCAGGCGGGAGTGGAGATGATGGACGCAGGCATCAACGTGCAGCCTGAAGCTGCAGCACTCTTCCTGGCGCGAGGTGTGTTGTACGTGCAACTCGCGAACTACGAGGCGGCGGAAGCGGACTTTGAAAAGGCCGAGGAATTAGACCCAAAGGAATCCATCAGCGCTGCCGCACAGGGCATGATCGCGGAGGAACAGAATCAGAATGAGCCGGACCAAGCGTTGGCGACGGTACGACTGAAACTGAAGAAGAATCCAGGGGACGCTTTCCTCTGGTATCTACAAGCAGCGATCTTGTCGCAGAAAGCCCCAGATCCGGGTTCCCCAGAATTTGAGGAAGGATTGAACTCCGCGAGGAAAGCTGTGACACTGCAGCCTTCCCTTACGGCTGCGCATGACGTGCTGGCGAAGTTCTATTTACAGTCGGGGCAGGACGCCCTGGCCATCAAGCAGTGCCGCCTGGCTCTGCAGAACGATGAGAATGATCAGACTGCGCTGTACCACCTTGTTCTGGCGCTGCGCAAGACCAAGGATCAGGCCGAGATCCCCGAATTGCTCAAGCGCCTGGCAAAGGCTCGACAAGAGACGGCAAAACAAGAAGCGGAACGCAACCGCTACAAGCTTGTCGTATCGCCGCGCGATAGCGACAAAACTGAGTAAACCTTTACTGAAACTATCCCACCCGACGATAATTGAAGGCGCACTTGCATAGGCCCCAGGAATGACGATCAGCCGGCGTTCTTTTCTGTTGTTTTCCCTTTGCGCTTCCGCGCCACGACTCCTCGGCCAGACGCAGGGTATCGCGACCCGCGACGTAAAGGCCTTGCCCAAACCGGCCCCTTCAGGGCGGCCGTTCTACGCGCATTTCACCGACATCGCCAACGAAGCCGGGCTGCGTGCTCCCACAATTTACGGGGGGATTGAGTCGAAGAAGTACATCATGGAGGCCAACGGCTGCGGATGTGCCTTCATTGACTACGACAATGACGGGTGGATGGATATTTTCATTCTTTCCGGCACTCGCCTCGAAGGCGACCCGCCGGAGGCGACAAATCGTCTTTACAGAAACAACCGCGACGGAACGTTCACCGATGTGACCGAGAAGTCTGGACTGAAAGCCGTCGGGTGGGCAAATGGGGTCTGCGTTGGTGACTACAACAATGACGGTTTTGATGACATCTTTTGCACCTACTTCGGACAGAATCGGCTCTATCGCAACAATGGGGACGGAACGTTCACCGATGTGACCAAGCAGGCCGGCTTGTTGGAGTCTGGCCCGGCGCGCTGGGGAGCAGGCTGCGCGTTTGTGGACTACAACCGCGACGGCCACCTCGATCTTTTCGTCTCCAACTACATCCGCTTTTCATTCGAACACGCTCCCGTGCCCGGAGAGACCTCGACGTGCAATTGGAAGGGGATTCCGGTGAACTGCGGACCACGAGGTCTGCCCACCGGCCGTCATTCTCTTTATCGCAATAATGGTGATGGGACGTTCACCGATGTCACGAAACAATCCGGCATTGCGGGCGCCACGGAAAGCTATGGCATGACCGTCGTGACCGCAGATTTTGACGAGGACGGATGGCCCGACATCTTCGTGGCTTGCGATTCCACGCCCAGTCTGCTCTTTATGAACAATCATGACGGCACGTTCCGCGAGGAGGGCGTCATGCGTGGCGTGGCGTTGAGCGACGACGGAATGGAGCAGGCGGGAATGGGAGTCGGAATCGGGGATTACAACCTTGACGGGCATCTCGACTTGTTCAAGACGCACTTCATCGGCGACACGTGCGGTCTGTACCGCAATGACGGAACCGGAAACTTCGACGAGATGACGCGTGCCGCCAAGGTCGCAGTGGAAACGCGCTTTACGAGCTGGGGAGCCGGGCTCTTCGACCTGGACAACGACGGATACCCTGACCTGTTTTTTGTCACCGGAAGTGTGTATCCCGAGGTCGAGAAAAAGCTGCCGCAATACCCATACAAGACGCCCAGAGTTTTGTTTCGCAACCTGGGCAACGGAGCGTTTGAAGAGATTGAATCGGAGGGCGGCGAAGGCGTCTTGACACCTCATAGCAGCCGCGGGTGTGCGTTCGGCGACTTCGATAATGACGGCGACATCGACATTCTCATCGTCAACATGAACGAGCCGCCGTCACTACTGCGGAACGATCTGAAAGAAAAACAGAACTGGCTCAAGGTGAAGCTGGAAGGGGTGAAATCGAATCGAAGTGCGATCGGCGCCAGAGTTCTCGTACGTTTTGGGACGAGGGTGCAAGCGCAGACGGTTCTCAGCCAATCGAGCTACTATTCGTGCAACGATCCCCGTCTTCACTTTGGTCTCGGCTCCGCCTCATCCGCCGATGTGGACGTGCACTGGCCAAATGGGCTGCATGAACAATATAAGAAGATCTCTGTCAATCAACTGGTGACGATTCGGGAGGGGGTAGGAATCACCAGGAACAAGGGATGGAGCCGCTCCTGAACAATTGAGTAGTGAAGCTCATTAGCGTAAGTTTCCAAGGCGCTGTACCTGCCCGTCCCAGAAAACGAATTCGGAAAAAACTTCTTGACAGTGAATTACTCCTAGTCCTTATATATTAGAGCACGCGAGAAAACGTTTTCTGGGACGGCTCGCCAACACCGTTATTTGACGGGAGGAATCCATGGCCCGTAGCAACATGATCCGACGTAATTCATGGCTGTGCTCTCTATTCGTTCTCTTGACGGCGGCGGCATTCGCCCAATTCACCGCCAGCATTCAGGGAGTTGTGCAGGACCCAACGGGAGCGGGCGTCCCGAAGGCGTCCGTTCAGCTGGTAAACACGGCGACGGCGATCACCGCCGTGACGACCACTGACACCGCCGGCAACTACCGCTTTGTCAGCCTTGCCCCGGGTAGCTACCGGATCACGGTGGAAGCCACTGGCTTCGCGAAAGCGGAAGCAAACGTCACGTTGCTAACTGAGCAGAATCTGAACGTTCCGATCAGTGTCAAGGTGGGCTCGGTCACTGAGTCCATAGTGGTAAGTACTGAAGCTCCGGTGGTTGATACTGCGGAGAGCCGGAACCAGATGACGCTGGAGAACTCCGGCGTGGCCGAGTTGCCGGTCGCAGGCAGAAATCTGGTGACCCTGACGACTTTGGCGGCTGGAGTGTCTGGCCTGGGAACTATGGGGGGGGGCCAGCCGGGAAAGGCGGGAACTCCCGGTTCCGGTGTCGATAACTACTCAACCGAAACTCAAGTGGATGCGAGTGCCAATGGTCAGGGCCAGATGTCGAACATGTACGTGATCGATGGCTTGGATGTGACCAGTGGAATACGCCAGGGGGTATTGAACCTGACGCCCAATCCTGAGTCCATCCAGGAAACAAGCATTCAAGTCAATACGTTCTCACCTGAATACACACGCGCAACCGGCGTTCAAGAGGTATTGACGACAAAATCCGGTACGGAGCAGTTTCATGGTTCGGCGGCGGATTGGTACTACTACCAGAATATGTTCGCCACGACACACTTCTCCGGCCCGAAATATCTGGCGTTCCATGGCAACAACATGTCGTTCGCGGTAGGCGGACCGATTATCCCCCACAAACAATTCTATTTCTACTTTGCGGTCGAACCTCTCCGCTCTTCGCTGGCGCAAAACTCCGCAATCACTTTCTCGGACCCGCAGTTTATTTCCTGGGCTCAGCAGAACCTTCCGAACGGCACGGGAATCCATGTACTCTCCACGTACACTCCTGTCAATGTGTCATCGATCGCGGTCGCCAATAACGGGAGGGCCGCAGGAGTTCTGGGCACGGGGGCCAGCGGCTGCAATACGGCTGCCACGGCATTCATCCCCTGCGATCTACCGATGATCGACGTGGGCAACTTCAGCGCTCCACAAATCAGGGATGGCACGCAGTACTTCGTTCGAGTGGACAAAAATTTCAGCAAGGATAGAGTCTATGGAAGCTTCTATCGAACTGTGCTCACTTATGGTGCAGCATCAGCGATACCAGCGTTCTCGGCTCTCAACAACAACTGGCAGCGGGCCTTTCAGGTCAATTACACACATACATTCTCTGCCAACACTTTGAATGAGGCGATATTCGGCGCAAACCGTGTGGAAGGCGTGCTCGGCAGCGGGGCAAAGGACTACAGCATCCCGTCCATCGCTGTCAGTGGTATCAACACAGAAGCAGGACAGGCCTTCGGAGTGGGGTTCGCACAAGGCGATTTCATCCAACATAACTATCACTGGCGCGACGTGCTCACCCACGTCCGCGGGGCGCACACTTTGAAGTTCGGCTACGAAGGATGGTACGGCGATGATGTCGAACCCTTCCAGGGACCTTGGTCTCAGCCCACATTCAGTTTCGATAATCTGCTTACGCTCGCCCAGGACTCTCCTCACACCGAGAACCATGTGATGTACGACCCGATCGCTGGGCAGCCAGTGCTTTGGTCTTGGGATGCCGCATCACGAACCTGGGGGTTGTTCGCCGAGGACACGTGGAAGGCGAGAAAGAACCTAACGCTAACGCTCGGCCTCCGCTGGGACGATAGTGGAAACCCCTGGTCGAGGAGTGCCACCACGGTTTTTGGCAACTTCTATCTTGGCCCAGGTCAGACCCATCAGCAGGAAGTGGCGAATGGATTTGCGAAGGCGACCCACAATGCCCTAAACCACTCGGTGAATAATCTTTTGAGCCCGCGCATTGGTTTTGCCTGGGACATGACGGGTAAAGGCAACACGATGCTGCGAGGCGGATTCGGCATCTACAACAACTGGCTCACGCAGGCAAACGTGCAGGAGGAATTCCGCGGCAGTCCGCCTGGCCCTATCACTCCAACATTCACGGCCGGGACAGCGACTCCTCCATTGTTCGTTCTTGGGACAGGGGGAAAGCCGCCATTCGGGTTCACCTATCCGCCTTTGGCCGGGTCGCCGATATGCCCCACCCTCGGTGCTAGCGGCTGTCTGGACTCCAAAGGAGGCATTGTCGGTGCCAACGCCGGGATCGGCGCAATCAATCCGAACTTAAAGTCACCCAAAGCGAACATTTGGTCACTGACATTGGAGCAAAAAATTGGGTCGAGATACTCTGCCGCCGTGGGCTATGCGGGATCCCATTCCTACAACGTTGTCGGTGGAGGCAACCAGGCCGGTGTTGTCAGTTACGGGCAGGACATCAACGCCTTTTCCGGAGATCTGTTGACTCGTGCTGCTCCCATTAGATTGAACTCGAGTTTCGGTTCAATTGCGTATACCGACAATGATCGATATGGAAACTACGAAAGCATCTTCTTTGAGTTTAAGGGAAGATTCTCACGGCGCGGATTCTTCAATGCTTCGTACACACGTTCGCGTTCGCAAGACGATGCCGGCGTGTATCCAGCCGAGGTGAGCCCGTCGCAGTACTACGGCCCGTCGCCATGGGATGTTCCAAACCGCTTCTCGCTCACGCTCAACTATCAATTACCGGGGCTGAACAAAGGAGAGGGTCTGATCGGCCGACTAACCGGGGGTTGGGGTATCAGCGGAACAAGCATTTTCCAGAGCGGGTATCCGGCGATGGTCTACACGGGTGCTCCATTTCTCGCTCTCTGTGCGTCCGGCGCTGTCAGCCCGTGCACGGCCGCCGATCCCGCGGTTTCGTACCGGGCGGGGAGCGGCGATTTCAATGCGGACGGGGATAACAATGACTATCCTGACGCGCAGAGCTACCATCAAGGAAATTCAAAAAGCGAATTCCTCAATGGAGTTTTCGCGTCCGGGCAGTTTACCTCTCCTGCGAGCTTTGGCGGCGAGGGTAACGAAAAGGCCAATCAATTCCGACAGCCCAACTTCGCCGAGACCGACGTCAACTTCTACAAAGTCACTCATCTCGCCGAGAGAGTTGACTTGCAGCTGCGGTTTGAATTCTTCAACGTCTTCAATCGCGTAAACCTGACGGGATTCGACAGCAACCTGGCGGATAGCACCTTCGGGAAAGCAACCGCCCAGCAGCTGCCGCGTAACTGGCAGTTTGGGGCAAGGATCACATTCTAACTGCTGTTTTCAAAGGGGGACGCCCTGCCGCTTTAGCCGAAGCGGCGGGGCTTTATATTTTGTCAGGCTGCTAGACGTGATCTGCCGTGGGGGTTTGCTTTGCTCATTCGTATTACGCCGCTGGCGTAAGATCACTGTGCCTTATTCTGTTGAGCCGAAATCTGTCACCAGCAGAACTGGCAAGGCCGTCAGACTGTCCGATTGAAGCATGCATTTTTTCCGGAAACATGAATTCCTTTTTACGGCGATCCTCTTTCTGTCCTGTGCGTACGCACAAACGACGGATCAGATCGACGCGATCGCCTCCGCACTACGCAACAGAGAATTCTCGACAGCGCTGGAATTGCTTCAGCCGGCCCTTCGGCAATCGCCTTCGGACGCACGGCTTTGGGCCATGCAAGGCACCGCGTACGCCGGGAATGGAAGAATGAAGGAGGGGCTAGCGTCGTTTCAGACGGCCCTTAAGATCGCTCCTGATTATCTGCCGGCGTTGCAGGGGGCCGCTCAGATCGAATTCGCGGAAGCTAGTCCCAAGGCCATTCCTTTGCTCCACAGACTGCTTCGCATACACCCTGACGATGCGGTGGCACACGGTATGCTGGCAGTGCTTGAATATCAGCGCGGGAACTGTCAGGCATCCGTGCCTCATTTTCAAAAGGCAGGCGCGCTATTCGATGCCAAACCGGACGCTCTGCATGCATATGCGACATGCCTGGTTCGGCTCAAACAAGCGGACAAGGCGGTAACCGTTGAACAGCGTGCGGTGGCCTTGAATCCGGACGATCGGCGGGAACGTCAGGTTTTGGCATCCGTTCAACTGATGGCTCACATGCCACAGGAAGCGCTGACGACGCTCGATGCGCTATTGCATACCAACCCTGATGCCTCGACGCTGGAACTGGCTTCCTCTGCGTACGAGGCGGCGCACGACACCGACAAAGCAGTGGATACTCTGCGGCAGGCCGTTCTGCTAGATCCCCACAACGTCAGTCTCTATGTGCAATTCGCCATGATCGCGGCGAGGCACCAGTCCTTTCAGGTCGGAATCAACGTCGTAAATGACGGCATTAATCTTGTGCCGAATGCTGCGCTGCTTTTTTTTGCGCGAGGCGTCCTTTATGTGCAACTCGCCGAGTATGACAAGGCTGAGGAAGACTTCGAGAAAGCCTACGAACTGGATCCCAGTCAATCTCTCACTGTGGCGGCGCAGGGATTGGCGGCGGTGCAGCGAAATGATCTCTCGCACGGACTAACCGAAGTCCAGGAGAAATTGGCTCGAAGACCCGATGATCCGATCTTCCTTTACATGCAGGCAGATCTCCTGACGCAGCAGGGGGCGACACCGGGCAGTCCTGAATTCCAAACGGCCATGCGTTCGGCGAAAAGGGCGGTAGCGCTGCGGCCTTCGCTTGGTCCCGCTCGCACTGTTCTCGCGAAGCTTTACCTGCAGTCCGGACAATACGCGGACGCCGCCATTCAGTGCCGCAAGGCGCTCGAGATTGACCCGAAGGACCAATCCGCGCTCTATCACCTTATCCAGGCGTTGAGAAAGACTGATAAGAAGGGCGAAATCCCGGAGTTACTGAAGCAACTTGCACGACTGCGGCAGGATGCCACGAAAGACGAGCGTGAACAGTATCGCTACAAATTGGTGGAAGGAGATACCACGGGCAAATAGGTTCGAAAGCAGGAAGGCCCTTCGCCTTAACGTACATGTGCAAAATAGAGAAGCAAGACGAAGATCACAACGGGAAGGGCGGCGATTCCGAGGAACAGGATTACGCGTTTCCCGACCGACGCCGGTGCCTTTTGGATAGCCTGCAACTGCGGACGGCGAATAACTTTTACACGATCCAAATTCGCGAGATCAGATGAGAATTCGTGAGCATTGGCATATCGATCTTTAGGTTCCCGTTCGAGGGCATGGCAGATGACTTCCTGAAGTTGAACCGAGATGGAGGCGTCAAGTTCGCGCGGCGGAACGGGATGCTTCAGCAATCGATCGTACGGGCTTAGGCCCTGAAATGGCGTCTTCCCGGTCAACATTTCGTAAAAGATCACTCCCAAGGAATATATGTCACTGCGGGCGTCGTCGCGCTTGCCATTCAGTTCTTCTGGGGACACATACGCCGAGACCCCTACAACCTGAGCGATGTTAGTGAATGTAATCCGCCGGGCACCAGTTTTCGTCGCAGTACCGAAATTTGTCAGCTTGATATCATCCGCCTCCCCTACCAGGATGTTCTCCGGCCTCACATCACGGTGTCGCACTCCGCGGTCCTGAATATAAGCCAACGCGTTCGCGATATTCAGAGCAATGCGAATCGCGCGATCGTGACTGAGTCTTTCTGTGTTCAGGATTTGACGGAGTGACACTCCGTCGAACCATTCACTAACGATATAGGTTTGGCTTCGCTGCTCGTCAGAAAAGATCCTTAGAATGCCTGGATGATGGAGCGATCTTCCAATCTCTTGCTCGCGCTGAAATCGTTCGAAGAACACAGGGTCCGCTTCCATCTCAGGGTCGGGAATCTTGATGGCCACAGTATTCTGTGTTCGCAAGTCAATTGCACGAAAAACAGAAGCGGAACCAGTGCGATCGGCTACACCCTCGATCTGGTAATGGTCGATCTGGTCGCCGGGATGGACGGGAATTCTCATTGGTTGATCGATTCGCTCAGAGTATTTGAAGCATGGTCTGCCAACACTGGATTACATTCATCGAGCGCGGGAACTTCATGATCGTACAAGCCTTCTTCAGCATCTTGGCTGGACTTGAGTTGATACGTGCCGCGAAGGGCTAGCGGAGTCAACAGGGTCGTCAACAGAACTACCGCGACCATGACCGCCACCTCTGATTTGCCGAACATTCCCGTACTAGCGCCCATGGCGGTCACGATCAGACCCACTTCACCGCGAGAGATCATTCCGCAACCGACGCGGAGGCTGCGCACCCAGTCCATTCCGGAGCCCAAAGCTGCGAGTCCGCAACCGACGAGTTTTCCGACAACTGCTGCTGCCAATACAACGAACGTCAGTACCCAGTGTCCCGACAAAGCGCGGTAATCGCTGGTGAGGCCAATGGAAACGAAAAACAGGGGTACCAGGAAACCATGGCCGATTGCATAGAAACTTCGCTCAACATCGGCCTTGAACTCTGACTGCGAAAAAACGTATCCGAGCAGGTAGGCACCCGTAATCCCAGCCACGCTGCCGAGCCATTCCGCTCCGATCGCGTAGAGCAGCACCAGTGCCAACACGCAACTTGGTACGGCTTCGTTCGCAGAGAGCTTGCGCAGTTGTTTCATCAGAGGATCCAGCCACTTTCGGGCCGCGCCATAGCCCACCACGAAGAATGCTGATACGCTCAAACTGATAACAACCATCTGGATGAGCAAAGGATGAGCCGTCGCGAACGCCATGCGCGGCAGGAGCCAAGCTGTTGTAGCTGCAGCGACGCCGAACGGCTCTCCGTGTACGGAGGTGCTCGAGGCGGCGAGAAAAGCGAGCACAAAAAGCCCCATTACGTCGTCAATCACGGCAGCACCTAGAATGACCGTGGCTTCAGGTGAGGACATCTTGCCTGCATCCATGAGTGTCCGCGCCGATATCGACACGCTGGTCGCCGTCAAGGCGCCGCCAAGAAAGCACGATGTCGTCCAGGACAGCCCGAATAGATAACCGACGCCAGCTCCCAGCAGAAAGGGCCAAATGACTCCTGAGAGTGCCACGACAAATGCGGTTACGCTGGCTTCCCGCATGCGCTCGATATCGGTCTCGATGCCTGCCGTGAACATCAGCACCATGCCGCCGAGTTGAGCGAGCAGCATGAGGGCGCCACTTGCCAGCCCCCCTTCGAATAAAGGACGGTGGAGGAGATTTATCGCGCCAGGACCGAGCAGTACGCCGACCAGAAGCTCGCCGAGAATGGCGGGGATACCAAGCCGTGTGCACAACGACGCCGCGAATTTGCCGGCCGGCAGCAGAATGGCGACCAGCAGCGCAAGCTGAAGGCCCGGGTGCATGGTCAACTGAGATCAAGTGCTACAGAAGGTTCGGTGCGATGCCGGGTCCAGATGCGACGAAGAGAAGTTGTGAGCTTTTGCAGCGGCGTACCGTATCCTCCTCGTTCGATGCCCTCTCGTTTCATCGTTCGAATTGAGGAAGCCTGCCTGCGCGCCATTTCAGACTGCGCCATGTTTCGCGCCAGTTTTGCGGCAAGGAGCGTATGCTCTTCTGCCTGATCTATCACTCGGAGACGCATCCAGAGCTCGCCGAACTTGAGCCGTGCGATGAAGCTGTTGGGAGCGAGCCGCACCGACTCGCGGAGTTCCTCAATCGCAGATTGGGCATCGAAACTGACGCACAGCGCCATCCCTAAAAGGACGCGAAGCTCCGACACTTCCGGAAATTGGGCAACGGATTCTCTTAGTTGACTTACAAGATTCGCGCGTTCTTCGTTCTCGAGCAGGTAAGGATTAGAAAACATTCGGAGTAGAAGTTCTTGCGCCTCCCGAGAGATCGAAGCGAGCGCAAGTGAGGAAATCTGACTTTCGAGCGCGGTCGTACTTGTTTCCGCCTCAATGAGTGGGTACTTGTTGTTTGCTGCCGACATAGATTTGGATTCTCCCGAGATCGTGGTTTGATTCCATGAGTCCCGGCAGGTGCGGTGTATCACCCTGCCGGGAGCGCCGTTGCAAATAAACTACGCGACCGCGAACTCCCGCGGACGAGTCACGAAGATATCGGGTTCCTTTGCAAACAGGAATTCGGGATATCCCAGCTGCCCCATCTCAGGAAGGTCGAGGCCAGCGACTTCGCTTTCGGCAGAAACGCGATGCCCCAGGAAAAACTCCAGAACCATATTCAGGGCGAAGCTGAAGGTGAAGACAAATCCCAGCAGGGTCGAGATCCCGATCAGCTGTGCAGCCAGTTGACTCGCGTCGCCGTAGAACAGCCCAGTGACTGAGCCTGTAACTCCATTCCAGCTGCCTCCGTAGTTACTGGTGCCGTCGGCGAAGAGCCCGACGCAGAGCACACCCCAAAGCCCATTGGCTCCGTGAACGGAGATTGCGCCAACCGGGTCGTCGACCTTCAGGACGCCTTCGATGAACGCGACGCTCACACATACCAGAACACCCGCGATTAGGCCAATGATCGCGGAGTTCGTGGGATTGACGAACCCGCTAGGCGCGGTGATCGCCACCAGTCCAGCGAGCAACCCGTTGCCGCTCATCGAGGCATCTGGCTTCCCTTTCATGATCCACATGTACAGGATGGCTCCAAATGTCCCCGTACATCCGGCAAGCATGGTGTTCACCGCGATCGAGCCGATGCGCAGGTTGCCGTTTGCCGATGCACCCAGCGTGCTACCCGGGTTGAACCCGAACCAACCGAACGCCAGGATGAAGCACCCGATCAGCACCGCGGAGATGTCGTGCCCGAGAATCACGTTGCTCGAACCATCGCGGTTGAATTTGCCGATCCGTGGGCCGACAATAAGGCATACAGCTAATGCCGTCAGACCTCCTACGGCGTGCACGACTCCCGAACCGGCGAAGTCGCAATAGCCCTTGCCTAAACCCAAGTTGGTCCCAAGCTGTGCCAGCCACCCTCCGCCCCACGCCCAATTTGCGAACAGCGGATACGTGAAGGCTCCCATCAGCACCGAAGAAACGGAGAAGGTCAGGAACTTCCATCGCTCAGCGCACGCTCCGGTGACAATCGTCAGTGCCGTATCCATGAACACCATCTGGAAAAGGAAAATGACCATCACACCGACGTCATAGGTGTGGCCGCCCAGAAACATTCCGCTTCCGCCGAAAATACCCCACGTCTTGCCAAACAGCGTGATAGGGTGTTCGACATTCAGTGGATTCAGTCCACCGAGGTTTCCATTTCCCGCGGAACCGCCCATTTGAATGGCAAACCCGATCAACCAGTAGGCGAGGAGGCCGCACCCATACACGAAGAAGTTCATCATGTACGTGTGATTCGAATTCTTCACACGGCACAGGCCGGCTTCCACCATTGCGAATCCGGCCTGCATGAACATGACGAGAAAGCCGCAAACCAGTGTCCAAGTGAAATTGATGCCAATCTTGTTCTGGCCGACCTGGTTCGCTACATCGGGCAATGTGACGCCGGCCTTTGAGTCTGAGGCAGGAACATCGTTGATGGTTCCCGTGAGAGTGCCCCCGGGATCTCCCGCTTTCAGTGCGTCCGTGGCGGGAGCTTTGCCAGCAGCACCTTTTAGCTCGGCTGTCGCAGCTGATGGCGGTGGGGTTGTGGCAGACGCTGGCGCTGCGGCTTGTGCGAGAGCCACTGTGCATAGCGAAAGCACGATCGCAAAAAGGCAGAAACACGAACAAGCTCGTACTATCCGTCTCATTATTGTGCGCTCCATAGTCATTTATTGTTCACCGCTATCGGCTCTACCCTACGCTTTCCAAATCGCGTTTTTGTTAAACGCGGCGGGCAAGACGAAAAGGATGCCGAACAGACTCACTGCAATTCCAACGAGCCCTAGAGCAATACGGCCTCCAGTGCCAGTGACGACGTGAAGTCCGCCGAGAACCAGAAGCCAACCAAAGCATGCTGCGAATGCTCCAAGAGACTTCATGCCTCCTGCGCCTGCAATCTGGGCTGGTGGTCCTTCGAGCGGCTTAAGTCTGAGAAACTGGAGAAGACTTAGCCCGAAGATCACCACGCCAACGACCAGCGCGAACTTGCCGATTCCGCTGGAGAAATATGCGATTCCGGCACAGGCTACGGTTAGCCCGACCAGGAATGTCCCAAACGAACGGCCCTGTCCCGATGTTGCTGCCATCAATTGCCTCCTTGAGCTAAAACCCACTACGAGTTAAGTTGCGTAACCCAGACTCCGCGCTCTCGCGGATAGTGTCCCTAAAACTCCGTCCTCGAGCGTGAAGTGCAGACCGCAGAGTTTTGCCTGCATTGCGATCGAAGTGACTCGAAGCGGTGGCTTGTCTTCGCGAGTCACCGTGCCTGTAATGATGAGCTCGACTGAACTCTCCGATTGGCGATAAACGCGCAGCTTCGCAGTTCTGATATCCGAAATCGCAGCGAACATGAGCTCTCGAATAGCGATTGTGTCGCGTAGCGCCTGATACGTCTGGTTCCGGTGTGCGATGACCGGAGGCAGATCCACATCCCATGGATCTGGCGGACGAGCCAACCACTCGCACTCCGCTTCATCGCCCCGCAATTCAATTCTCAGCAGCCGCAGCGGCGCTCTCGATAGCTCTCCGAAGCGCAATCGCTGGTGGGTTCGCCGGATAAAATTGGCAGCGTCCCACAGTGGCTTCATCGGCGTTTCACTCCGCCCTCCACTTCAGCCCGAACTGGAAGAGCCATAAAGAGGACAAACTGGACTGCGATCATGACTTCGAGCCCCAGGGGAACTGCCCGCTGCAGCCGAACCGCGAGCAGGATCGCGATCATCGAAGCCCATTGCCAGCGCGTGCGGCGCAGTCTCTCCAGCCGATCCGGCATCCTCAACAATTCACCGATGGTCAATCTGCGGCCAACGGCAATCGTGCCGTGGGCGCGCAGACAAGCTACAGCGAAGAATCCCGCCATTAGCAATTCGAACAGCGCTGTCTTCCCGTCCATCTGACTCCTCACATCTCACATCCCAACGTGAGTCCGGGTGTTCCAGTCTCGAGGTCTGAGCCCCCGTCGCAAGAGTGCGCAGAGACACGTCGCTCCCGGCGCCAACGATATCGCGACAAGCAACTGCTCAAAGTCACCGCTGTGCAGTCGCACACTCCTCAAATAGAGATTTGTCTTGGTTCGGCACCGCGTCGTGCCTGAGACTTGCTTCTCTTCGGCGTCGGAAAGAAGGAACTGCCTAGACTGCGGTAATCTTACTTCCGATTTCAGATGCTGCTTTTTACCCTCTGCAAAGTCAAATTCAAATTTCTTATTTAGTCCATTACCTTTCGAAGGTCAGAAAGACTTGCTCTTCTCATGTGTGATAGCGTCACTCAGAACGATTGCTTCTGCGATGTCCTTCATTGGCCTGCGTCGTTGCTGGCTCTGGCGTTGCAGCATTGCATACGCCTCCGGTTCGCTGATCTTCAGTTCCCGCTGCATGATCCCCTTGGCCCGCTCTACAATTTTTCTGAGCTGGAGTTGGTCTGCCAACTGCGACTTCTCTCTCTCGAGGCAGGCCAGCTCGATTTCTGCGCCAACAAGAAAACCTACGCTCGAAATGAGCGAGATTTCGCGCTCACTGTAGACATGCGGGGCCCGCTTCTGAAGATTGAGCACACCAACAACACGCCCTCTACTCAGTAGCGGCACCGATAAAAACGATTCGAAACGATCTTCGGGAAGTTCGTTAAAGAATTGAAACCGGGCATCACTTGCGGCACCGTGGGAAACTGCTACCGGCTGCATATGCTGGGCAACCCAGCCAGTAATACCCTGCCTGAGCTTCAGGCGATCTACGACTTCGACATGCGGATTCTTGGAAGTTCGGAGCACCAGTTCGTCGCCTTCGAGAACATAGACGAAGCACGAATCGCACTCGACCATCGAGGTGACAAAGTCCACAAGCTGCGCCAGCACCTGCCCAACCGGGACTGCCGCGATCATTCGAGTGGCAATGCGATTCAAAAAGGAGTATTGCAGAGCAACCGGATCGGCGGACTTTGATCCGCCGAGTACTGGCGTTGATGCCATTTCCCACGCGCTGGTTGCACTCATGCGGACACATTATTAGGCGGGCTGCCGGACGACAATCATCCTTTGGTATACACACTGATGGAAAAAACGAATTCGTCATATCAGAATCAGAGGTTATGCACGCGGCTTGAGTTTGTCCGCCATCCTGACTAAATCAGCGAGAGACGCAGCTTCCATCTTTTGCATTACGCGGCTGCGATAAATTTTTATGGTTACTTCACTTAACCCAAGCTTGGCGCCGACTTCCTTATTGATGAGTCCCGTCACCACCAAGTCCATAACTTCCCGTTCGCGCTCCGAGAGTTGACCAACCCTGACCTTCAACACGGAGAGTTCGGCCTCTTGTCCACGGCGGATGCGGTCACGCTCCAGTCCATGGCGAACCGCTGTGAGCAGTTCGTCCTTCTGAAACGGCTTCATGAGGAATTCGATCGCGCCCGCCTTCATGGCCCGAGAGGTCATAGGCACATCTCCGTGGGCGGTAACGAAGATGATGGGAATGGAAACTTCCTTTTTGATCAGCATTTCCTGAAATTCAAGGCCGCTCGTGCCTGGAAGCCGTACGTCCAGCACGAGACAGCACGGGCCGTCTGGTCGGCGTGCCTCCCAGAATGCCTCTGTAGACGGGAACACTTCGGTACGCATTCCCACCGATTCGAGGAGGTTGCTGATGGCATCGCGTACCGAGGGGTCGTCATCAACGACAAAAACAGTTGTGGGTGCTTCAGCCATCAGATTCTCGTGGGCGAATTGGAAATGTAAATTGAAAAACAGCGCCCCCGGAAGCTCGCGGCGATGCCCAGAGCCGGCCTTCGTGAGCTTCTACAATCGATCGACTGAGGGATAGTCCGAGTCCGATTCCGTCCGGTTTGGTCGTAAAGAATGGAGTAAAGATCTTCTCGGCGACCTGGGCATCCAGTCCCTTTCCGGAGTCCTCGACGCATACCACCACATTGGTTTCTTCGACGCGGGTGCTAATGATCAGTTCTTTGCGGCGATCCGCGATATCGGCCATCGCATCCATAGCATTAGTAAGCAGGTTCAAGAGCACCTGCTGCAACTGCACGCGGTCTGCTTTGATTTTTGGCGATCCTGCCACGAGGTTGGTATGCACGGAAACGCCACGCCGTGTCGCTTCATCTCTCAGAAAAATCGCCAGTTCATGGATGACTTCATTGACGTCAAGCCAGTCTTTGACTGGAGATTCCTTTTTAAAGAGGGCGCGCACCCGGCTGATTGTAGCGCCCGCGCGAGTTCCGTCCTGGATGATCCGTTCGATGGTATTCCTGGTCTTATCGAGATTGGGTGGATCGGCCGAGAGCCATTCTAGACATGCATGCCCGTGCGTGACGACTGCGGTCAGAGGCTGATTGATCTCGTGAGCGATCGAAGCCGTCAACTCGCCCATGCTGAGAAAGTGCGAGAGACGAGCAAGTTCAGTTTGTGTTTTCAGGAGTTCGGCAGTCCGTTCCGAGACGCGCGCTTCCAGGTGGTCCAGCGCTTCCTGGAGAGCATCTTCACTTTTCTTCTTTGCGGAGCTTATCCAGCTCGCAGCCAGAGCACACAACACAAATGCGGCAAAGTAGGCTTCAGCTGTCGCGCCGATTGAAAAGGAATGCACGGGCGGCACAAAAAAGTAATCCACGAGCACGGTCGAGAGCAGGACGGCAGAGATTCCAGCCGCAGCGCCACCGAACCAGGCACTGGCCATCACTCCCCCGAAGAAGAGAAACAGGAAAGGATACGGAAAGAGAGGTTGCAGCAGCACCGTGAAAGCGAAAGCCAATGCGACCGAGAGTATGGCCAGACCAAGTGGGCGCAGGAATATCGTCAGCCATCGAATCGATGTGCTAGATGCCATCGCTCTCCTTCAGGGCTGTTCTGCCGCTAGAGCCCGCGTCGGCCCCACCAAGCGCATAGCCGCAGATCAGAACCACAACGCGCTTCGAAATGAGAACCTACCCTGCCGCGGAAGGAGGTGTCAAACTTGGTTTTGGCGGCAATCAGAAAGATTGCTGACGAGAGCAGGACCAGCAGGGCGGTGCCTCAGCGGTGCTGAGCCGGCACGCGTACCCCGCCTTCGATCTTGGGGATGCCGAAATGTCCGACGAGATGGGATAAGTCGAGTGGGCTTATGGAACCAGAAACCTCGACGAAGTCGACCTCCGTGGACCTGGCAATCAGAATCGCAACGTTGCTGATTGCTTCCTTCTGCCAGAGAATCCATAGATCGGTTACGCCGGGGACGCCGTTTCTGTCGTGCTTGTTCACGAGTTGCATCCATCCGGCGGCATCGTACTGGTCTTTGACGGAGCGAAGAGCGTCTAGATCGTAGGCCCAAGGCTCGGCGAAGCGATATCTGTGGACCGAAACGCCCCTCACGCCGGCGATCACTCGAAGAAGATCCTGATTCTCAGAGTCCAGTTTTGAGGCAAAGACTAACATGGAGTGATCCAGTGTGAACTCGGTTTTCGAGCTTGCACTTTGACGCAAGACTTCCATTGCTTGAGGGATCTCTTCGCGGCTTTGCTGTCCCTGAGCGCACGAAAGAGCGGGATAAGAAAGTACGACGGTTAGAAGCAACAGGCGAGTGCTCATAAAGGTCCTCGAAAGCCGAACTTTAATTCGGCTCGCAGGGCTCTCTTGTAAGACATCAATCTCGACTGTGCAATGCCCCGGGGATAAACAACAGCTCATTCGGTAAGCTGCTGAATTCTAAAGTGCTAGGTGGAGAGGTCAAGGCAGTTCCGCGGTCGGAAAGACGGTCCGAGGGCGCAACCGTTGAGGTACTAACCCTCGTCGAGGGGCGGCGGAACAACAGAATCAGCAGAAAATTTGACCGCAGAATTCATGCATCAGGACCCTCGGGCAGTCCGAGAGGCACTCCGCGCAGGTTTTGCTCCACCCAGAACGAGGGCGCAAAGGCGATCGACGAATTCAGGGGTCAGGCAATCGTGCTGGATGATGAAGCGCATGTAGATTGGACCGTACAGAGAATCCAGGAGGAGGTCGAGATCCGCATCCTTTCGGATCTCACCACGGGTGATCGCCCGCCGCAGAGTGCTGTATGCTTCCCGGCGGCGGGGCCAAAGGAAGCGTTCGCGGAAGGCGCCGATCAGATCTTTGTCGGTCTGTCCTGCCGCCAGGATGGCAGAAACGATGCGTCCGCGGCGGCTGCGAAATACCTTTACCAACTGGCGCATCTGCTGACTCATGTCGGTGTAAACGGACCCTGTATCCGGGAAATGAAGTTTGCGGGTGATGCTGCTGGCAAAGGCATCCGCGATAAGTGCGCCTTTGTTTGGCCACCAGCGATAGACGGTGGCCTTGCCAACTTCGGCCTGATCGGCCACCTCCTCGATCTTGAAGTCGGAAAAGCCGTTCTGACCAAGGATTTTGAGAGTACTACGGAGGATTGCCTGACGCGCTTGTTCGCTTCGCGGGCGCCCTGGAGGCCGCTTACCGTTACTCCTGTACTCAGCCACTAACCGTTGGCGCATACCGCTAACCTTACCATATAATCGAGCACATCTAATTGGAATCCGATACGGTGAGTATCGAATCTAAGGTGGCATTGATTCGTGTTTTTGGGGCAGCACGTCGAAATGTGTTTCTGGATTCTGGAGCGGTTAGCGAATGTGGATTGTTGCTCTAGCCCTAAGACGGCCTTATACGTTTGTGGTGATGGCGATCGTCATCATCATTTTGTTCTTCGTCACGTTGGTGCGCACACCAACGGACATCTTCCCCGACATTAATATCCCCGTTGTTTCGGTCGTGTGGTTTTATTCGGGACTGTCCCCGCAGGACATGGCTGACCGAATTGTGGCCAACTCTGAGCGCGGAATCACCACGACGGTCAACGATATCGAACATATGGAATCCCAGTCCGTTTATGGATTGGGTATCATCAAGGTCTTCTTTCGCCCGGGGACGAATGTCCAGGGCGCAATCGCGCAGATTACAGCCATTTGTCAGACGAGCGTGCGAAGTTTGCCGCCCGGAACTACGCCGCCCCTCATCATTTCCTACAGCGCATCAACCACCCCAGTTATCCAGTTGGGATTGAGCAGCAAGACGCTGCCCGAGCAGCAGTTGTTTGACCTTGGACAGAACTTCTTGCGGACCTATCTGGCAACCGTGCCTGGTGCGGCGACTCCGTATCCCTACGGGGGCAAGCTGCGACAGATTCAAGTCGACCTCGACCTGCCGAAACTGCAAGCTTACGGCCTCTCTCCCGTGGATATCGTGAATGCGGTAAACGCCCAGAACATCATCCTGCCGTCTGGCACGATGAAAATGGGTCCACTGGAATATGACATCGAAATGAACGGCACGCCGCAGACGATTGCGGAGTTGAACGATCTTCCGGTGAAGACCACGAGAGGATCGACGCTCTACATGCGCGACGTGGCCCACATCCGCGATGGATTTGCGCCACAGACCAACATCGTGCGCCAAGACGGAAACCGGGGCGCGTTGATGTCGATCTACAAGAATGGCAGCGCGTCGACGCTCCAAATTGTTGCCGGGGTGAAAGGCATCGTCGATCAGGCTGCGCAGTCATTGCCACCGGAACTAAAAATCTCCCACCTGTTTGACCAGTCATTATTCGTGCGAGCGTCAATCAGTGGGGTGCTTCGGGAGGCGCTGATAGCAGCGGCGCTCACGGCATGCATGATTTTGATTTTTTTAGGCGACTGGCGCCCGACCATCGTCATTTCGATTTCGATTCCACTATCTATCTTCGTCTCGATCATTCTGTTGGGTGCGATCGGCGAGACGATCAACATCATGACACTGGGCGGACTAGCCTTAGCGGTCGGCATCCTGGTCGATGACGCGACGGTGGAGATCGAGAATATTGAACGCAATCTGGCCATGGGCAAGGAGATGCGTCAGGCGATTCTGGATGGGGCCCAGCAGATTGCAGTGCCGGCGTTTGTTTCGACGCTCAGTATCTGCATCGTGTTCGTGCCCATGTTCTTCCTGAGCGGTGTCGCGAAATTCCTGTTTGTGCCACTGGCGGAAGCCGTGAGCTTCGCCATGCTGGCCAGCTACCTGCTTTCGCGAACGCTGATTCCGACACTTGTCATGTACATCATGCGCGGGCATGAACACCGAGCAGAAACGGCGGAGTCGGCCTTGGGCCGTTTTCAGCGCGGATTTGAACGAAAGTTCGAGGAGTTCCGGCGCAGTTACGAAGCATTGCTGGAGACTACGGTTACGCATCGTGGCATATTCGCGATTTGCTTCCTGCTTTTCTGCGTGCTGTCGCTCGGGCTGTATTCATTCCTGGGACAGGATTTTTTTCCACAGGTGGATGCCGGATTGCTCCGCCTGCACGTACGAGGGCGTCCTGGACTGCGTGTCGAGGAGACGGCGCGGCTTTGTGACCAAATTGAAAACTCCCTGCGCGAAGAGATTCCTAACGGACAGTTGCAAACTATTCTGGACAACATCGGCCTGCCGAACTCGGGTATCAATCAGTCGTACAGTTCGAACGGGACCATCGGTACCAGCGATGCCGAGATCCTGATCGCGTTGAATCCGGAAAGTCATCCCCCGACTGCGGATCTAACTCGGCACCTGCGGGAATTTCTGCCACGCCATTTTCCCGGAGTCGAGTTCTTCTTTCAGCCGGCTGATATTGTCACGCAAATCCTGAATTTCGGTATTCCTGCGCCGATCGATATCCAGGTCGTGGGAACGGACCTGCAGAGTAATTACGGAATTGCTCAGCAGATTGCTTCTCGCCTGCGGCACATTCCCGGAACTGCAGATGTGCACGTTCAGCAATTAATGTCGCTGCCCACGCTGCGCATGGATATCCAGAGGACGCGGGTGACTCAGGTAGGGCTCACAGCGCGCGACGTGGCGCAGAGTGCGCTGGTTTCACTGAGCGGCAGCTTTCAGACGGCTCCCAACTTCTGGTTAAATCCAAACAACAAAGTTACATATCAGATGGCCGTTCAGGCACCGCAGTACAGAATGACGAACCTGCAAGACCTGATGAACATCCCGGTTATCTCCCAGCAAGGCCCGCAACTGATGGGGAACCTGGTGCAGGTCAGTCCCACGGTACGGCCGGCGACCGTCAATCATTACAACGTACAGCCAATCATCGACGTCTACGCCAGCACGCAGGACCGCGATCTGGGCGCGGTAGCAGTCGATACACAGGAGGTCCTGAAAAGCTTCGAGGGAAAACTGCCACGAGGAACCCACATCGTGGTGCGCGGACAGGTTTCGACCATGCGTTCGTCGTTCATCGGGCTCGGCATCGGACTGATTGGCGCGATTGTGCTGGTTTATCTGCTGATCGTGATCAACTTTCAGTCCTGGCTGGATCCATTCATCATTATTACGGCCTTGCCGGGTGCACTAGCGGGAATTTGCTGGTTCCTGCTGCTGACCCATACAACATTGAATGTGCCATCTCTTACGGGAGCTGTCATGTGCATGGGTGTGGCCACAGCGAACTCCATTCTGATGGTGAGCTTCGCGCGCGAACAGATGGATGAGGGTGTGCCCGCGGTTCAGGCCGCTGTGGCGGCTGGTTATACCCGCATTCGCCCTGTACTGATGACCGCACTGGCGATGATCATCGGAATGGTGCCCATGGCTCTCGGATTCGGCGAGGGTGGCGAGCAGAACGCGCCATTGGGACGTGCCGTCATTGGTGGGTTGTTGTTTGCCACGGTTGCAACCTTGTTTTTTGTGCCGAGTGTGTTCGCCATCTTCCATAGCCGGAGAGAAGCTCGGCGCGCACGAGAACAGCAGGTGTAGTCTGAAAAGGTCTTCATACATTCGGAGTGGAGCATGAAGGTAGAGAACGATCAAATACGGGAGCAACGGGAAAGTACCGGTTACGGCGGTCATAGTGTCGAAAGTGAGCCCCATCACGAGACCCAGGCAGAACGCGACCAAGAGATCGCTGCGATGAAGGAGCGGTCTAGGCACCAAACGCACGCCGTTGAGCCGCCGCCCGAGGTTCCTCCCGCTGCCCCCCGCCGCGCGTTGATGGTCGTCGGACTTGCTTTATTGGCGCTGATCGTGGCCGGCGCGATCACCTTGATCAGTCGCGCGAGTCACGAGCAGGCATTAGCCAAGGAAACCGAGCAGCAGACAATTCCAACCGTCGCAGTGGTTCATCCATTGGCGGAAAAACCCGATGAGGAACTCGTCTTACCGGGTACCCTGCAGGCGTTTGAGGAATCACCGATCTACGCCCGCACCAGCGGCTACCTCGTTCGCTGGTACAAGGACATTGGGAGCCGCGTAAATGAGGGAGAACTCCTGGCGACAATTGACACCCCAGAGGTCGATCAGGAATTGAACCAGGCGCGCGCCACTCGACAGCAGATCGTGGCGCAACTGGAGCTTGCCAAGATCAGTGCGGACCGATGGGAAAACCTCCGCAAGAGCGACTCGGTCTCTGCACAGGAAGCCGACCAGCAAACCAGCGGGTACAGGCAAGCACAGGCAAACCTGGCCGCGGCTGATGCCAATGTGCGGCGTCTGGAGCAGCTTGAAGGATTTAAGAAAGTCTACGCACCATTTTCTGGTGTCATTACACGACGCAACGTGGATCCCGGAGCGTTGATTAACGCCGGCGCGGGAGCCGCCGGCCGGGAACTATTCGATATCGCTCGCGTCGATCCGCTCCGCGTCTACATCAGCGTTCCTCAGGCTTACGCACCATTCATCCGCGTCGGGGAAGAGACGACCATAACTCTGCAGGAGTTTCCGGGAGAGCGCTTCTCTGCGAAAGTAGCGCGGACCGCCGAGGCCATCGATCCGAATACGCGAACATTGCTAACTGAAGTCGATGTGCCGAATAAGTCGGGGCGCCTTTTGCCCGGGTCTTTCGGTGAAGTTCATTTCGCCATCGGCTCCAACGTCAATAAGGTCACGGTTCCGGTAAATGCAATGCTGTTTCGGTCTGAGGGCTCGCGACTGGCTGTTGTCGGACCGGACAGGAAGGTGGAACTTCGGGCCATCAGCATCGGGAAGGACTATGGGACCACCCTGGAAGTTCTCGCCGGGGTCACCCCTGAAGACCAGGTGATTATCAATCCGTCCGATTCTTTAGAAGAGGGGCAACTGGTAAACCTGGCTCCTCCATCACCTGGACAAGGTCGGGATCAATCCGCAGCCCGCCAACCCCAGACTCCGCAAAGCACGCGCCCAGAAGAAACTCCGGAGCTGCCGCAGGGCGACGTGAACGACCACCCTGGGCAACAGAACAAGGATCAGCAGACACCCAGCCGCAACAGCAAAGGACGTCAGCAGTGAAGCACGCCTCTCGCCTGGCACTTTGTGGTCTGCTCCTGTGCACTGGCTGCACAGTGGGGCCTCGGTATGCGCGGCCGTCGGCGCCTGCGCCAACTCCCGATGCATGGAAAACACAGCCGCCGTGGCAACAGGCTGCGCCTAAAGATGCGATCCCAAAGGGCGCCTGGTGGCAGATTTTTCAAGATCCCACGTTGGACACCTATGAGCAGCAACTTCTGCAGGCCAATCAATCGCTGGTGGCCGCTCGCGATCGACTCAGTCAGGCGCGATCTCTGGCACGGGTTGCGACGGCAGACTTCTTCCCGCAGGTTTCCGCCGATCCCTCGGCAGTGCGGGAGCGCGGCTCTGGCAACCGCCCATTAAACGGAGCTATCACCTCCAATAGCACGTTGCCCGTGCGACCTTATACCCAGAGCGTCTACACCATTCCGTTTTCGTTGAGTTACGAGGCGGATTTGTTCGGGCATGTGCGACGAACTGTGGAAGCGGCTAACGCTTCTCTGCAATCCACGGCTTCAGATCTTGGGAATGTGCAGTTAGTATTGACCGCTGAACTCGCAGCGGATTATTTCACCTTGCGCGAACTCGATGCCGAGTATCAAGTCGTCGAGGAGTCCGTCACTCTGCAGCGTAGGGCGCTCGACCTGTTGAGCCGGCGACACGAAGGTGGCATTGCCAGCGGCTTAGAAGTTGCCCAGCAGGCGACGCTGCTCGATTCTACGATTTCCCAGGCGGCGCTGGTTCAGCAGTCGCGAGCCCAGTATGAGCACGCGATTGCAGTGCTCGTTGGCCAATCTGCATCGAACTTCACTGTTCCGGTGGCGCCACTCAAGACCGCGCCTCCCGCGGTGCCGCTGGGAGTTCCGTCGGATGTGCTGGAGCGCCGGCCCGACATCGCTACGTATGAGCGCGATGTGGCTTATGCAAATGCCCAAGTCGGATTAGCGCGAGCCGCCTTCTACCCCCACATCACGCTGAGTGGTGCCGGAGGATTGCAGAGCACGGCCCTGAGTTCGCTGTTCAATGCCCCGAGCCTGTTCTGGTCTCTGGGAGCGGACGCACTGCAGCCCGTGTTCCAGGGCGGACGTAATCGTGCCAATCTGGCCGCGGCGCAGGCTGCCTACGACGTGGCTGTCGCGAATTATCGACAAACCGTGCTCACGGCATTTCAACAGGTAGAAGACGGTATCAGCAATTTGAGCAATCTCTCGCAAGCACTCTCAACGCAGGCCGCTGCCGTTGAAGACGCCCGCAAGGCACTGGAAATCGCGAACAACCGGTATGTGGGCGGTGTCACGACCTATCTTGACGTGATTACGGCGCAGACTACCCTGCTGAGCAACCAGCGACTCGAGACCCAGCTTCTCGGCCAGCAACTGGTAAGCACCGTTTATCTGGTCAAAGCTCTTGGCGGTGGGTGGGAGTCCAGCCAGATCAATGATGAACAGGTTCACCCAGAAGCCGGACAGATCCTACAACAGTAGAAGCTGACCCAGGAGTTTCGAGGGTCGGCGCGCAGCCTCTAGCAGGTTTCGTCGTGGCAATGCAGGCCCGACCTAATCCAAGCATCTGACACTTGTCAGTGGTCAAGCCTGACAAATCGCACTTGTGAGTCGCCGCGTATGGCGGTAGGCTCGGAGCCCACCGCTTCTGATTCCAAGTTACGAGGAGAAAAGTGTGCATCGAAGAATCGCCTTGATACCGTTTCTGGTTCTATTTGCAGGATCAGCCGTAGCTCAGATGGGCGGACCTCCGAGCCCGGAGGTGAAAAAACTCGACTACTTCGTGGGAACGTGGACTACGGAAGGAACGATCCCGCAAGGGCCATGGGGCACGGGCGGTAGGTTTACGGGAACCGCAACCAACGAGTGGCTGCCGGGCAACTTTTTTGTCCAGTCCCAATCGGATTCGAAGATGCCGCCTGAAATCGGGGGCGCCAGCAAGGCCATGATGGTGATGGGGTACGACAATCAGCAGAACGTATACACGTCCGACCGGTTCAGCAGTCTGGGACAGCACGAAACCTCAAAGGGAACCATGAGCGCCGACACATGGACGTGGACGAGTTCGTCGAATTACGGTGGCATGGAGATCCAGGGCAAGATGACAATCAAGGCTCTGTCGCCAACCAGCTACACGTTCAAGTATGAAATCTCGATGGATGGCAAGAACTGGATGCCCTTCATGGAGGGCAAAGCGACAAAGAAATAACCGAGCGCACGGACAAAAGCCTCAGCCACTCTGGCCGAGGCTTTTCTGTTTTTTGGTTGGATCGAATGGGGCGATCGGGAAGAACTGATGCGCTGGGCCTGTCTGCGTCCCTGAAGAACTTGGTCGGGCCGTAATCCGGGGAGTACGATGTGGGCGGGCGGATTTCCTTATGAGAAGACTGCTGTGGATTCTGAGTGGAGCGATTTGGCTCGGAGTGTGCTCATCTGCTGGCCTCTACCCGCAAGACACAAAATCTGCTGGAGGGAAGCCGGACAAATCCCAGCCTTCCACAGCTGACCCGAAAGAGCAGCGTGCGTATTCGGGAATGTACAGCTTCCTGAAGGACGGTGAATTTTTGCAATTGACCGTGGAGGACGGGGGCAATATTACTGGCTTCGTTTCACGGTACGGCAACGGCGAGAGTGATAAAGGGGCATTTCTGGATCAATTTTTCAAGACCGGAAAGCTCGACGGGAATAAGCTCACTCTCACGACCGAAGTAGTGCATGGAGTGGCATTCGATTTTCAAGGTACGGTCGAACGGGGCGACGGGAAGAATCCCGGCGATGAAGCCTACTTCATCCTGAAAGGAACGTTGACCGAAAACATTAGTGACGCGAACAAAAAAGTCAATTCTCGCTCACGCCCAGTCGTGTTCAAGATGTTTCCCCAGGATGCTGCACCAGCGCCATCCGCGAGGCAGTGAGTTACGAGTACCGGACAATTCAAACCAGGAGTTCCACGGGCGGGGGACGGGTGAGATTTTGCCCGCACACGAAAGCGCAACACAGGATTGGCTTACTGTCCGGTTCGCGCTGGTGAAAGGTTTAGACCGCCACGGGGCCTTTTGGGGGCCCCTTCAGGGACATAGATGAGATCGGGCCCGCCGTCGGGGCCAGAGGACGCTTTTGCCAGAGTCTCAGCCAGCCCGCGGTAGGAACGACTGATTTCCGGCCCCTCCTGCAACACGATCGGAGTTCCATGGTCGATAGAGGGCGATATCACCTGGAATGCGTTGGGCACCTTCCATAAAACCTTGCAATTCGTGACCTGCTGAACATCCTCCTCGCCGAATCCGGGAATCTTTTTGTAGCGGTTCAGAATGATTCGCAGGCGGTCACGCCCGGTTCCTTCTTCCAGAAAATTGTGAATGCGGCTGGCGCTCCAGAGCGAAACGACATCGGTTTGGGCAACGACCAGTACCGCATTGGACAGCTCCGAGAGCAGTTTCGTCGTAGGATCGAGACGACTCGAGGCATCCACCACGACGAAACGGTAATGATTCACCAGGAGATCGAATAGCCGAGCCAGTTCTCCGGGAGTGGGTTCAGTCGGATATGGCTGCTGGGGGCCGGCGAGAAGATGTAGCCCCTCTTTGGTTGTGGTCATGAGGCCGTCAAGAAGAGAGACGTCCATACGATGCAGGTTCTGCAACGCGTCCAGCACGCCAAACTGCGGCCGCAGATTCAGGTGCAGCGCGGCATGTCCAATGGGAGCGAAATCGAGCAGAACGACGTCACCGTGAGCCTGCTGTAAAGCCAGGGCAGTGTTCACCGCGGCGGTGGTGCATCCGGCGCCCCCTTTGGCGCTGAGGAACGTGAAAACCCGTGCCCTGCCTGCAGTTCCAAAGGCGCGTGCGCGGGAGGAACTGTAGCGCGTGAGAGCTTCCAGTAGGGCGTCTGATCCCGCGGAGGAATCGACGTACTCAACCGCGCCGGCGCGCATCGTGGCAACAATGTTGGCGGGCTGTGCGAGTTCGCCGTTGGCGAAGATCGCAATCTGCAGCGTCGTAGTCTTGATTAGCTCGATGGCGCGGACGGCCCGCTGGGCATCGCGAGGAGAAACATCAACCACAACGACTTCAGCGCGGGATTCTTGCAGCTGGCGGAGAATCGAATCGCTCGGACCGGCCGGAAGACCGACATGACTGAACACCGCGCGTCCCAACCGCGTTCCCTCCAGGCGGTTTTGGAGTGCGGATAGTTGCTCCCGGTCCTCGCTCAGGAGGGCGACTGCGATCCCATGCATAGCGCTCTGTTCGCCGAATTCTCTCGGTGTCTGCATGTTAGAAAGAGGACAGAGCCTCCGCCAAGTGACCTAAGTAACGCAGCAAGCACGTGACTGTCCGCTACCACTACACACCTCAGCCAGACAATGGTCGAAGAAGGGCTGGGAAGGAGCACATCACGGAATGTCACCGATCTCTTGGTTTGCAATACATTGTATGCTCGCCGGAGATCTTTGAAAAGGGCACTTCGGCGCCATGCGTTGAGACGATGGTGCTATCACACTCCACGGGCGTGACCCACATTCAGGATTAATGCCTATCTGATTTATGGACGAGAGGAAGAGTGCAAGAGTGGACGCTCGTCATCGTGATGCGGGTGAAGAGACTCCACCCGCGCCAAACTCAGCGCAGAAGAATCAGGCAGGTATTCGTAAAATTCCAGTCGAACTGCGACCCCAACCTTGGTTTCGGTGCGGACCGAACCGAGGCCGGAAGGTGAGGGGCGCACCACACGCAGAATGCGTCCACGGCAGCGGACCGGCATGCTCTCACCCAAGGTGATTTCAGATGGCATGCGCAAGGTGAGTTCGATTTCAGCGCCCTCGGTCAGGGGAGCGTCGGCAAAGAAAAAGACTCCGCGAGAACTCAGATCCTGGGTGAACCCAACGGCTTCGACAGCTTGCGAAACTTGGCGCAGAGACACAGGAAGGAGGTAGGGAAACCGTTGTCCTACTCGGCGTTCAACCCGTACTGGAGAAGAGGTCATCGTCTCACTTCCTTTGGGGGAGCGCCGCAAGATGCAGAACAGTACTTTAACGCATGTTGCGTGCCAATAGAAGTTATAAATTAGTTGCACAGCACAAATTCGTCATTGTGGGCAGATTTGGCACCCCGGGCCGTGTGACCTCCTACTAGTTGTGACCGGCTGTGGAAGATCGGCAGCCAATCCGGCACGGCAGGACATTATTCGTGAAGAGCGAAGCCGGATCGTTTCATCTAAGAGAACGACACGTGTCTGAGTCAAGACCTTTAATCGAGGATTCTCCCGCGCCCAGCCGGGGCCAGGGGCCAGAACGCAAACTGAGATGGCAGGCTGCAGGCCGGGCACTGCGTCATCGTAATTTCCAGCTTTTTTTCGGCGGTCAATTAATTTCGCTGGTGGGCACGTGGATGCAGACGGTGGCCCAGTCCTGGCTCGTTTACAAACTGACCGGGTCAGGCCTGCTGCTGGGCTCCGTCGGTTTCGCCAGTCAGATCCCTGTGTTCCTCTTCGCACCGATTGGGGGGATCACAGCCGACCGCTCGAATCGGCAGAGAGTCGTCATCGGAACACAGACCGCTTCCATGATCCTTGCCTTCGTACTGGCTGCATTGACTCTTACCCACAGAGTGACAGTCCCAGAGATCTTTGTTCTGGCTGCTCTGCTGGGTGTTGTGAATGCCTTCGACATCCCCGGACGGCAGGCTTTTCTCGTGGACATGGTGGGCAAAGAAGACCTGATGAACGCTATCGCCCTGAATTCCTCGATGTTCAACGGCGCTCGTGTAGTAGGCCCTGCCGTCGCGGGCGTACTGGTGGCGCGACTGGGAGAAGGCTGGTGTTTCTTTGCCAATGGCGTGAGTTATATCGCCGTCATCGCGGGGCTGATGATGATGAACGTGCACGCTCCGGCCAAGGCTTCGGCTCACACCTCACCGATTGAGCACATCATAGAAGGCTTTCGATTCGTCAGAGACACAGCGCCCATTCGCGCGCTTCTTCTGTTGCTGGGCATTGTGAGCGTGACGGGGATGCCGTATGTCATTCTCATGCCAATTTTTGCGGATCGTATCCTGCACAGGGGCGGGCAGGGACTGGCGGCTCTGATCGGATCGCATGATCTGGGGGCGGTGAGGCTCGGAATCCTGATGGGCGCGGCTGGAGTGGGCGCTCTCCTCGGTGCTCTGACTCTCGCCATGCGCTCGGGTGTGAAAGGGCTGGGGACCTGGGTATCGGTGTGTTGTGCAGGATTCGGTGTCAGCCTGATCCTGTTTGCATTTTCCACCTCCTTCTGGTTGTCGGTCCTGTTGTTGCTCCCGGTGGGGTACTTCATCATGCTGCAGATGGCGTCATCCAACACTCTCATTCAGGCTATGGTGCCGGATGCGCTGCGTGGCCGCACGATGGCGGTGTACTCGATGATGTTCATGGGACTCGCGCCTCTGGGCGCTCTATTAGGTGGAGCATTGTCGGATCGGCTGGGCGCCCCATGGACCGTAGCAATTGGCGGTTTGGCGGCAGCATTGGGTGCGGGGTGGTTCAGCCGGCAGCTACCCAAGGTTCGCGCCGAGGCGCGCCAGTTGATCATTGCGCAAGCTATGGCCGGAGGGCAGCCAGCCGAGGGAATGACAACTCCGATCATCGAGGACTAAGGCTGTTTTCACTTCCGCAGAGCGCTACGGCCGAGTGCTGTCAGGAAGATCGCGCTTTTTCCGCGGGCGTGGGGCGAAAAGAAACTGACTACATCGTCGTCGTAGAAGGTTAATCCCGAGCAGCCGAGTTTTTGCCCGTACGCCGCCAGATAAAGTTTCCCTCCGAGAATTCCCGCTTCCAGTTGAACGGCACGATATCCACGGTTTCCGTAACGTTCCAGAATTCCATTCAGATCGGCGAGGAAGAACACATCCACGGCGGCGTCGGCAGGAATTTGTTGTTCGAGCCCGAGATATCCGGCCTTATCGCGGAACTCACCACGCTTCAGGAGCTCCAGGAACTTCTCCTCCCAGTGATACACATACGCTCCTGCGGCCAGTCCGACCACGTTGTTGACGATCAAGTAGAGATCGTTGAGATGACTACCGAGGGGATCGAGGAAGTCGGCTGGAATTCCGCGAGTGGCTCGGTCGAGAATGGTCGAGAGCTGGGCGAACGTGATCGGATCCCGCGAAAACTGACGGGTCGATCCGCGACGGGCGATTACCTGCTCGATGGTGTCAGAAGGAGGCCGAGAATCATTCGGCGGAAACAGAGCCGTGGTTATTTCCTTGGCTGGAGGCATTTCGCTGCTCGGTGTCTTGCCGCGCCAGGCAATCACTTCGGCTGCGGAATCAAGGCCGGAAGCTTCATGCATCTTGCGCATCGCTGCATAATCCACTTCTTTCTGGGAATATGGAACGACTGGCAAAGCGAGCTTCTCCAGCGGCGGTGAAGCAGATGGTGTCGACTGCATGTGTCCTAGTGAAACCAGCGTGAATGCGATTTCCCGTTTTGTGTCCAGATCGAGCAACTCGTTGACTGGAGCATCGATAAATCCCGCTGCAATGCGCGAAGGAAGATTCATGGCTGCAGAGATCGCAAGGTAATTGGCCAGGATCGTACCGTTATCCCACCCGAAGTGGCGATACGTGCGTGATCGATATTTCCAGGCATTGCGCCAGTAAACACCCGTGCACACGATAACCACAGGCGCGTGTGCCATCGAAGGATCGTCGGCCGTGGCAGCAACGATCGTCTTTCGAAAGTCTCCGGCTCGAAGCTGCCGGAGCCCGAACTCCGCAGCTCCAAAGTGATACACGCCGGCGGGTAGGACCGGCGGGCTGTGGGACAGCTGAATCCTGGATCGGATATCGGTACAGACCACGTAAAGCTCTATTTCATAGAGGGCACCGGTGCAAGCTGCGGCACGAAAGAAAGTTTCACCGCCAGAATGTTTCCTACTTTTGGTGACACCAGCGGAAAAGAACAGCACCTGGGCGAGAGTTTCGAGATCAGGGACGGCTTCGCCTTCGGGCGTCACGGGACCGGCCGCAATCGCGGAAAGGGCCGATTTGCCCGTGTCCTGAAAATCGCGCGGCAAGCGAATGACTTCCAGTGTTGGGTAGATCTTGAACGGGAGAGGCTTATTCTCCCAGTCGAGAGCATGCTGGTGCAGTCGGATACTCAGATAGGAATGCTTGGTTCCGCTGTGATACTGTCGTGCCGCATCAATCTGGGCGTTTTCATTCAACCGGGGGCTCCTTGGGGACGAAGGCGCTTTAGCGATACGCCGCGGGCGGCAGACCTGTGATGCGGATTCCGGCGTGTCCTTTGTGACGAATATTCAGTCCGATCAGCAGCGCGGTGATGTTTTCGACGATGCGAGCGTTCTCCAGCTTGCCGCCGTCGACCGCACGCACCCCGGGAATCTTAGCGGCGAGTTCACGCGTGAGTTGAGAAGCATCAGCATCGTCGCTGCAAACAATGATGTCACAATCGAGAGGATCATCACCACTGAGCAAGTCTGCCGAAAGATTGTGAAATGCGGCCACCACACTCACACCCCTGGGCACGAGTTCCGCTGCTTGCTGCGCCGCCGAGCCCTGCCATACTCCGAGCGGACGTGAGGCTCTTCCGCCCACAGCAGACGCCAGAGGTACGGTTGCATCGATCAGAATGCTACCTTCCGTGATTGAATTCTTGAGCTGCTTGAGCAGCCCGGCTTGGCCCTCAAACGGGACGGTCAACACGAGAATGTCGGCAGCAGCACACGCGGTGCTGTTTTCCAGACCAGATACGTTAGCTTGATTCCCGGCCTTGAGTTGGATCGCCGCGGCCGTCACTTGCGCGCGCTGTTCGTCGCGCGAGCCAATAATGATTGTTTCTCCGGCACGCGCCCAGCGCTGTGCAAGTCCCATTCCCGCCGGGCCCGTACCACCGATGATCGCAATCGGGCGGATCAGTCTTCCTGGCGTCGAACTCATGCGAACTCGGCCTCGAGCGCCTGCTCCGCAGTGAGGTCGTCAATCGGAAGCTTGATGCGGATCTTCGAGTAGGTTGTGTTCCGCTCCGCCGGAATCCGGCCGATTTCCAAAATCAGCGACTGGAAGTTCTCCGGGCTGGTGTACTGGCCGGCGGTGGCTCCGGCCTCACGTGAAATGTTCTCTTCCATCAGCGTCCCGCCGTAGTCATTTGAGCCTGCCTGCAGGCAAAGTTGCGAGAGTTGCCGATTCAGCTTTACCCATGAAACCTGGATATTGTTGATCGAACCGGCCAACAGAATGCGTGCGAGCGCATGCACTTTGAGATGCTCGGCGAGGGTCGGTCCCGTGCGCGATAGTCCCTGGTGGAACAGAATCGTGTTCTGGTGAACGAAGCCCAGAGGGACAAACTCGCTGAACCCACCAGTGTCGGACTGAATGTCGCGCAACAACCGCATCTGCCTGACCCAGTGCGCGGGAGTCTCTGTGTGCCCATACATCAGGGTCGACGTCGTACGGATGCCGCAACGATGCGCCGCGCGAATGACCTCAATCCATTGCGTAGTCGAAAGCTTGTTGGCCGAAAGGATGTGCCGTATCTCATCATCGAGTACCTCTGCCGCCGTGCCCGGAAGTGTGCACAGCCCGTTGTCGCGCAGCATGGAAAGGTAGTCCGCGAGCGACATGCCGGTGAGCTCGACGCCGTAGACGATTTCCATTGGCGAGAACGCGTGGATGTGCATTTGCGGCACGGCGTTCTTTACTGCCCGGAGAATATCGCGGTAGTAGAACTTCGGCAGATTCCGCGGAAGCCCACCCTGGATGCAGACCTCACTAGCGCCAAGTTGCCAAGCCTCGATGGTTCTCTTGCCGATTTCATCCAATGAGAGGAAGTATGTGTCGGCCTCGCGCGGCCCGCGGCTGAAGGCGCAGAACTTGCATCCCACGAAGCAGATGTTGGTGAAGTTAATATTGCGATTCACAACATACGTCACGATATTGCCCGCGAGTTCCGCCCGCAGCATGTTGGCCGCCACGAGCAAGCCCAGCAGGTCGTCGCCCGTCACGTTGGCCAGTTCGTAGGATTCTTCGAGCGACAATGCTGCACCGTCTTGTGTTTCGAGAACTCGCTCTAACGAGCATTGGACGTTCCCGGCCAGGCGGGGTGAAATATCGGACCATTCGAGAGATGGGAAGGATCGAAGTTCAGATTTGGTCACATCACGGAGCATGCGTTTCCTCCGGGAGACTAGCATCTCACGTCTCTCTGCTCATCAATTGGATTTCCTGTCGGCCTAACACGTTACAAGCTAGTCTACAGTGTAGCGGAATTTTTACCGGAACAGATCCGTCGCCGCAGGACGGAGCAAGTCCTTAACGCCGCCACTTCCTACTGCATAAGAGAATCCCCGCACAATGCACGCTGGAACACGATTCAGCTTCCCGCAGACAAGCCCGGCCGCACAGGCGAGTTCGTCAGCAATTCCTTCCACACTCGCTTTCAACTTGTAGCCCTGCGGATCACGCCGGCCGCGATCATCGCGCAGCGGCATCATTCCTGCAATCCCGATCGCAAATTCCGTCAAGCCCTCACGCCATGGGCGGCCGAAACTGTCGGTGATGATCACGGGAATCACCAGCCCGGTGCGTTTTTTCAAAACCGCTCGCACCTCGGCGGCAGAACGGTCAGGATCCTCAGGCAATAGCAGTGCAGTCTTGCCTCCGTCAACGTTTGAAACATCGATACCGCTGTTTGCGCAAATGAATCCGTGTTGCGTCTCAGTGATCAGAACGCCATTTTTCCGCCGGATGACCGTGCGACTCTCGCGCAGCGCAAGTTCGATGACCCGGGCGTCGAGATCGTACTGTCGTGCCCATGCAATCGATTCATCCGAGGGAACGATCGTGCCGAGATCCACCACGCATCCTTGTGCTTTCGACACGATCTTATGTTTGACCACGAGAATGTCCCCGCTCTGGAATTGTTGCCGGTTCGGCCGCATCGCATCGAGCAGCTTATCGGCAATGGAGTCTCCGGGGACAACGTCATCCGCAAGGCGGAGCGGAATGAGTCGAACCTCGCCAACCTTCTTTTTCTGGGGCATTCGCGTGCGATTTCGGGCCAGTTCGTTTATACCGCATCCGCCGCGAACAGGTCTGCGGGCAAATTCCAGCTTCTGGCAAGGCGCTGGGCCTGAGAATCGCCGGGAAGGGACAGAAGTTGCTGCAAGTCAGCTGGGTTGTCCACGTCGACGGCAATCCCCGGCAGCGCCAAGACCACACAAGGCTTGCTGGTCGCCTGGGCCGCGGCATGATGCGGCTTGAAGCTGTCATTGCCGAAACGAAGTGGGAACAAGTTCGCGGGTCGGCGGAAGGCGGCGTTGGTGCCTCGCCCATCGCCGGCAGGAACCAGCACAGTCCCCTCAGCCGGAGCATGCGCATAGATCTCGTCCAGTTCCCATGCTTCCATCAAGGGAATGTCGGCCGGAATTACCGTTGTGCTATCTTCGCCGCGTTCCACGCATACCCAAGTGGCCATCTCGATCGCGCCGGTTTCACCGGGATTGTCGAGGTCGGCAATGACTTCGAACCCGTACTCGCCTGCGAGCTTAATGGCGTAGGGATCTCCCGTGACGATCCCTACCTTGGGCCGGTGCTCCCATCCGTGGAGAGTTGTCAGCACATCGGTCAGCATCGCCTGTGCCAGTTTTGTGCGGGATGGCTGATCGAGGATGGATGCCAGCCGCTGTTTCGCTTCGGCCGTGTTCTTGATCGGAACCAGAATCACGGCTGCCGATCCAGGCGGCGGAAAGCAGTATTCCTGGCTGCCTCTTCGCCCACGAGATTCGCCGTTGTAAGCGACAGGGCTTCGCGCGCCAACGCGGCTTTGTCTTCGGCGCTTCGCATGATCGACTGCGTACAGTGCACCCGCAGTCCGGTTTGCCGGAGCGTCTCGCCGGCGCGGGCGTCGCGGGTGTCACAGATCAGAATATCGAGAAAATCTGCATACGCCTGCGCTACGCCAGCGATCGAACTGGGCAAGCCCTGTGCCTCCATGAGAATGCCGGCGGGGCCGGCGACAGGACCGCTGCCTACAATCGGGCTGACGGCGGCGATTTTGCCACGTGCCCGCAGCAATGCGTCGTGAACGCCGGGAACTGCGAGTATCGGCCCGATACTCGTCACTGGATTGCTCGGGGCGATCAGAACCGCATCGGCGTTTGTAATGGCATCGATCACACCAGGGGCGGCTTCCGCGTCGGATGCTCCAGCGAAGCGAACCGACTTTACAGGATCCTGATACCAGCGCTGCACGAAGTACTCTTCGAAACTGAGTTCGCCGACTGGCGTATCGACGCGGGTTTCTACGCGTGAGTTGCTCATCGGCAGCACGCGCGCCTTGACTCCCAGTTTCCCACAGATGACCGCCGTCGCTTCCGAAAGCGTCTTGCCCTCGGCGAGAAGCCTGGAACGCAGCAGGTGCATGGCAAGGTCGCGATCGCCAGTGTGGAACCATGTAGGCTCACCGAGTTGTCCCATTGCCTGGAGGCAGAGGAAGGTATCGCCCTTCACGCCCCATCCGCGTTCCCGGCTCAGCATGCCCGAGAGCACGTACGTGATCGAGTCAATATCCGGCGAAACGTAAAGGCCCCACCACATCAGATCGTCGCCAGTATTGACGACAATCGTGATTTCCTCGGGTGGCATCACTTGCCGCAGGCCATCGACAAACTTTGCGCCACCAGTGCCTCCGCTCAGGACGCAGATCATGCTGCCCTCCGGACCAGGAGGTCCTCGCCGATGGCGGCTCGGACTCGGTCTGACAGCAGACCGGGCTTGGCTGTAATCGACGGCACAAATTCCGGATACACCGGCAAACGTTGGCGCAACTCGCATCCCTTTGCTTCCGTGCGCAGACGCAAGTGTTCCAAGTGCGGCCACGGCTTTTCCGGATTGATGAAGTCAGGAGTCAGCGGCGAAACTCCTCCCCAGTCGTTGATACCGGCTTCGATCAACTCCTCATAGTATGGCGCGGACAGGTTGGGAGGCGCCTGAATATTGACCTCGGGGAGTAACAAGCGAGCTACCGCCACCGTCCGGAGCATGTCCCCTTGGCTCGGCTCCGGCCACGTGGCCATCGGAATGGTAGGCTTTGCTCGGAAATTCTGCACGATTACTTCCTGAATGTGGCCGTAGCGCTCGTGCAAGGCGCGGATCGCGAGGAGCGTATCGATGCGGTCTTTCAGTGATTCTCCGATACCGATCAGCAAACCCGTGGTGAAGGGGACGCGCTGCTTTCCGGCTTCCTCAATCGTCCGCAGGCGCTTCGCAGGAATTTTGTCCGGGGCATGGTCGTGGGCCCGTCCAGGCCTGAGCAGGTCGGTGTTAATTGTCTCCAGCATCAGGCCCATGCTCGGAGAGACCTCCGCCAGGCGGGCAACCCACTCGCCGCTCAGCAGACCGGGATTCGGATGCGGTAGCAGGCTGGTCTCTCGTAAAACAAGCGCGCACATGCCTTCCAGATAGTGCAGCGTCGACTTATAGCCGAGACGACGGAGTGTGTCTCGCATCTCCGGAAAGAGCAGTTCCGGCTTATCGCCGAGGCTCAAGAGGGCTTCGGTGCAGTCCAGTTTCTCGCCAGCTCGAGCGACTTCAAGCACCTCGTCAGGCATCATGGTGTGAGCACCGGGATCGCCCGGATCACGCCGGAAGGTGCAATATCCGCAGTAGTCGCGGCACAAATTCGTCAACGGAATGAACACCTTGCGCGAATAGGTGATCGCCTTGGGCTTGAACCGCTCCTTGGCGGCGCGCGCGGCTGCAACCAAAGACGGTAGATCATCGTCGCCGCAGCGTATCAACCCTAGGCCCGCCTCGCGTGAGATCGGCTGGCCCAGCCGTACCTCGGAGAGGATCGCGGCACAAGTGTCCCCAGGGGGCATGATCGGCGAGACAGTCACGTTGCATCGAATGATACAACGGCCCGCCATGGTAATGTAGGCGGTTGCACCAGACCATGTCCCTGAATCCAAGTGACTTCCGCAAAGCGATGGGAGCCTTCGCCACCGGGGTGACAATCATCACGGTTGACCTCGACGGCGAGGTGCATGGGATGACGGCCAACGCGTTCGCCTCAGTGTCGCTGGATCCCCTGCTAGTACTGGTCTGTGTGGACCACAGCACGCGCACCCACGCCCATCTTCATGCCAAGAAGCGGTTCGGGATCAACGTGCTCTGCGACGATCAGCGAGCGATTTCCGAGTATTATGCGCGTCCCGAGCGCACTCATGAGCACGCTGAAGCCGAAGCAGGAGCCCGCTTTGAGCGTACTTCCCATGGAACTCCTGTGCTTCACGGCGCACTGGCGTACCTCGAATGCCGTCTGCAGTCGACTCAAGAAGCCGGAGATCACACGATCTTCATCGCCGAAGTCGAGAATTTGGTGTTGCGGGAAGGGGATCCGCTGCTCTTCTTCAGGGGAAAGTACCGCAAAGTTGGCGAAGAACTGGCGAAGTAGGAGTGTCACTTTTCCCGCGTCAAAACATCTAATCGATGGTATAGAAAGACGTTGGGGAGTGGATTCATCATGGAAAACACAGCTACTGAAAAGGTTGTCAAATCGGAGGGCGAGTGGCGCAAGCAGCTTAGCCCCGAGCAATACCATGTGGCGCGCGAAGCCGGCACGGAGCGCGCTTTTACCGGCAAATATTGGGACAATCACGAGACCGGGATGTATCACTGCGTGTGCTGCAACGCCCCGCTGTTCAGTGCGAAAACGAAGTTCGATTCCGGGACCGGATGGCCAAGCTTCTTTGAGCCGGTTGAGAACGGTGGAATCGTCGAACATCGCGACAGCAGCTATGGCATGGTGCGAACCGAGGTCCGCTGCGCGAAGTGCGATGCACACTTGGGACATGTCTTTGAGGACGGTCCGGCGCCCACGGGATTGCGCTACTGCATGAACTCGGCCTCGCTTGATTTCAAGCCGGAGGAGAAGAAGTAACCGCCCGGACAGCGGCACACCAAAACAAGGCACGCCTTCTGGCGTGCCTTCATTCTTCTACTCGACAAAGTCTGGTTATGCGCTAGCGGTGGCTGCCAGAGCTTTGGGCTGTTCCTGCTTCTGCTCTTGCTTGCCCTGATTCTTGCCTTCGGCACGAACCTGGATCCCGCCCTTTAGCGCCGCGCCATCTTCCACGCTGATGCGCACGGTGGAAATGTCTCCGCTGACGGCGCCTTCCGCGCGAATATCCACGCGATCACTGCACTCGATATTCCCGTTCACCTTGCCCATCACGACGACTTCGCGGGCCTGAATGCTGGCGTCGACTTTGCCGTTGCGGCCGACGGTGACGCGGCTCTCGGGCATGATGATTTTGCCTTCGATCCGACCATCGATATAGAGAGCTTCGGAACCAGTAATCTCGCCCTTGATGACCAGGGTGCGTCCAATGGTCGCCTGATCGACGGGGGCAGTCACGGTCTTGACGGGGTTAAACGTATTGGGGTTGGAAGCCGGTGATCCGGACTTCAGGAATGAGTTCTCCGACGACTGAAGCATGCGACCTTCCTTGGGTTCCCGCCCGGCGCCCTGCTCGCGCCTGACACCATTCCAGCGGTTGGTCTTGAAATTTGTGGCCTGCGGGGTGCGTGGCCACCTGGCCACCCTGACTATCGCACAACGGTAAGAGCCCAGGAGAGATTACGGAAGGCGGTGTACGGGCGCGGAGAGTATTTGAATTGTTTTGTCATCTTGAGGCCCGCGTCCGTTGCCGGCCGGAGGAACTATGCAACCGTTGCTGGCTGGAGGACCCTACTCGGAAAGTTCCAATTCGTGCGACAGTCCTTCCCATTCTTCAAGGAGATGGGCATGGTTGGCTTTTCGTTGATCAAGTTCCTGTGATTGTCGTTGAGTTTCTTCGGAGCTCACAAAGCTCTGCAGCGCAGTTTCCAGGCGGGCAATCTCATCCTCGGTATCGCTGATTTTTTGCTCTATCTCGGCGAGCCGATCTTCCATTTGCTTACGCTTGATCGGATTCAACCGTTTCTTCGGTTGCTCTGCCGTGGGAGCGACATTGCCGTTGGGGGGCAAAGGCGGTGCCGGATCCCCACTTCTGGCAAGGTCGGCCGGAAGTGGGGTACCCACTGTTTCTTTGGCTTTCACAACTCCCGGAACATCGTCCAACGTGGGTGCAATGTGCTGGCCGCCATCCTTGCGCCAAAGGTAGTCTTCGTAATTGCCTGGGAAGATTTCCACCTTGCCGTCGCCGACTTCGAATACCCGCGTCGCCAGCTTATCGATGAAATATCGGTCATGCGAGACGAAGACCACCGTGCCCGTGTACTTCATCAGTGCCTCAAGCAGTACGTCCTTGGCACGCATGTCAAGGTGGTTCGTAGGCTCATCGAGCAGCAGGAAGTTCGCCGGATGCAGCAACAGGCGGAGGAGCGCGTATCGGCCACGCTCTCCGCCGGAAAGGACTCCGATCTTTTTGAAGACGTCGTCCTCGGAGAACAGAAAGCACCCGAGCAGGCTGCGCAACTCCGTCTCGGTGGAGCGCGGAGAAAGCGCCCCCAGGTCGTCGATGATGCAGGCGCCCGGATCAAGTTCCTTGTATTGGTCCTGGGCAAAGTAATCAGATTGCACGTTATGCCCTAGCCGGAATTCTCCGCCGGTCAGAGGTTCAGTGCCCGCGAGCAGTTTGATTAATGTTGACTTGCCGGCGCCGTTGACTCCGACCAGGGCAATGCGGTCACCGCGCTCGATCATGAAGCCGACATTCCCGAAAACCTCTTTGGGTCCCGACCCATTCCTGCCGGGATAGATCTTTGCCACGGCCTCAAACTCAGCGACGATCCTCCCGCTGGCCTTCGGCTGAGGGAACGAAAAATGAATCGTCTTCTCCTCCGGCGGGACCTCGATGCGCTCGATGCGCTCGAGTTCCTTGATCCGGCTCTGCACCTGCTTGGCTTTGGTCGCCTGATAGCGGAAGCGGTTGATGAACACTTCCAGTTGCTCAATGCGCTCGCGCTGGTTCCTGTAGGCAGCCCGCAGTTGCTCGTTTCGCTGCGTCTTCTGGGCGAGGAACTTGTCGTAGTTACCCGTATAGAACCAGAACTTCTTGTTCCAGATCTCGGCGATCTTATCGACGGTTACGTCGAGAAAGTATCGATCATGCGAAATCAATAAAAACGCATAAGGATATTCTTGCAGGTACTCTTCCAGCCAGTTGCGGGCTTCCAGATCCAGGTGGTTAGTCGGCTCGTCGAGCAGCAGAAGATTCGGCTTCTGTAGCAGGAGTTTCGCCAAAGCCAGCCGCATCTGCCATCCACCGGAGAACTCGTCGGTCTGGCGCTGCCAGTCTTCCTTTCCAAACCCCAGGCCCATCAGAACCCGGCCGACTTCGGCTTCGATCGAGTATCCGTCGCGTGTCCGGAACTCGTGCTCAACACGCTGATAGCGGTCCGCCACCGCCTCGTACTCGGGACTGGTGTGATCCAGTTCCGCCATGCTGTGCGTCAGAGTTTCCAGTTCCTGCTCCATCGCCCGCAAATCGTCGAAGACCGACATGCACTCGGCGAATACGGTCCGCCCGGAGAGAGTCAACCCGTCTTGCGGAAGATACCCAGCGGAAACACCCTTGGCGATCGTCAGCGACCCGTAGTCGAAAGTATCCATCCCGGCGAGGATCTTCATCAGGGTGGACTTGCCGGTGCCGTTTCCACCAACCAGACCGAGGTGATCGTGGTTGGTAATCAGCCAGTCGACGTTTTCGAACAAGAGCTTGTGGCCGAAGCGTTTTCCGGCCCCGGATAGCTGAATCATGGGACTGGAATTATCGTAACAGGGGCCGAGGCTACAGATGAGGAAGCATCGAACGTACCATCGACCGATCGCCGCTTCTCACGCCGCTTCTTGCGTCCCTGGGCTGATGTTCTGATTCACCCTGAAGAAGTTCGTGGGATCGTATTTCTTCTTGATCGCGGCCAATCTTGCCAGGTTCGCACCGAATGCCGTCTTGATGACGTCGTCTGCTTCAACGTCGAGCGCCGAGAGCAAGTGCGCGTTTTGCGAGAAGGGTCGCAAGATTTCCTCGCCGGTTCGGGCCCAGTCGCGGTGCATCTTCGTTTGCGCCGAATCGGTCCATTGAGCAATGAACAGGATGTCCCACGGCAGATTGCGGTGCGGGAATGCGGTGGCTTCGTTCGAAACCCGGCCGGCGGCGCCGCCGTAATATTCAAGAACGGTGCAGGAAAGCGGGGAGTGCAACCCGTTCACGTGCTCAACAATCGCCGAGATGGCGACGTCTGGCAATTCCCCCTGCAGTGTGGACTTCCAATAGTTGTGATTCCCGTCCGGGAAGGAAGCAGCCAGCAGCGACTGCATGGCGGGAAACGGCATTGGCTGGATGCCATCGAGAATCGGGTTCCCGAACTTACGTAAGGGTTGGAGGACGCGTTCTCCGTCTGCAATGTTGCCGCAATAGCAGGGGATCACGGCAACCAGCGGAGAACCGTCCGGACCGTGAAGCAGAGCGGCGTAGGCGGTGAGTTCGTCCGGCGCCGACGTAATGAAATCACGGAAATGACGGATAACGTCAACGGCCGCTGCACGAGGGTAGAGGAGCAGGCCTCCCAAGATCGTCGAAACCGGGTGAGCTTGAAACTCGAAACTCGTCACGACGCCGAAATTCCCGCCTCCGCCGCGAAGCGCCCAGAACAGATCGTCATTCTCGGAAGCGCTGGCCGTAAGTACTTTTCCGTCGGCGGTCACCACTTGCGCAGATAACAGATTGTCGATGGACATGCCGTACTTACGAATCAGCCAGCCAACGCCGCCTCCGAGGGTCAGCCCACCAATGCCGGTCTTCGGCACAATGCCGCACGGTACGGCAAGCCCAAAGACGTGTGTTTCCCGATCAATGTCGCCAAGAGTTGCTCCGCCTTGTATGCGAACCCTGCGGGTTGCGGGGTCCACAAAGACAGACTTCATTCGTGACAGATCAATCACCAGTCCGTCATCGCAAAGCGCGCGGCCGCCCACGTTGTGTCCGCCGCCACGAATCGCCGTCAGCAGGTTGTTCGCGCGCGCGAACGTGATGGCGGCAATCACGTCGGCGAGACCTGAGCACCGAGCGATCACCTTAGGATGTTTGCTGACACTTGCATTCCAGATCTGGCGGGCCTCGTTATAGCCGGCATCCGCTGGCTCGAAAACCTGACCCTGAAATGCAGAACGGAAGGACTTGATATCGACCCCAAGCATAATGGGGCAGAATTGTACCTTAATGTCGAGGATCGTACATTGCGATAAGTGTTGCTATGGCCAGACTGCCGAGGCAATCGGATCCTTTACGAAAGGGCGGGAGTTGCGTACCCCCGGGTACACTCCCCACAGCTCACTGTGGAACTGGATGCGTTCCAGCGCGCGGTCGATCACTGCTTCCAGTTCGTGGAAGTACTTCACCTCGCGCCCCTTGGCAAGACGGCGCTTGGCATCGTCGGGGCTGAACCACGTCGGCTTCCGGTTTGTCTCATCCGGTTTGCGCATCTGGTGAACTTCCATCAGGAACGCCTTGACCACGAATTCCTGCACGCCGCCGGGCTGCCAGAACACGCCCTTGGAATGAATATAGAGATGAAAATGACGAGGTTCGATGGTTCCAATGGCACCGGCCTCTTCGGCGGCTTCGCGCTCGGCAGCCTGGCTATGAGAGAGCCGCGGGTCGGTCGATCCCTTGGGGAAGGTCCACTTGCTACCGCCGTTGGTATTGACCAGCAGGAATTCGATTGCCGTGCCTTTTCGCCGATAGCAGACAGCCGCCACCTGCAACGGCAACGACTTTCCATCCCGGGCTGATGCCATGCCTCGCACCTCCAAATTGTAGGTTACATGCAAGATATTTCACGAATGTTAATGTGCAACAAAAAATGTGCACTCACAGACGCGGAGGTAACCTATCGGTAACGAGAAACCAGTAGGCGCCCGATCTACCAATCTCCCCAATGCGCCGCCGTCATCTGCTGGAACTTCATTTTCCAGGAGTCCCCCTGCTTCACCCAGACCGTCGTGAAGTGCTGATATCGCGGCGGTGGCCCTTGGTCCTCCGCAGGCGGCACGCGCAAAACCACGTTGTACGTGACGATAGCGACTCCCTCTCCAGCCGAGACAACCTTCACCTCGTAGGGTTGAATGTCGGTGCCGGGTTGAGCATATTCATCAACCATTTCCTGGCGCCCATAGAGCTGGCCGTCGTAGGAAACGTAGGAAAAGTCGCTGGTCAAGGTCTGCTTGAAGAAGGCAACATCGCCTTTCTTCGCGGCCACGATGAACCCATGCTCGGCGTCAAGCAGCGTCTTCTCGAGAGCGCTGGGTTCGCTCCCGGTCTTGACTTGCCCAATTCTTGCGAGGCCAAACCCACTCGTAAGCAAGAGTAGTCCTAACGCAATAAATTTCATTGTCGCCCCCGTGCTCGATTCCATGCTCCTAATATCTCACCAGGAAGGGCCTTCGGGATCGGAGTGCCACACTTGATTCTGACTGCGTTCAGCTGCGAATCCCAGTAGCTAATTCGGCGCGAGGCACGGCAACCTGCTCCCCGGTGGCCAAGTTCTTCAGGGCGAACGCATCAGCCTTCACTTCATTCTCGCCGACGATCAGGATGTACTTCGCCCCGATCTTGGTGGCAGCCTCGAATGATTTCTTCAGCCGGAACGAATCATCGCCCAACTCAACAACCAGGTCGTGCCTGCGCAGCTCACGCGCGAGCCGGGCCGCGTCGCCGTTCATTCCCGCCATTGGAGCGATATACACATCCGGCTTGCGCAGGACGCTCTCCGCCGACATTTTTTCCTGCAGCGACAAAACCAGGCGGTCTTCCCCGATGGCAAATCCGATGCCCGGCGCAGGCGGACCGCCTAATGCTTCGGAGAGCCCGTCATAACGTCCGCCGCCGAGGATCGCATTCTGTGCACCCAATGCACCGTGGGTAAACTCGAAGGCAGTCCGTGTGTAGTAGTCGAGTCCGCGCACAAGCCGGTTGTTGATCGAAAACGGAACGCCGACCTTGGTCAGGATGCCCTGCACGGCTTCAAAGTGCGCGCGGCAAGCTTCATCCAGAAACTGGCTGATGCGCGGGAGCTTCTCGATAATGGGTTGATCCTCGGGAACCTTGCAGTCAAACACGCGCAGAGGATTCGTGACGGCGCGGCGCTGACAGTCAACACACATTTTGTCTTTCACCGGCTCCAGCGCCTGGCGCAGCGCTTCGTTGAACTTTGCCCGGTCGTTCGGGCACCCGACAGAGTTCAACTGCAGGTTCCAGTCGGTGATGCCAAGACGGTCGAGCAGGGTAGCCAGCATCTCAAGGATTTCAGCATCGCGCGCCGGGGACTCGCTACCAGCAGACGACGGCCCGATAATCTCGGCGTTAATTTGATAAAATTGCCGGTAACGGCCCTTCTGGGGGCGCTCACGGCGGAACATCGGGCCGATCAAGTAGAGCTTATTCAGGCCTCGATCCCACAACTTGCGCTCGATATAAGCCCGGACAATTCCTGCGGTAGCCTCAGGACGAAGCGTTAGGGATTGGCCTTTTTCGCTGGCTGCTCTGCCACGATCCTCCCACGTGTACATTTCTTTGGAAACAATATCGGTCTCTTCCCCCACGCCACGGGCGAACAGCGCCGTTTCCTCGAAGATAGGCGTGCGAATCTCCTGAAAGTTGTAGGCGCGGAAGACATCGCGGGCTATCGTCTCCACAAAGTTCCACACCGCCGTCTCCGGCGGCAAAAGATCCCGAGTTCCTCGAACGGCTTTAATCAACTTTTCTATCCCTTTCCAAATGGTCCCGGAAGGACCCCTGAAAATAGCCCGCCGCTTCAGCGGCGGGTGGCCTCATACACCGAGTCCGTGCCGGAGGGCACGGCTGAACCGTCCAGCAACCCGTTCAGGCGTCCCTCACCGGACGGGGTACTCGTCGTCGCGCCCCGAACCCGGCGTTGAAACGCCGGGCTACTATCAAACGTCCCTTGGGACGTCCCCGCAACGTGAAGTTCGAGAGCGCTGAAGTTTTAGGCTTGACGCCTGACGCCCGCCCGCCTTGGCTTCCACTTCTCCCTTAAGTACTCATCCTTATACCCGAGATAATTCCGCGCATATCGCAGGATCATCTCGTCCTCAGCCGGTCCTAGCTTCCGGCGGAACTTCCCCGGCGATCCCATCCACAATGACCCCGGCTCCACGATCGTCCCCTCCGGAATTAAAGTCCCGGCAGCGATAATCGATCCTGCACCGATCCGAGCACCGTTCAGAATGATTGATCCCATCCCGATCAGGCAGCGATCCTCAATCACACAGCCGTGCAGCGTCACCGAATGTCCCACTGTCACATATTCACCTAAATAGACGCCCCATTGCTCCTTCATGCCATGCAAGACGCTGTTGTCCTGCACGTTGGAATACGCTCCAATGCGGATCGCATGCACGTCTCCGCGCACTACCGCGTTCATCCACACCGAAACGTGTTCGCCGAGCACGACGTCGCCGATAATCTGTGCGGACTCGTCGACGAAACAGCTGGCCGGAATGGTCGGACGCACCCCTTTGTAGGATCGGATCACTCTTTCGCCTGGCGTTTCTTGCGAAGATAAAAACACTCAACATACCAGATTTCACGAACCGTGTGCTCAACCCGGGCTTTATCAGGCCAATAGAACCTTCTTTCGCCGGCTTGCATGGTTCGTTACAGACTCACGACGCGCTTTTGACATTTCCACTCGCTTTTTACAACGTCAGGACGCGGGCGTGACACGCGGCATTTCGCCGCTCCGTACTCTCCATCCTGTAAGCGGATTGCAGATCGGACGCAAGCTGATTGAGAGCCTCAAAGCAGCGCCACGAACCACCAGTTCTGGGTCGATCCGGGTAATTCGCAAAGGAGGAAACGATGAATTTCAAAACACTGACCTTCAGGACAGTGATACTCGGCTGGCTCACGATCATGGGGGCATCTTCGATGGTTGCTCAAGGCACGGGTTATTTTCAAACTAACCTGGTCGCGAACACAGCAGGCGTAGCCAGTCACACTGATTCCCAGCTTTCCAATCCGTGGGGAATTTCGTTTATCCCCGGGCAGCCGTTCTGGGTGGCAAACAACAATGGCGGAACTTCGACGGAATACGATGCTCAGGGCAACAAAGTGCAGCCAACCGTTACCATCCCAGTTGCCGCGCACAATCCCTGCCCTCAAGGTTGTCCGACAGGAACGGTTGCCAACGCCCAGGTCGGACTATTCGGCAATGCGTCTTTTATTTTCGATACGGAGGACGGAATCGTCGCTGCATGGACCGGGCAAAATAACGCCTTCACGGTGGTGGATAACTCCGCCAACGGTGCTGTCTACAAGGGACTAGCTGTGGTGACCAACAATGAAGGCACGTTCTTGCTGGCTGCCAACTTCAACAGTGGCCAGATTGATGTTTTCGACACGAACTTCCACTCAACTCACCTCGCGGGCAATCTCACCGATCCGAGCCTGCCCGCCGGATACGCTCCTCACGGAATACGCGTCCTCGGCAACCTCATCATGGTCGCGTACGCCCAACAGGACACCGCCAAGCACGATCCCGTCATCGGCGCGGGGCTCGGAGTAGTTGATGGATTCGATCTGGAAGGCAACTTCCACGGAACCTTCGTTTCTGGCGGAAATCTGAACGCTCCCTGGGGCATCGCCTCGGCTCCAGCCACTTTCGGAGATGTCGCGAACGACATTTTGATCGGCAACTTCGGTGACGGCATCATCAATGCCTATGACACGCAGGGCCATCTCGTTGGGCAAGTCAAAACCTCTGCAGGCCAGGTGATTGCGATCCCCGGATTGTGGGACTTGGTCTTTGGCCAAGGTGGCACGGGCGATCCCAACACTCTCTACTTCACCGCAGGCGGCTCCAACCAGACGAACGGGCTGTTTGGTTCGCTGGTTCCGGCCACCGCTGCCGGCACGGATTTCTCTCTCAACCTCTCGTCGCCAAGCGTGACGTTGAACGCGGGAGGCTCGACAACACTGAACATAGGATCGGCTGCGGTGGGCGGCTTTAACAACCAGATCACGCTCTCCTGTGCTCCAGCCGCCGGATTAACTTGCAGCTTCAATCCCAACACCATAACCCCGGGAGGAACCGCCTCCTCGTCGGTGGTGACTATAAATGCAGCGGCGACGGCGCCTCCCGGTGGCGGCTACGGCGGTCCCGGAATGATGCTCTTGTCTGGACTGGGCCTGTTCGGAACGGTTTTCCTTGCCGGGAGGAATAAAGGATCAGCCCATGGAAAAAGCCTCATGCTCATCGCTTGCCTGGCTCTGCTTGCAACCGGAATGACCTTTACGGTCGCCTGCGGAAGCTCCTCCAAAAACTCGCCAACCACTAACCAGGCAAGTCTCACGATCACGGGCACCTCGGGCGGCGTAAGCCACTCGGTCCCGGTGTCGGTCACAATCCACTAACTCAGAGGCGCGAACTCAAATGTAGCCCCGGACGCCTCGTCCGGGGCGATTCGCGCAGCGACGAGTACGAACCGCAAGGGCCACCACGATCGCCAGCTAACGTTCCCACTCCGGGAATGATCTTCAAATAATCCCCTGCCGATCACAGAACGATTCCCGCCTCCAATGCTATACAGGGCTGAGTTTCCTTTTTGCGGAGGAGTTTCCCGGCCGCGCCTCGCGAGATGCGCCCGCCGGTCCTCCTCCGTAACACGTCGGCGCGTCCCGGTAACAAGCGCCGGACCATCCCTTCGAGCATATCTCGCATGCAGGGGCGATCTTATGCTCGCAATCCGCAATGCCTTCTCTCCGTTGGCGGCTTCCCTTGTTGCTGTTCTGGTCTCGACCTCGATTGCAGTGCAAGCCCAGGACTCCGCAACAGGAACAATCCGCGGCACGGTGGTCGACCCTTCCGGCGCCCGCGTGTCACAGGCGTTAGTCGTGGTCGTAAACTCTGGCACTGGCGTGCGTTACACAGCCACCAGCGATTCCGAAGGCCACTTCGCTTTCGACGTATTGCCGCCCGGAGACTACTCCGCTCGCCTGGAAGCGCCAGGCATGTCGCCCCAGGTCACGCCGCAAATGCACGTCGATGTAAGGGACTGATGCAGGGCGGCCATGGGCAGTCGAGCGTTCGACTGGATTCCCAGGTTGCGAAGGAATCGACTCTATAGTATGCGTCCTCAAAGACCGAGCCTGTGGAGTCGAAGATCGGATAGGTAAGCGCGATTGGCTGGGGGAGGTTTACGTCGAGGGCGCGGATGAGATGCTCTCCCCGGACGTTCAGCAATGAGAGAGAAACGACGGTTCGGTCCACAACTTCCTTCTCCAATGTAAGGCTGGATTGCTGGACGCGCGGGGTTACAAAAGTGGGTGCGAATGCGGAAACTCTATGCGTCACGCCCTGGGTGAATCCGAGGGGTAAGCTGCAGCTTTCCGCGTACATCGGACAATTCACCAAGGGATTGGGATACACGGGGAACACCTGGTGATCGTATTAATATATTCATAAGTAAGTATACATAGGGTATAATGACCGGCATGAAGCGACGCGACGCTCGTGCCCTGGACCATAAGACGCTGGAGGAGATTCGGATTCGTGCG
>Ga0335077_10000371_pt1 | contig 48989 bp, 48 predicted proteins | sample Lox_Sample_31_FD_207151 | JGI IMG/M metagenome (GOLD analysis project Ga0335077, IMG submission 207151) | Soil microbial communities from Loxahatchee National Wildlife Refuge, Florida, United States - Lox_Sample_3.1 | ecosystem: Environmental > Terrestrial > Soil > Wetlands | place: USA... | reverse complement strand
CCTCGCGGCGCTCGCAGTCGTCGCGGCGGCGTCGAGCGCGGCTCTCGTCGTCTCCGCCGGCTCCGCGTCGTCACCGCATGCCGCTCGCCGCCAGAGCCCGTTCGCCACCATGTCGGCGGCGGCCCTAGCCGCGGCGAGGCTGCCGTCGAGCTGGACGACGCTGCGCGACGACTTCTCCGGGAAGCGTCTCGACCTCACGCTGTGGGGCTCGAACCTCGACGGGAAAGGCGCCTCCCTCGCCGTCCGCCACGGGCGTGTGGAGCTGACCCTCGCGGCCGGCGGTCGGACCGGCGGGCGCTACCACCAGATCTCGGCCGCCCTCTTCACGCAGTGCAGGTTCAACGGCGACTTCGACACGCGTGTCCACTTCCGGCTGCTTGACTGGCCGCCGCGCAACGGCGCGCGGGCGCAGCTCAGCGCCTGGATCTTTCCCGCGTCCGACTCGGACGTGGCGCGCTCGAGCGCGCCCGCGGGCGAGCAGTACGACGGGGACATGCCGACGACGTACGGCTACGACTGGACGACCGACCGGGCCGGGACCTTCCGGGTGCTCCGGCGAGACGGCCGCATGGCGGCGTACTTCCGCCGTCACGGGAAGTGGATCGAGCTCGACTCCCAGCGCGCGCACGGGCAGGTCACGGTCGGGCTCCAGCTGTTCGCGCAGTCGTCGGACTGGGCCCACCACACCGTGAAGGTGGCCTTCGACGGCTTCCGCGTCTCCGCGCCGACGATGCAGTGCGCGTAGCCCGGGACGGAGCGGCCGCCCCGGAAGGCGGCCGCTCCTTCGCGATGCGCCGCGACTCAGCCCAGCGGCTTCGCGACGACGACCGAGACGTATCCGCTCTCGCTCGGGCTGAACTCGAGCGTGCCGAGGTAGCGCACGTGCGCGCGCCAGCGGCCGAGCGCGGGCGGCGTCCACGTGACGCTGCCGCCCGGCGCCGACACGCGGATCAGCTTGCTGAACTGCCAGCCCATCAGCGGGTCGAACCGGTCGATCTCCAGCTCGAGCACGCCCGCGTTCGGCGACGGGCTCGTCCTCAGCGTGAACGTGACCGGTCCGCCCGGCGTGACCGACGACGCCGAGGCCGACACCGACGTCTGCGTCAACTGCCGGATGACGAGGGCGAGCGCGTAGCGTCCGGCCGGGCTGCCCACGTCGCCGTGGACGGCGGCGACGTAGTGCCCGGGCTGCAGGTGCAGCTGCAGCTCCTTGTCGGAGACGCCGATCCGCCGGCCGTCGTCCGTGAGCAGCGTGACCGAGAAGCGGCGGCCCTGCGGATTGCCGAGGCGGAGTCGCACCTCGCTCGCCTTCGACACGTCGAAGTGGTAGAGGTCGACGACGTCGACGCCGGAGGGCGAGAGGCTGCCGTGGGCGGTCGAGAGGTTGCCGAGCTCGAGCCCCATGCCCTGGTCGTCCGGGCCGGCGCCCGCGACCTGGAGCCGGTACTCGGCCGTCACCGACTTGTGCGGCGCGAGCACCTCGAACACGTAGCGGCCGCCGCCGTCGGGGCCGGGCGTGAACGTCGTGTACCCGCTGCAGGAGAAGTGCCCGACCTCGTGGCCCTTGTTCTCGAGCACGAGCGTCGCGCAGTCCTGTGAGCGGAACGCGATCCGGTACGTCGAGCCGGCCGTGAGGGTCGTCCAGTAGACGTCGTTCACGTCGGTGAGCCAGTTCACGGTCGAGCTGACGCCGGCCCCGGCGAGATGCGTCCCCGGCGCCGCCTCGCGCGCGGTGCCGGAGAGCACGCCGAGCGTGAAGCTCCCCGGCGGCGAGCCCTTGCGCTGTCCGACGGCGACGAGGTACGAGGCGCCCTGCTCGACGTCCCACGCCAGCGCGGCGTCTCCCTGCTTGTCCGTCTGCGCGCAGGCGACCGTGTCGTACTCGGAGCGGAGATGGCTGACGACGGCGACGGACGCGTCGAGGTCGCCGGCTGCGTGCAGCGTCAGCACGAGCCTCTGCGCGGCGCCGGGCGAGACCGAGTACCAGACGGTGCCGGCCGCGAAGCCGCAGCCCTCCGGGTCGTTGTCGTCGGTGGTCGCGCCGACGGTCGAGCCGTTCGTCTTCGCCGGCACCTTGCCGAGCGGCTTCGCCTGCCCGCGCGTGTCGTTCGCCGGCGGCAGGAACAGCTTCGCGTCGAGCTCGAACGCGCCGTCCGGCGTCGACGGCTTGTGCCCGACGACGACGAGATACGAGGCGCCGCGCTTCGTGTCGAAGGCGACGTCCGCCGTTCCGTCGGCGGGCGCGCTCGCGCAGTCGAGCTCCTGGATGCCGTTCTTGACGAGCGAGTACACGCGCATCACCGGCGCGAAGCCCGCGCCCTGGACCGCGAGCGCGACGGTGCCGTCCGGCGCCTGGTCGATCCGGTACCAGACGGTCCCCTCGATCTGCCCGCACTGCGAGATCTGCGGGTCGAGCCGCTCCACCGTCGCGTCGACAGTCGTCCCCTGGATCGTCGCCGGGAACGTCGGGATCGGCGCGGCGCTGTCGCGGTTGTCGTTCGCCGGAGGCGCGGCGAGCGCAGCAGGCGCCGCCGCGAGCGCGGCCGCCGCCGCGGCCGCGGCGACGAGCCATCGGAGTCGGAAGCTGGGTCTCATCGGTTGTCCCTCCTCGGGTGCGTGCGTCGGCGGTGGCCGACCCGTCCCCGTTGTCGCTCGGGGCGCTCACGCATCGCTCACGGAGGACCACGAGAAGGGCGGCCCGGGAGCCGCCCTTCTCATGCTGCCGGTGTGGGGGGAACCGCTAGCCGGCTACGGGCGCCGCAGGCCTCGGGGCCTCGGCCTGCTTCTGCGAGCGCGCGAACAGCCAGCCACCCGCGCTCAGCGCGCCGCCGAGGGCGAGGATGACGAACCCGACGCCGCTGAGCAGGAGCGCGACGCCGACGACGATGCCGAACATGCCGAGCTGCTCCGCCATGTAGGACATGTTCAGCGCGCTCGTCAGCGCCGTCTCGGTCACCCACACGTCACGCGCGGCGTTGTCGAGCGGCTGCCCGTTCGCGCCCTTCGTCGCCTTGGAGGCGTCGTTCGTGCCCTTCCCGTCGGGCGACGCGTAGCGGGGCATCTGCGAGTAGGGGACGCCGCCGGTCGCCTCGTACGCGTGGATCTGCATGTACTCGGCGAAGCAGCGCGCCTCCGCGCCGGACGTCACCTGCTTGTTGGCGATCGTGCAGGTCGGGAGCGGGATGCTCGACGGCAGGCCGGACGACTTCGCCTCGGCCGCGATCCCGGACGGGGTCATGTCGGGCGTGCCGACGATCTGCTGCTGCTTGAGGTTGGTCGAGACCGTGTTGCGTCCGTTGACGCCCAACACGATGGCCGCGACGCCGAAGGCGATCAGCACGGCGCCGGCGACGACTCCACCGATCTCGAGGACCTTTCTCATGGCGACTCCTCCATTCGAATCTGGCGTTTGCCTTGTGCCGATCGTGCCCGGCGCCCGATTTCGCGCCATTCGGGCCGCCGCGGAAATCGGCTGCGGCTTCTCCGCACCCCCTCGCGGCGCATTCCCCGACCCCTGCGGTGGGTGAAGCAGGGCGATGAACCACCCGAAAGGGGACGAATCAACCGGTCGGGGGCGGGCAGGATGCAGAGCAGACGGCACATCCCCACGAGCCCCGATGCGGCGCGGGCTCGGACCCTCATCCCCCCTACGATCAAGCGGCCCCCTGCGGCGGGCCGCTTTTTCGTTGGTCGTGACGAAGCCGCCGGGGAGCCGTCACCATCGCGTCCGCCTCCGTCCGTAGGCTGGGATTCATGGCGAAGGCGGCCGTTCAGTACGCGTGCACCGAGTGCGGCTACTCCGCCGGCCGCTGGTTCGGGAAGTGCCCCGGCTGCTCCTCGTTCGGGACGCTCGTCGAGGAGGTGGTCGGCCGGACGAGGGAGGCGAAGGCGCCGCCGAAGCCGCTGCTCCGGCTCGTCGACGTCCGCGCCGAGGAGGCGGAGCGGATCCGCACCGGCGTGCCCGAGCTCGACCGGGTGCTCGGCGGCGGGCTCGTCCCGGCCTCGCTCGTGCTCCTCGGCGGCGAGCCGGGAGTGGGGAAGTCGACGCTGCTGCTGACCGCGCTCGCCGCGATCTCGGCCGAGCGCCGGGCGCTGCTCGTCACCGGCGAGGAGTCGGTGGCGCAGGTGAAGCTCCGCGCCGAGCGGCTCGGCGGGGCCGAGCGCGTGGAGATCCTCGCCGAGACGGAGCTCGACGTCGTCTGCGAGACGCTCGAGACGGAGCGGCCCGACGTCTGCGTGATCGACTCGGTGCAGACGCTCTACTCGGCCGAGCTCGGCTCGGCGCCCGGCTCGGTCGCGCAGGTGCGCGAGGCGGCCGCGCGGCTGCTGCGGGTGTCCAAGGAGTCCGGGGTCGCGACGATCCTCGTCGGGCACGTCACGAAGGACGGCTCCGTCGCGGGCCCGCGCGTGCTCGAGCATCTCGTCGACTGCGTCCTCCAGTTCGAGGGCGACCGGTACCACGCGCACCGTGTGCTGCGAGCCGCGAAGAACCGCTTCGGCTCGACGAACGAGCTCGGGGTGTTCGAGATGACCGGCGCCGGCCTCGTCGCCGTGCCCGACCCGTCCCAGGTCTTCGGGCGCACCGTCGACGGCGAGCCGGGCGCCGCGGTCGCGTGCGCGCTCGAGGGGACGCGGCCGATCCTGCTCGAGATCCAGGCGCTCGTCTCGCAGACCGACCTGGCGATGCCGCGGCGTGTCGCCACCGGGGTCGACCCGAAGCGGCTGGCGATGATCGTCGCCGTGCTCGGCCGCCATGCGGGCGTCGCGCTCGGCCAGGCCGACGTGTTCGTCAACGTCGCCGGCGGCGTGCGGATCGACGAGCCCGGCGCCGATCTCGCGGTCGCGCTCGCGATCGCGTCGGCCGCGCGGCGGCTCCCCGTGCTCGCCGCCACGGCCGCCTTCGGCGAGATCGGCCTCACGGGCCGGCTGCGCCCGGCGGCGCAGTCCGAGCGGCGACTCGAGGAGTGCGGCAAGCTCGGCCTGAAGAACGTCGTCGCGCCGCCGGAGACGCCGAAGCGCCCCGGCCTCCGCGTGACGGAGGCCGAGACGCTGCGGCACGCGCTGAGGGCCGCGCTCGACGGCGCATCCGCCGAGGCGCCTTCCTAGACAGCGGCGTGGCCCTGGCGACCGTTGTGCTCGAAGCGCACGACGAGCACCGTGCCTCCGACGATCACGACCACGAGCGCGCCGACGGCGGCGCCGATCGCCGCATCGCCGTAGTCGAACCCGGCCCGCGTTGTGCTCACGGCCTCGACCGCCGCAGGCGACGGCGCCTGCTGGAGATACTTGCCGTCGAACAGGTAGTTCGTCGGCGCCGGCAGCGAGTAGGACTGAGAGCCGTCCCCGGGCCCGTAGTGGGCGAGGGCGCCGGCGGGTAGGGCGAGGACGACGACCGCGCTCGCGAGTGCGGCAAGCGAACGGAACATCCCTGGTTCCTCCTGCGCGGGGTCGCCTCGTGCGACCCGTTGCAGCGATCGTCGTCCCGACCCCTCACAGACGGCTCACGCCGGCTTGACGTTCTGGTTGACGTGGAAGAGGTTGTCCGGGTCGTACGCCGCCTTCACGCGCGCGAGGCGCTCGTAGTTGGCGCCGTAGCTCGCCCGGACGCGGTCCTCGCCCTCGTCCATGAGGAAGTTCGTGTAGGCGCCCCCGGCCGAGTACGGATGGAGCGCCTCCCAGTACGAGACGGTCCAGTCGCGGAGCTCGCCGGCGTTGGCCGGATCGGGATCGACGCCGACGATCACCTGCGCCCAGCGCGCGCCCCGGTAGCTCCACGCCGTCTCGTCCGGGGCGACCCGGCCCGCGGCCCCGTCGATCGGGTAGAGGTGCATCGTCGACTTCCACGTCGGCAGCGCCGCCGCGTGGGCGAGGTGCGCGTCGATCGCCTCGGACGGGATGGTCTCCACGAAGTCGGCGCGCCAGTACCACTGGTCGCCCGGCGGGTAGAGGCCGTCGAACGCCGACTGGAGCACCGGGAACGGCATCTCGCCCACGCCGTCGAGCGCGGGCGGCAGCGCCTCCCGCACCGGCGCGAGCGCGGCCTCGGCCTCGGCGGCCGGCCCCGCGTAGCACCAGACGACCCCGCACATCTTCCGGAGGTGCAGCTCCTCCGGGAACGGCGGCCCGGGCGGCACCGTCAGGAACGCGAAGAAGCCGTTCAGCTCGTCGGGCGCGCCGCGCATGAACTCGTCGTAGAACGAGAGCGCCTCGCGCGCCTGCTCGAGCGGCCACAGCATCGGCCCGGCCACGACCGTCGACACGGGCCTCGCCTGGAACGTGAACGAGGTGACGACGCCGAAGTTGCCGCCGCCGCCGCGGAGCGCCCAGAACAGATCCTCGTGCTCGCTCTCGCTCGCCCGGACGAGCGACCCGTCGGCGAGCACGACGTCGGCCCCGACGAGGTTGTCGATCGACAGGCCGTAGGCTCGGGTCAGGTGGCCGAGCCCGCCGCCGAGGGTGAGGCCGCCGACGCCTGTGGTCGAGATGATCCCCGCCGGCACGGCGAGCCCGAACGCGTGCGTCGCGTGGTCGACCTCGCCGAGCGTCGTCCCGCCCGCGACGGTGACCGTGCGCGCCGCCGGGTCGACGCGGACCCCGCGGAGCAGGGAGAGGTCGACGACGAGGCCGCCGTCGACGCTGCCGAGCCCGCCGCCGTTGTGGCCGCCGCCGCGGATCGCCAGGTCGACGCCCTCCGCCGCCGCGAACCGCACGCAGGCGATCACGTCGGCGACGTCGACGCAGCGCGCGATCAGCGCCGGGTGCTTGTCGATCATCGCGTTGTAGAGGCTCCGCGCCTCGCCGTAGCCGCCGTCCGCCGGCCGGATCAGCTCGCCCCGCAGCGACTGCTCGAGCGTCTCGACCATCGTCGTGGACATGTGTGTCTCGGTGACCGCCATCGCTCTGCTCCTTTCGCCTGCCGTTGACGATGGGCGGAGCATCGACCGGAGCGGTTTCGGCGAACCGGCGGAAACCTTGTCGAAAGGTTGGCGCCTCTCAGCCGGCCGCCTGCGAGCCGAGCAGCCGCCGGTACGCCGCCTGGAGCGGCTCCGCCGGGGCGACGCCGAGCTCGTCGCGCAGACGCGTCCGCAGCTCCTCGTAGACGAGGAGCGCCTCGGCCGCGTTGCCGCGCGCCTCGAGCGCCTCCATCAACAGGGCCGTCGCGCTCTCCCGGAGCGGCGCCGCCCGGACGAGGCGCCGCGCCGCGCGCTCGGCGCTTGCCAGCTCGGTGCCGCCGAGGCCGAGGCACCCGCGCACGTAGCACTCGAGCGCGCGCTGGTGCACGTCCTCGAGCTCGCGGCGCCACTCGTCGATCCAGGCCGCCTCGTACTCACCGAGTAGCGTGCGCCGGGCGATCAGCTGCGCGCCGAGCGACGCGCTCCACGCGCGCGGCCAGTCTCCGAGCGAGCACGCGGACTCGGCCTCGTGCACGCCGGCGACCGCCTCCTCGACGTCGACCCTCGCGTCCGGCGGGAGCATGAGCTGGACGTCGCCGCGGCCGGCCACGAGGTCGTTCCCTAGCGTCGCCCGCAGCTTCGAGAGCAGCGCCGCGAGCGCGTCGGCCGGATCCCGCGGCAGCTCGCCCGACCAGAGCGCGTCGACGAGCCGGCTTCGGCCCACCGGCCGGTCGCGGTTCAGCACGAGGTACGCGAGCAGCAGCCGTCCCTGGCGGCCGGGCAGCTTCGACTCGACGCGAGCCCCCGCGAGCTCGACCACGTATCGCCCGCAGAGCTGGATCGTTGTCTGCGCCACGCCAGAACGACGATAATCGTCGCGACCGGAGCCATCCAGCGGGAGGGAGTCCCATGGCCAGACAGGTCATGTGCGAGTGCGGCTATGTCGCGCGCGCCGACACCGACGAGGACGTGCTCGCCCAGATCCGGGAGCACATGCGCACCGACCATCCGGAGCTGCTCGACAAGGTCACGGACGAGCAGATCCTGGGCTGGGTCGAGATCGTCTGACCGCCCCCGGATAACTGGCACACTGCGCCTGATGGCGCCCGAACCGAAGGAGGTGCGGCCGCTCGGGGAGCTGGGCTTCACGCGCACCCCGTCGGAGGACGACCCGCGCCGCGATCCGGCCCTGCTCGAGGCGATCGCGATCTTCGCGCCGGGCACGCCGCTGCGCCAGTCGGTGGACGACATCATCCGCTCCCACGAAGGGGCGCTGATCGTCATCGGCGAGCCCGACGACCTGTCGTTTCTCTTCTCCGGCGGCATCCGCCTCGACGCGCCGTTCCGCCCGCAGCTCCTGTTCGAGCTGGCGAAGATGGACGGCGCGATCATCGTCGACCCCGAGCTGAAGAAGCTCGCGTGGGCGAACGTCCAGCTCATGCCCGACCCGACCATCCCCTCGGACGAGACGGGCACGCGCCACCGCACCGCCGAGCGGGTCGCGAAGCAGACGGGCGCGCTCGTCCTCTCCATCTCCCAGCAGCGCGAGACGGTGACGATCTTCGTCGGCCTGGCGCGCTACCAGCTCGACCCGATCGCCGACGTGCTCGCGAAGACGAACCAGGCGCTCGGCACGCTGGACACGTACCGGCAGCGGCTCGAGCAGGTCCTGACGCGGCTGACCGCGCTCGAGTTCCAGAACGCGGTCGTTCTCGACGACGTGCTCGTCGTGCTCCAGCGGGCGGAGATGACGAGCCGCATGTCGGAGCGGATCCAGCGCGACTGCGTCGAGCTCGGAGGCGAGGGCCGGCTGATCCGTCTCCAGCTCGAGGAGCTCGTCGGCGACGTCCCGGCGGAGCGGGACGCGATCGTCCGCGACTACCACGCCGCCGGCGGCGGCGCGGAGGCGGCGCTCGCCCTCGAAGGGCTGCGGGCGCTGCCGTACCAGGAGCTGCTCGAGTTCGACCGCCTGGCCGCGCTGCTCGGCTACTCGCACTCGGTCAACCCGCTCGACCACGCCGTCGCACCGCGGGGCTACCGCGTCCTCTCGCACATCCCGCGGATCCCGGACACCGTGGTCCGGAACGTCGTCGACGACTTCGAGGGTCTCGAGGCGATCGTCCGGGCGACCGAGCGCGAGCTCGAGGCTGTGGACGGCGTCGGCGCCGTCCGGGCCCGCGAGATCCGGGAGGGCCTGCGCCGGCTCCAGGAGCACAACCTCGTCGACCGCTACCTCCAGCTGTAGCCAGAACAGGCGAAATCGCCGGAAATTTGGCTTTTTCAGCGGGTTTTCGCTATAGTGGATGGCCGTGGGCCGGTGCCGATTCGCGCCGGCTCTCTTGGCGGAAAGACACTGAAAGGGGAGGTCCGGCTTGTACAAGGTCGGCGACAAGGTGGTGTATCCGCACCACGGGGCCGGGACGGTCGTCAAGAAGGAGTCGCGCGAGGTCCTGGGGCAGAAGCGCGAGTACCTGACGATCAAGATCCTCCACAACGACATGACGGTGCAGGTGCCCTGCGAGAACTGCGAGAAGGTCGGTCTTCGCCGGGTGATCGGTGAGAAGGAGGTCGCAGTCGTCCTCAAGGCCCTCACGGGCGGCTCGACCGAGATGCCGAAGAACTGGAACCGCCGCTTCAAGCACAACCGCGACAAGATGAAGACGGGCGACATCCTCGAGCTTGCCGAGGTCGTCCGGAACCTGTCGCTTCGAGATCACGAGAAGGGCCTGTCCACGGGCGAGAAGCAGATGTTCGTGAAGGCGAAGAAGATCCTCGCCTCCGAGCTGATGTACGCGAAGGGCATGGATGAGGACGAGTGCGCCGAGTGGCTCGACGACGTCCTCTCCGACGTGGGCAACGGCAAGAAGAGACCGGCGGCGAAGAAGAAGGCCGTCGCCGCGACCGCCTAGCGCGGCGCAGGGGTCAGACCCCCGGCCGTGTCCGTCTGGGCCATCCTCGTCGCTGCGGGGCGGGGTGAACGACTGGCGCTGGACCAGCCGAAGGCGTTCGCGAAGCTCGGAGAGGACCCGCTCCTCGCCGAGCCGCTGCGCCGGCTCGACGAGTCGGAGTGGGTCGACGCGATCGTCCTCGTCGCGCCGCCCGGCTGGGAGGAGCCGGCGATCCTGCTCGCCGAGGAGCTCGGCTGCGGGAAGGTCAGCGCCTGCGTGCCCGGCGGCGACACGCGCGCCGACTCGGTGCGTGCCGGGCTCGCCGAGGTGCCGGCGGACGCGCTCGTCGTGCTCGTCCACGACGCGGCCCGGCCGCTGCTCTCCGCCGAGGTGGTCGAGCGCGTGCTCGCGCCCCTGTCGGAGGGCTGGGACGGGGCCGTGCCGGGCCTGCCCGTCGCGGACACGCTGAAGCGGGTCGGCGCGGACGGGGCGGTGGCCGAGACCGTCTCCCGCGACGGCCTCTGGGCCGTCCAGACCCCCCAGGCCTTCGTCGCGGAGGCGTTGCGCGCGGCCGCCGCCGAGGGCGGGGACGCAACCGACTGCGCGAGCCTCGTCGAGGCGCGCGGCGGCCGGGTCAAGGTCGTCCCCGGCGATCCGCAGCTCCTGAAGGTGACGACGGCCGACGACCTCGCGAAGATCGCGTCGTGGCTCGCATGACCGATTACCGGGTCGGCACCGGCTTCGACGCCCACGCGTTCACCGACGGCGTGCCGCTCGTGCTCGGCGGCGTCCGCATCGAGCACCGCTGCGGCCTCGCCGGGCACTCCGACGGCGACGTGCTCGCGCACGCGGTCACGGACGCGGTGCTCGGCGCCGCCGGGATGGAGGACATCGGCACGCTGTTCCCGCCCGACGACGAGTCGCACGAGGGCGCCGACTCGATCGAGCTGTTGCGCGAGGCGTGGCGTCGCGTCCGCTCCGACGGCTGGGAGCTCGCCAACGCGGACGTCGTGCTGATCGGCGAGGAGCCGCGGCTCGCGCCGCACCGCCTGGCGATGCGCGCGCGCCTCGCGGACGCGCTCGGCGTCGACCCGTCGCTCGTCGCCGTGCGCGCGACGACGACGGACGGGCAGGGATTCACCGGCCGGCGGGAAGGCCTCGCTGCGCAGGCCGTCGCGCTGCTGCGCCGGTGAAGATCCGCATCCTCACGCACGCCGAGAAGGACCTGAGCGGCACGTTTCCCGAACTCTGGCCGGAGTTCGTGAAGCACGACCCGGTCGTCGACACCTTCTGGCCGCGGCTGTACGAGGTCTACCCGGACTTCCAGCTCTGGGTCCTCGACGGGAAGACGACCGTCGGGCACGCGTGCACGCTGCCGGTGCGCTGGGACGGGATCCCGGAGCCGCGCGGCCTCGACTGGGCGATGACGAACGGCGTCGCCGGCGAGCCGTCGACGCTCTGTGCGGTCGTCGCCGCGATCGTCCCCGAGTACCGGGGCAAGGGGCTCGCCGAGGCGCTGCTGCGCCGGATGGCGAGCGTCGCGGCCGCGCACGGGCTCGACGAGCTGATCGCGCCGGTGCGGCCGACGTGGAAGGAGCGCTATCCGCTGACGCCGATGGAGCGTTACCTGCTCTGGCGTCGCGAGGACGGGCTGCCGTACGACCCGTGGCTCCGTACGCACGAGCGGCTCGGCGCGGAGATCCTCGACGTCGCGCCGCGCTCGATGACGATCACCGGCTCACGCGAGGAGTGGGAGGGGTGGACGGGCCTCCAGTTCCCGGAGGACGGCGACTACGTCGTCCCGGGCGCGCTCGTCCCGGTCCGCTTCGAGGCTGGGCGCGGCACGTACGTCGAGCCGAACGTCTGGATGAAGCACCCTATTTCGTCTTGATCGGCTTGCCGCTCGGCGAGAGGACGTACCAGAGGCTGTAGAACGCCTGGCCGTTCAGGTCTCCGGGCTGCGAATCGCCCGAGTACGTGTAGAGCGGATGCCCGTTGTACGTGACCTGGACGCCCGACGGCTTGATGCGATGCACCGTGCCGAGCAGGGACGCCTTGACTCCCGGGCCGGCGTGCGGCTTCCCGGTCGTCATCAGCGGCGGCCAGATCTTGGTGCAGGTGAGAATGTCGGATCTGCAGCCGATCTGGTTCTTCGTCTCGGTGATGTAGTAGTAGAGGCTGCGACCGCTGCCGTCGACGAGGATCTCGCCGACCCTCGTCTGGCCGACGTTCACCGTCGCGGCGGTGTTCGGCGCCGACCGTGCCGAGAGCGCGAGCGCTCCGCACAGCAACGCGAGCAGCGCAGCCGCGGAGAGGGTCTTCGTGCCCACCATGCCGACCTCCGTTCGGAGGCCGGAGCCTAGCGCGTCAGCGGCCGCGCCGCTGCGAATCGCGCTTGGCGCGCTCCATCTGCCGCCGCATCTGGCGGTTCGTCGCCTCGGGCATCAGCCCCTGCTGCTCCTGCATCTCGATCAGCGCGCGGCGCTCCTGCGGCGTCAGCTGCGAGATCGCCGCCTGCGCCTTCTGGGGGTCCTTGATCGCGCCGGTGCGCTGCATCTTCCGCATCGCGCTCGCGAGCTCCGGGTTGGAGCGCTCCATCGCCGCGGTCGACGCCCTCTGGAGCCAGCGCCGCAGGATCGGGACCTTCGACATGGCCGTGAAGACGGGGCGGAGGTACTTCCCGCCGCGGATCCGCCCGAGCAGCGCGAACACGCCGAGCAGGACGAGGAGGAAGAGCAGGATCCACAGGGGGATCAGCAGCACGTAGAAGGGCGAGGCGAGCAGCATGCGGGGATGGTACCGGGGCTACGCGGGGAGGGACACCGTCTCCCCGGCGACGAGCACGAGCCCGTCGCGGGCGAGCGAGCCGACCGCCTCGGCGTCGAGCCCCGCGACCGGCCTCGCGCCTTCGGCGACGAGCCGAAGCGTGGCCGCGCGCCGCTGCCGGAACGACCCCTCGAACGGCCCCTGCCTCCGGAGCGGCTCGTACCGCCGCCCGCGCGAGGGGCAGGCGTCCGCGAGCGGGCAGACCCCGCAGCGAGGCACGCGCGCGAGGCAGACGGTCGCGCCGAGATCCATCAGCGCCTGAGCCGCCCTCGGCGAGAACGCGTACCCGGTCCGCTCGGAGACGCGCCGCACGTTGACGTCGACGGGCAACACATCACGCCCGAACGCGAAGGCGGCGACCGCGTCGGCGGTGTAGCGCCCGACGCCGGGCAGCTCGGTGAGATCGTCGGGCCACCCGTGCCGCGCCACCTGCTGCGCCGCCCGGTGCAGAGCGAGCGCCCGCCGGTTGTACCCGAGCCCCTGCCACTCGCGAATGACGTCGGCCGCCGGCGCAGCCGCGAGCGCCTCGACCGTCGGCCAGCGCTCCAGCCACCGGTGCCACCGAGGCACGACGCGCTCGACCTGCGTCTGCTGCGCCATCACTTCAGAGACGAGCACCGCGTACGGATCGCGAGTCCGCCGCCAGGGCAGATCGCGCCCGTGCGCGCTGAACCAAGCCGAGAGCCGCTCCTCCACCGGCTCCAGCCTAGACCCGTCCGTCGCAGGACAGGCCGAGACCGAGCCCTCGACGCAGCCCGACCGGCCCGCTCGGGGGAACCCGTTCACCAGTTCGACCAGCCTGGCGGGGAAAACTGTGCCTTCCTCGGCATTTCGAGGACGGGTTCGTAAAGAGCTTGAAAAACCGGAATCCGGTCCGGGCTCGGCGCGATATCAACCCGGGTACGTCCTGCGGAAGTTGCGGCCGCGGCTGAGACAGCGAAGCGGCGACGACGGGGGCACGGGCCGGTTGGGGGTGCAGCATTCCGGTTCGTCTCCTCGGTTGGCGCACGAGGTGGTCTGCGGTGACGGTGCTCGTGGTGACGGTCGCGTTCGGCGCGTTCGACGCGGCTGCGCGCGCCGACACGCCGCCGCCAGCCGACGGGTCGCAGGCGAATGCGACCGCGACGTCGACGCAGGGCGGTGCGTCCAACACCAACATCAGCGTCGGCGTCGGGCAGCCGACCGACAGCGGCGCCGTGTCGCAGACGAATGCGGCGACCGCAAGCGCGGACGCCGGCACGAGCGGCGTCGCGACGACGACGCAGAGCGATCCGGCGAACGTCAACGTGTCCGTGCGCGTCGACAGTCCCGGCGACGACGGCGCGGTCAGCCAGGCGAACGACGCGACCGCGACCGCGTCGTCGTCCGCGACGGCGACGCAGGTCTCGCCGACGAACGTGAACATCTCCGTGCGTGTCGCGAGTCCCGGCGCGGCCGGGTCCGTCGATCAGGAGAATGCGGCGACGGCGGCGGCGATCTCGACGGCGGTGGGCGATCCTCCGGCGGCGACGGGCGATGCGTCGGCGGTCGTCGACAACACGTCGAGCGTGGACCAGACGATCCAGCAGTGCACCGCCGCGTGTCCTGCTGCTCCGGCGGCCGCTGCGACAAGTGCATCGACCACGCCACCTGCATCCCCGACGGCGGCGAGCGCGACGCAGACGACTCCGACGAACCTCGACGTCTCCGTTCGGATCGGCAGCCCGGGCGCGGACGCGGGCGTGACGCAGGCGAGCACGGCGACGACGATCACGAGCGGCGGGAGCAACGTGAACGTCAGCGTCGTGCTGCCCGGCTCGAGCGTCGTCGTTCCCGCGAGCGGCGACTCGTGGACGTGGAGCTGGACGTGGGAGCTCGGTGCGCCGCCGCCGGATCCGTCGGCTGCGCCGACCGCGAGCTCCGACTGGACGTGGGCGTGGGGGCAGAACGTGCCGCAGCCGAGCACGACGGCGCCCGCGACCGGCCACTGGCTCTGGACGTGGACGTGGACCGGCCCGAACGGCGCGGCCGCGAGCTTCTCGCTCGACCGGCCGTGCGCGTGCAACTGGGTCTGGAGCTGGACGTGGAGCGGCGCGCCGGCGGCGGCTCAGGCGACCGCGCCGCAATCCGCGCCGCCGGCGCCGCCGCAGGTTTCGCAGGCGAACGTCGTCTCGGCGTCGGCGTCCGCGTCGGTCGGCGCGAGCGAGACGCAGATCGGGCCCGCCGGCGCCCAGCAGATCGCCGCGTCGCAGCTCGCGAGCGCCGACGCGGACGCGATCCAGGTCGGTCCGAGCAACCTCGGCCTCGTCTCCGCGGGTCTCCTCGCCGGGCTCGGCCAGTCGAACGACGCGACGGCCAGCGCCTGGGCGACCGCCGACCTGACCGCGTTGCAGGCCGCGGCCGGCGCGGGGACCGTCCTCCAGTCGATCGCGGCGGCGCAGGTCGTCTCCGTGTCGGCGCAAACGGCCCAGACCGACCCGCTCAACGTCAGCCGCATCACGTCGGCGCAGCCGTCCAGCGCCTCGATCGGGACGATCCTTCAGGCGAACGACGCGACCTCGACGGCAGTCGGCGCCGCGACGGACTCCGTCTCGCAGGCCGTCTCGCAGCTCGCCGACGACGGCTCCGGGAGCGAGCTCGCGACCCAGTCCGTCTCCGATGCCCAGACCGTGACCGCCTCCGCCCAGACCGCGCAGGCGACCGTCGGCAACGTTGCCGAGATCGTCATCCCCGCCGCCGGGATCTCGAACCCGCCGCTCGCGCAGGCGAACGAGATCGCCTCCTTCGCGTCCGCGACCGACACGAGCCGGACGAGCCAGACGATCGGCCAGGCGGCCGTGAACGTCCTCGAGTCCGTCGTGTTCGACCTGCTGGCGGAGCAGGACAGCCGGGCGACGCAGTCCGGCGACGCGTCGTCCGACCTGGCGCAGTCGAACCGGACGAACGTCGCCGGCTGGGGCGGCGCGGTCGCGCAGTCCGCGCCGCCGCCCGCGCCGGCGCCGCCGGCCGACACGACGCAACAGCAGACGACGATCGAGAGCACCGAGCTCGCCTTCCCCGCGATCGAACCGCCGATCCTCCCGGCGCCGCCGCCGGCGAGTCCGAGCCCCGCTGCCCCCGGCGAGGCTCTCCCCGGCGGGCCGCACGCCGCGACGGAGTCCCTCCCGAACGGCTCCGCCGCGGCAGGCCCGCTCACGCAGACCGGGGCCGCCCCTCCCGCCCGGGAGGCAGGTTCGGCCCACCCAACCGGACCGGCCCCGGTCTGCACCCCCTGCGCGCTCGACCTCGTCGTCGGCGGCGCGATCGGCAGCGCCCGCGGCGCCGGATCCGCCGATCCGGTCGCGGCGCTCTCGCGCCTCTTCGTGCTTGCGCCCCCCGGTGCCGGGCGGGTGCATCTGCAGGTGCCGGCTCCTGGTGCGCCGGCCTTCACCTCTGCGATCGAGCGGCCCGGGTAGCGCGGCGACGCGCCGACCCAACCCCGGCGGGAGCTTGGGATCCCGCCGGCGCACGGAAACCGCAAACGCTCGAAAGGAGCTCGATCGTGTCAGCAAGAACACGCTGGCTGCTCGGAGCATTCGCCGCACTCTGCGCCTTCGTCGTCGTTCCGGCGGCGCTTGCGCAGAACGGCTCGCCGGTCCCGCCGATCGTCGTCCACGTCACCGTCACGGGGACGCAGGTGTCGGTCGTCGACCAGAGCCACGCGGCCGCGACGAGCGGCAACGCGTCCGCCAACGGCGGCAACGCCACCGGCGGCGCTGCGACAGGGACCGGCGGGAACGCCGGCAACGTGAACGGAGCCGTCGGCGGGAACGCCCTCGGCGGCTCGGCCGACACCTGCCAGCACGCCGGCTGCACGGCCGCCGGCGGCGACGGCGGGAACACCGGCGGGAACTCGTCCACCGCGGCCGGCGACACCGCCGCGAACGGCGGGAGCACCGGCGGGAACACGGCCGGGAACGCGACGAACGCGTCGCTCGGAGGATCGAGCGGCGACACGGGCGACAACTCGTCCGGCAACGCCGCGACGGTCGCCGGCGGAGCCGACGCCCGCTCGGGCGGCGGCAACACCGGCGGCGACGCCGCGTCGCTGAGCGGCGACACCGGCAACGCCAGGTCGAGCGGCGGCGGCGCCGCCGACCTCAGTGGCCAGAAGACCTCCGGCGGCAACGCCTCCGGCGGCGTGGCCGCGGACGGCGACAACTCCACCGGGGACGCGACGAACGCCGCCGCGACCGGAGACGGAGGCGCCGGCGGCAGCACGCCGGCGCAGACCACACCCGGAGACGGCTCCGGCGGAGCGTCCGGCGGAGCCGGCGCCGGCCCGGCCACCTCGGGCAACGCCCAGAGCGGCGATGCGACGGTCGGAGACGCCTCACCGGGCGGCAACGACCCGAACATCACGAGCAGCGCAACCGGCGGCGCCGGCGGCACTGCGACCAGCGGCAACTCCACGAGCGGTGACGCGACCGGCGGAGCGGGAACGAGCGGTTCCGCGACCGGCGGCACGATCACCGGCGGCGCCGCCGGCACCGGCGACGTCACGAGCGGAGCCTCCACCGGCGGGAACGCGGAGAGCGAAGGCGATCCGACCTCCGCCGCGGGAAGCGGCAACGCCAACGCGACCGCGACCGGCGCGTCCAACACCAGTGGTGACGCGACCGGCGGCGACTCCATGGGCGGAGCGGCCGGCATCGGCGGCGTCGGCGGCAACGCGGCCGGCGGCAGCCCGACGGCCAGCCCGACCCAGTCCGCGACCGGCGGCGCCGGCTCCGGCACGGGCGGAGCGGCGTCGGCAAACGGCGGAGGCGCGACGAGCGGTCCCGCCACCGTGAACAACAGCGCGACCGTCAGCCAGTCCCTCGCGTTCGACCTGTCGGGGCTGATGGTGACGATCGACCTCGGGTCCTAGGAAGGACGACCTCGGAGACGGACACGCGACCATGCACAACGACGTCGAGAGCGCAGCACCGGCGGCCGGGGCTCCCAAGGGCCCGGCCGGCCGGTGCCGCCTCGCCGGCGTCCGCGCTGCGGTCGGACAGGGGGCCGTCGTCCGGGGGAAGGCAGAGCGATAGATGAACACACGCACATCACCGCCGGCCCCGCTCCCATGCTCGATCGGCATTGGGGGCCGGCCGGCGGTGATCCGGCGTCAGCCGCCGAGCGAGACGTCGACCGGCACGCCGCCGGTGATCGTCTGCATGACGACGCAGTAGCGCTCGGTCAGCCGGAGCAGCGTCGCGAGCTGCTCGTCCGTCGCGTCGTGCTCGAGCTCGAAGACGAGGCGGATCGCGCGGAAGCCGACGGGCGCCTCCTTGTCGACGCCGAGCGTCCCGCGCACGTCGAGGTCGCCCTCGGCGCGCACGGTGCCCGCGACGGGAAGCTCGAGCGACGTCGCCACCGAGCGGAGCGTCACCCCGGCGCACGCGACGAGCGCCTCGAGCAGCATGTCGCCGGAGCACGCGAGCGTCCCCGTGCCGCCGGTCGCGGGGTGGAGACCTGCGTCGACGAGCGCGCGGCCGGTCGCGACCGAGCACGAGATGCCCGCGCCGTCCACCTCGCCCTCGGCGCGCAGCGTGACCAGCGCGCTCGCGGGATCCTCGCGGTAGCGGTCCTTCAGCGGCTTCTGCAGCGCCTGGAGGTCGGCCTTGTCCATCGGGGCAAGCGTACGTACTACACTCGCGCGAACGCTACGGGGAGGAGTCGACGATGGCGACGACGGCAGGCACCGACGAGCTTCGCACGGCGTTCTCCGGCTGGATCCTGGAGCCCGGCGACGACGGCTACGAGGACGCGCGCCGCGTCCACAACGGGCTGGTCGACCGGCGGCCGGCCCTGATCGCGCAGTGCCGGAACACCGCCGACGTCGTCGACGCGCTGGCGCACGCGCGCGCGTCCGGCCTCGACGTCTGCGTCCGCGGCGGCGGCCACAACGTCGCCGGCCGCGCGGTCGCGGACGGCGCGCTGATGATCGACGTGTCGCCGATGCGGGGGATACACGTCGACCCGGGCCGGCGCACGGCGCGGGCGCAGGGCGGCGTGCTCTGGAAGGAGCTGAACCGCGAGACGGCGGTGCACGGGCTCGCCGTCACCGGCGGCGCGATCTCGACGACGGGCATCGCCGGCCTGACGCTCGGCGGCGGGCTCGGCTGGCTGATGGCGAAGTACGGGCTCGCGGCCGACAACCTGCTCTCGGTCGAGCTCGTCACCGCCGACGGCCGGATCCTCGACGTCAATGCCGAGTCCGATCCCGACCTGTTCTGGGCGCTCCGCGGCGGCGGCGGCAACTTCGGCGTCGCCACGTCGTTCGAGTACGCATTGCATCCGCTGACGATGGTGACGGGCGGGCTGATCGCGCATCCGCTCGACGCCGCCGCCGACATGCTGCGCTTCTACCGCGACGCGTGCGCGACGGCCTCGGACGACCTCAGCGTCTTCGCCGCGCTCGTGCACACGCCCGACGGCTCGGGGATGAAGATCGCCGGCATGGTCGTCTTCCACACCGGCACGCTCGAGGAGGCGGAGCGCGAGCTTGCGCCGTTCAAGGAGTGGGGCTCGCCGCTCGTGGTCGAGGTCGGGCCGATGCCGTACCCGGTGATGAACACGATCCTCGACGCGGGCTTTCCGGCCGGGTCGCTCAACTACTGGATGTCGAGCTTCGCGAAGGGGATCGACGACGGGCTGATCGAGACGATGGTCGACCGGTTCGCGACCGTGCCGTCACCGATGAGCGCCATCCTGCTCGAGCAGTTCCACGGCGCGGTCTGCCGCGTCCCCGTCGCCGACACGGCGGTGCCGCACCGCGAGGAGGGCTGGAACCTGGTGCTGCCGTCGGTGTGGATGGATCCCGCCGACACCGAGGCGAACATCGCGTGGACGCGCGAGACGCACGCGGCGCTCGGCGAGCACCTGAGCGAGCGGCGCTGGCTCAACTATCTCGGCGACGACCAGGACAGCGGCGTCCGCGGGGCGTACGGGCCGAACTACGACCGGCTCGTCGAGGTGAAGCGGCGGGTCGACCCGGACAACGTGTTCCGGCACAACCACAACATCGCGCCGTAGGTGCATCCGGCGCGCGGAATCCTCCGCGTCGGGTTGACCGTTGCCGCTGCGTTGCTCGCGGTGGCGGCTTCCGGGCCTCCGCGTGCGGCGCAGGCAGGGACCTCGGTCGGGAAGCTCGCATTCTCCCGCTGCACGCTGGACCCCGGCTTGCGCTTCTGCGCGAGCGACATCTACGTGATGAGTGCAGACGGTTCCGGCCTGCGTCGGCTGACACACGGCCGGCGCGCTCTGCAGCAGGACGTCGACCCGGCGTGGTCACCGGACGGTACGAAGCTCGCATTCGTCCGCGATACCACGACACCCTCGACCGACCTACGCGACCCCGACGTCTACGACGTCTACGTCGTGGACGCGGACGGAACCAATGAGCGGCTGCTCGTCTCGAATGGGCAGACGCCGTCGTGGTCCCCCGACGGGCGCCGGATCGCGTTCTCGCGCAACGGCATCATGGTGGTAGCCGCCGACGGCCGAGGGCTGCACAGACTGACTCACAAGGGCGGCGATCCGGACTGGTCACCGGACGGAACGAAGATCGCCTACATGGGTTTCCACATCAATCACACGCAGCTCCGGGTGATGAACGTCGACGGAACGGGCGACCACGTGCTCTACGACCATCGAGCGTACAGCCCCGTCTGGGCGCCTGACGGGCGACGCATCGCGTTCATCGATTGGAGCGGCATGAGACTCGTCGACCCGTCCGGACAGAATCTCGAACTGGTGAAGCCCGGCGAGGTCTACACCCCGGCATGGTCGCCCGACGGCCGCCGGATCGCGTACGCCGTCTGGGACGACGGGCTGTACGTCATGAGACGCGACGGGAGCGACCCGCAGAAGGTGCCGCGCACCGGAAAGCGGGACTCCGAACCCGACTGGTCGGCCGGGGGTTAGCGGTCAGGCGGCTTCGAGCAGCGGCTCGGGCTCCGCGGCGCGCGGCGCCTGCGCGGCCCTGCTCGGCTGCGGCAGCAGCCTGCTCCCGACGACGATGCCCGCGGCCACGGCTGCCTGCGCCGCGAGGACGACGACGAACGCGTCGCGGACGCCGAGCGACGAGGGCGCCGCCAGGGAGAGGAACAGGCTGCCGAGGGTCGCGACGCCGAGCGCGAGCGCGATCTGCTGCGTCGTCACGAGCATCCCGCTGCCGACGCCGGCCCTCGCCGCGGGCACGCCGGCGAGGACGAAGCCGAACAGCAGCGGCATGACGAATCCCTGTCCGACGCCGGCGACGATCATTCCCGGCGCGAGGTTCAGCGGATCGACGTGCGGCCAGTGCTCGAGCACGTCGGCGGCGAGGACGACGATCCCGACCGCCTGGATCGCGCCGCCGACGGCGAGCACGCGCCGGCCGTAGCGCGCCGCGAGCCGCGCGGTGGTGAGCGACGCGACGAGGAACCCGATCGCCATCGGCGCGAGCGCGAGACCCGACCGGAGCGGGCCGAGGTGCGCGCCTTCCTGCAGCGCGACCGCGCAGACGAAGAAGAACGCGCCCATCCCCAGGAAGAACGGGACCACGAGCACGAGCCCGCGGTGCATCCCCGGCAGCCGCACGAGCGACGGCGGCACGATCGGATGCCGTCCCGCGCGCTCGAGCCTTCGCTCGACGACGACGAACGCCGCGAGCGCGGGGACGACGAGCGCGAGCAGCGCGATGCTCCACGCGGGCCAGCCGAGCGCGCGCCCCTCGGTGAGCGGCACGAGCAGCGACAGCACTGCGAGCGCGAGCAGCGCCGTCCCGGCCGCGTCGATCCGCGCAGGCTCGGACGAGCGCGTCGCCGGCACGAACCGCCACGCGAGCGCGAGCCCGACGAGCCCGATCGGGACGTTGACGAGGAAGATCGGCCGCCAGCCCTGGCCGGCGAAGTCTCCCGCGACGATCGCGCCGCCGGCGAGCTGGCCGACCACGCCGGCGACGCCCGCGGTCGCGCCGTAGAGCCCGATCGCCCGCGCGCGCCTGCCGGGGTCGCACGCCGACTGGATCGTCGCGAGCACCTGCGGCACCATCAGCGCCGCCGACGCACCCTGGAGGCCGCGGAACGCGACGAGCGCCGCCGGCGTCGGCGCGAGCCCGCACAGCAGCGAGAAGACGGTGAACGACGCCATCCCGAGCATGAACAGGCGGCGGCGCCCGAACAGGTCGCCGAGCCGCCCGCCGAGCACGAGCAGCAGCGCGTACGGCGTCCCGTAGCCGGCGACGACGAGCTCGAGCGTCGCGGGCGACGCATGCAGGTCGGCGTCGATCGTCGGCAGCGCGACGTTGACGATGAAGAAGTCGGCGATCGAGAGGAACGCGCCGAGGAGGACGGTGGCGAGGCCGATGTTGGTGAGGGCGGTGCGGGGGGCCATGACCCCACCGTGCCTGCGCGCGCCAACCCAGTACCAGAGCGGTTGCATCCTGGTACCAGCGGCACCCGGCTCAGCCTGCCCCGCGTCCGCAATACTGGGTTCGTGGCATCGGTGGCTGCGCTTCCCAGGCGCGCCGCGGACGAGATCCGCCGGCGCGAGCTCGGCGCGTTCCTGCGCCACCGGCGCGAGCGGATCGCGCCGGAGCAGATCGGGCTGCCGCCGTCACGGCGGCGGCGCACGCCGGGTCTCCGCCGCGAGGAGGTGGCGCTGCTCGCCGGCGTCGGCGTCACCTGGTACACGTGGCTCGAGCAGGGCCGCGACATCCACGCGTCGCCGCAGGTGCTAGACGCGATCGCGCGCACGCTCCTGTTCGACGCGCCCGAGCGCGCGCACCTGTTCACGCTCGCGGGCGCAATCGACACGCGCTTGCCCGAGGACTGCGCCTCGCTCTCGCCGGCGACGCAGCTCGTCCTCGATCGCCTCGAGCCGTTCCCCTCGCTCGCGGTGAACGGCCGCTACGACCTGCTCGCGTACAACCGCGCCTGGTCGAGCGGGTTCCCGCTGATCGAGGGCGTCCCGCCGGAGGACCGCAACTGCCTCTGGCTGATCTTCACGTACCCGCAGTGGCGGAAGACGATCCTCGACTGGGACGACACCGCCGCGCGCATGGTCGCGCAGTTCCGCGCGGCGATGGCCGAGCACGTCGCCGAGCCGGCCTGGAAGGACCTCGTCGCGCGGCTGCACCGCGCCTCGCCGGAGTTCACCGAGTTCTGGGAGCGGCACGAGGTGCAGCCGCCCGAGAACCGCGTCAAGCGCGTGCGCCATCCCGAGGTCGGGCTGCTGAAGCTCGAGTACACGTACCTCTGGCTCGGCCAGCGGATCGGGACGCGCATCATCACGTACACGCCGGCGGACGAGGAGACGCGCAGGCGCCTCGACCGGCTGCAGCAGCTGCTCGACGAGCGCGCCGCCGCCTAGCTCGCGGCGCATTGCGGAGTCGCTACCACCACGCGGCGCGGATCGCGACCGGCTGGTAGGAGCTCGCAGTGTCGCTCTTCGCTGCGAAGATCGTCCAGGTCGGCGTGCCTCGACGGGGATTCCCGATCAGCGTCGAGTGGCCGTCCGTGCAGCCGTAGTTGATCCGCATCCCCGCGATCGTGCCGGTCGCGCCGCTGAGCATCTCGCACCACATGCCGTTCGCGAGCTGGAGCGCCCAGGGCGGATGGACGGTCGGGTCACCGCCCGCGTGGCCCGCGGGCAGCGGTTTCGTCAGGTCGATCCGGAGCACCTTCGACGTGGGCAGGTACAGCGGGCAGAGGACGAAACCGGTCGGATCGATCCCGTTCGCGAAGCAGGGGTCGTGGATCTCGTTGCCGACGAGGCAGCGGTACGCGTCGCTGCGCCAGTCGCTGAGCGAGATCGTCCAGCAGTAACCGCGCACCGTCCTCGCGATGCGGATGCCCGAGGCGACGGCGTCGCCGTTGAACGGCGCGTAGAGGTGGATCGAGGTCGCGTGCTGCCGACGAGTACCTGCCTGGGCGGCGGCGACCACTCCCATGACGATCACGACCGCCAGCACGCAGTGACAGAGCCTGCGTCTCACGGGCCCGACCCTACTCCGATCGAGGGAACCCGGAACCCGCGGCCTAGCTGGCGGCGCGCAGACCGCGCCGCTCGCCCTGCAACGCCCGCGCAGCTTCCGTCGCCGCTTCGACGAACGCCTCGGCCAGCGGGCTGCGCACGCGGTCGCGGTGCCACGCGAGCGCGACGACGCGCGGCGGGATCGACGGGTCGAGGTCGATCACGACGAGATCGTCGGACGGCTCGGCCGCGAGCGACGGCACGAGCGCGCGCCCGAGCCCCGCCGCGACGAACGCGAGCAGCGACGCGACGTTCTCGAACCGCCGCGCCACGTCGAGCGGCCGGCCACCCGAGGCGATCGCCGCCTCGACCCAGTCCTGCGCGCGCGAGCGGCCGAGCGTGAGCACGCGCAGAGACGTCAGCTCGTCGAGCGAGATCGTGGTGCGCGTGGCGAGCGGGTCTGAGCGGCGCACGACGAGCGCGAACGGGTCGCGGTAGAGCGGCGTCGACGCAAAGGGCCCGTCCGGGATCGGCAGCGAGGCGAAGGTGAGGTCGAGCTTGCCGCGCTCGACGAGCTCGAGCAGCGCCGGCGAGTCGGAGCCCTCCCGCAGGACGACGCGTCCGTCCAGCCCGCGCGGGCGAAGGCAGTGGAGGATCGCGGCGACGAGCGCCGGCGGCGTCGTGCCGAGCGTGCCGACGTGCAGCGCGCCCGCACCGATGGAGCGCATCGCCGCGAGGTCCGCCTGCGCGGCGTCGAGCCGCGCCGTGATCGCGGCGGCGTGCTGGAGCAGCACGCGGCCCTCGTCGGTCAGCTCGAGCGGCCGCGTCCCGCGCATGCGGACGAACAGCCGCGCGCCGATCAGCCGCTCGAGCGCGAGGATCTGCCCGGAGACGGCCGGCTGGGTGTACCCGAGCCGCGCGGCGGCGGCGCTGAACGACCGCTCGGCCGCGACGGCCTGGAGCGCGGAGAGATGGCGCAGCTCGACGCCGTGCCAGCTCGGCTCGGATCTGCCCGCCGAAGCGCCGCCGCTGGTGACGCGCTCCACCATCTCCCGCTACGACGCATCCGGCCGCCGCCGGTCGGTGCGATCAACCGAGCGGGAAATCAGTTCCCGTTGGCGTCGAGGAACCGCAACACCTCGTCCGAGGTCTTCGCCGCCTGCTCCGGGACGAGCCGGTAGAGCACGTAGTAGCCCTGGCGCCGGCCCTCGACGAGACCAGCCTGCGTCAGCTGGCGCAGATGCTTCGACACGGCGCTGTCGCTGATCGAGAGCAGCTGCGCGAGCTCGCGCGTCGAGCGCGAGCGGGAGGCGACGAGCCGCAGCAGCGTCAGCCGCGTCGGGTCGGCGATCGCCGCGAGCCCCTGGACGAGGTCGAGCGTCGGGGAGACGACGCGGCCCGTCATCCCCGGCGGCGGCAGCACGAGCCCGAACATCTGCGGCGGGTTCCAGAGCGTGAAGACGTGCGGCGCGGTGAACAGGCTCAGCACGAGCGGCAGCGACCCCTCGTCCGGGAAGTCGGCGGCGAGCTCGGCCGGGAAGTTCGGCGTGATCGCAAGCCCCTGCTCGCCGAGCCGGACGCGCGGGGTGCTGCGCGCGAGGAACGCCGGCAACCCGCCGTTCGCGAGCTCGAGCTCGGCGTCGGTGCGCGCGAGCAGCAGCTGCGGCTCGAGCGACTCCCACTCGTCCTCGAAGTAGCACCAGTAGTCCCAGAGCAGATCGACGAAGCGCTGCGCGACGCTGCGCGGGTCACGCTCGAGCTCGGCGAGCAGGCGTGTGCGAGCCTCCGCGCGCGTCGGCTGCTTCGGCACGCACGTCTCGGTCGCGACCTCGGCGAGGCTCCACGCGAGCGACGACTCGTCGTCCGCGAGCGCGCGGATCGCGCTCGGCACGTCGCCCTGCGCCGGCGTGTCGGGGAACGTGAACGCACCCGGCACCGGCGGCCCGAACAGCGTGCGGAGCGCCGAGAACTCGGAGCGGAACGCGGGCGGCAGCCGCCGCCGCATCCGCTGGACGAACGCGTGGTGCGGGACGTGATGGCCGGGCTCGCTGAGAACGTGCAGGCTCAGGTAGAGCTCGGTGAGCGGATAGCTGGCCAGTGTCGCCGGCGGCGGCCGCTCGCCGGGGAAGCGAATCCGGAGCGCCATCTCCACCGCAGTTCTATCGTGCGGCCGGGCCGCTCCGAAACCTCCGCGCAGGCTCGCTCCCATTGGACTCGCTTTATGACGAGTCCCACGAAGATTAGTTCAGCTTATAAGGAAGGATCGTAGCGCTAGTCGCCGGGCGTATACCGCGACCTATAGGCGTCCGCGTTGGCGCAAGAGCGCGACGGCATTGCCGAGCCCGTTCCGCCGTCGGTAGCGTCGGCGGGGAAGGAGTTTCACCCTCCTGTCGAGCCGGCGCCCGAGCCGCAGCGGGCGCCCGGCTCGATTGCTCGTGCGGGGGCGTCCGGGGCGCGGCGTACCCTCGGGGAGGTGGCCAAGCCGCTCGAGGAGTGGACGGTCGAGGAGCTCAGGGCCGAGCTCGTCCGGCTCGGGGAGGAGCTCGCCCGCCGCGCGATCACGCCGGCGCGGAAGCAGAAGGCCGACGTCGCGCGCGCCTGCGAGGGCTGGGTGCGCGGCTACGCCTGGGACGAGACGTTCACCCCGGCGATGGTCGAGGACGAGTTCTCGCTGCACGAGCGGAAGACCGGCCAGACGCTGCCATCGGCCGACCGCGAGCGGCTGCTGCATCTCTGGCGCGCCCTCTTCGCCGAGCGGCACCGCGACGCTGCTTAATAAAGCGACGCCTTGACCGTGAGAGCGCCGCCCGCGGAGCGGACGCTCGTGATCCGCGTCGTGCGGCGGAGCAGCGCGAGCGCGGCGCGGTTCGAGCCGTCGATCGTCGCGGTGACGAAGGCGATCCCGGCGGCGCGCGCGTCCGCCAGCAGCTCGCGCGCGAGCGTCGTGCCGACGTGCTTGCTCCGGTGCTCGTCGGCGACCGTGAAGGCGATCTCCGCGCCGTCGCCGTCGCGGACGAGCCGCGCCATCCCGGCCGGTCGCGGGTCGCCCTCGACCCAGGCGACGACCGTGTGGTGGCGCGCGTCCTCGGAGGCGAGGCAGGCGAGCTCGGAGGGGGCAAGCCGTGGGAAGAGCGCCGCGACCGTCGCCGTGTCGCCGTTCTGGAGCGGCGCCAGGCGGAGCGTCGGGCCGAACAGTCCCGTCTTGACCAGGTGCGCGTGCATCGCGACTCCTTCGATGCAGGGTTGGTTTTTCCAACCTACATCAGTGAGTTGGAAAAGTCAACCCACTTGTGCGACAATCGGCCCATGCGTGAGGCCGCCCCCCGGCCGTGCAACGTCTCGGCCGCCCTCGAGGTGATCGGCGAGAAGTGGTCGCTGCTCGTCGTCCGCGAGCTCGCCTTCGGCGTCCACCGCTTCGACGCGATCGCCCGCAACACCGGCGCGCCGCGCGACATCCTCACAGCCCGGCTGCGGCGGCTCGAGACCGCCGGCGTCGTCGAGAAGCGGCAGTACCAGGAACACCCGCCGCGCTCGGAGTACCACCTGACGAAGGCCGGCAAGGAGCTGCGCCCGATCCTGCTCGGCCTCGGGCAATGGGGCGCGCGCTGGGCCGCCGGCGGCCCGACGATCTCGTACGAGCACGCGTGCGGGCACACGCTCGAGCTCGTCCACACGTGCCGCGCCTGCGGCGGCGAGGTGACGGGCAGCGACCTGACGCCGACGTTCGCGCCCGGCTGGGCCCGCTCCGGCCGCGTCGATCCGGAAGCAGCCTGATCGGGCCGCGTCCCTCCGGGACACGGCCCGGTGTCAGACACGGTTCGCAGAAGCGTCGCGACTTCTTCGCGAATGTGTCACGAACGATCCACAGCTCCGCCTGGTTGAGCCGGATCGCCGCGCGGATCCTCCGAGGCCCGGCATGTCCCGGTGTCAGACACCAGGACGCGGCCCGCAGGGTCGCGTCCCGCGGGGGCAGCTCCGGGCGGGCTTAGACTCGCCGCATGGTCCGTGTGCGGTTCGCGCCGAGCCCGACGGGGTCGCTGCACCTTGGCAGCGCGCTGAGCGCGGTCGCCAACCGGCGGTTCGCCGACGAGCACGGCGGCACGTTCCTGCTCCGCATCGACGACACCGACGCCGCGCGCAACGTCGAGGGCGGCGCCGAGGCGATCGTCGCCGACCTCGACTGGCTCGGCGTCGCCTGGGACGAGGGGCCGGTCCGCCAGAGCGAGCGCTTCGTCCGCCACCGCGAGGCCGCGCACCTGATCGGCGAGCCGGACGCGGAGGGCGCGCTTCGCTTCGGCCGCACGACGCTGCTCCGGCCCGACGGCTCGCCGACGTACCAGCTCGCGAGCGCCGTCGACGATCTCGACTTCGGGGTCACGCACGTCATCCGCGGCTCCGACCACCGCGCGAACGCCGAGCTGCAGACGGAGCTGATCCGCGCGCTCGGCGGGGAATCGCCGGAGTTCGTCCACCACGGCCTCCTGCTCGGCGAGGACGGGACGAAGCTGTCGAAGCGGCACGGCGCCTCGTCGCTCGCCGACCTCCGCGACGCGGGCATCCCGCCCGAGGCGGTGCGCGCGTACCTCGAGGAGCTCGGGCTCCCGGCCCACGACGTGCACCTCGACCCGGCGCGGCTGCGCCGGCTCTCGACCGACGCGCTCGCCGCGCTTTCCGACGAGGAGCTGGCTGTGCGCGCAGGCGTCCCGGTCTCGGTCGCACCCGTGCTGCGCGGCGCGCGCGACCTCGCGGAAGCGCGCGACTACGCGCGCGCGGTGCTCGAGCCGGAGCACGTCGACGTCGACGCGCCGGAGACGCTCGCCCGCTTCCGCGAGCTCGTCGAGGCCGGGCTCGACCCGAAGCGGATCGTCCGCGAGCTGAAGGCCGTCGGCGGCGACCTCAGGGCGGTACGTCTCGCGCTCACCGGCCGCGACCGCGGCCCCGAGCTCGCCGCCGTCATCGCCGCGCTGCCGCGGGACGAGCTGCTGCGACGCACCGTAGGCTAGAGGCGTGCGCCTCTACAACACGCTGACGCGGCGGCTCGAGGAGCTGCCGGCGCCGCCGGGCCCGGTGCGGATGTACTTCTGCGGGCCGACGGTCTACCAGCGCGCGCACATCGGCAACGCGCGGCCGTTCGTCGTCGGCATGTGGCTGCGCACGTGGCTGCGCCTGCGCGGTTACGACGCGACGCTCGTCCACAACATCACGGACGTCAACGACAGGATCTACGACGCGGCGCCGGGCGCGAGCGCCGAGCTCGCCGCCGACGCGACCGCGTGGTACCTCCAGGACACCGGCGACCTCGGGCTCGGCATGCCGGACGAGCTGCCGAAGGCGACCGAGTCGATCCCGGAGATCGTCCGCTTCATCGAGCAGCTCGTCGACTCGGGCCACGCCTACGCGGTCGACGGCGACGTCTACTTCCGCGTTGCCCGCGACCCGGACTACGGGCGCCTCTCGGGCCAGCGCCCCGACCAGGTGGAGGAGCAGGAGCCGAACCCGCTGAAGGAGGACCCGCGCGACTTCGCCCTCTGGAAGGCGAACAAGCCGGGCGAGGACACCGCCTGGGACTCGCCCTGGGGCCGCGGCCGTCCCGGCTGGCACATCGAGTGCTCGGCGATGGCGGAGGCGGCGTTCGGCCCCGCGTTCGAGATCCACGGCGGCGGGCTCGACCTCGTCTTCCCGCACCACGAGAACGAGCTGGCGCAGTCGCGTGCGCTCGGCCACGAGTTCGCGAAGCTCTGGATGCACAACGGGATGCTCGAGTTCTCCGGCGAGAAGATGTCGAAGTCGCTCGGCAACGACGTCTCGCTCCGCAACGTGCTCGACACCTGGGGCCGCGAGACGGCGCTGATGTTCTTCCTCTCCGCGCACTGGCGGAGCCCGGTCGACTTCGATGACGGGACGCTCGCGCAGGCGAAGGCGCAGGTCGACACGTTCCGCAACTTCTTCCTCGAGGGCGACGAGGGCGAGGAGGAGGGCGAGCCGATTCTCGAGGCGGAGCTTGCCGACGTTCTCGACGACGACTTCAACACCCCCGAGGCGCTCGCGCTCTTCCACGACTGGCGGGCGCGCGAGGAGGCGGCGTCGCTCCGCTGGGGGCTCGGGCTGTTCGGGCTCGGCTCGGTGGCGGAGACCGCGGCCGCGCCGCCGGAGGTGGTCGCGCTCGCCGAGCGGCGGCGGGAGGCGCGGGCGGCGAAGGACTTCGCCGAGGCGGACCGGCTGCGGGAGGAGATCGCCGCTCTCGGCTGGGAGGTCCGCGACACGCCCGCGCCGCCGGGCCACCGGCTCGTCCCCCGCTCGTGAACCGCGAGCAGGTCTACGGGCGGCGGCCGGTGCGCGAGGCGCTGCGCGGCGACAACCGCGAGGTGCTCGAGCTGTGGGCGACCGAGCGCGCCGTCAAGGCCGAGCCGTGGCTCCGCGAGACGGAGAAGCCGCGCGTCCAGGTCAAGCTCGAGCGCGACCTCACCGACGCCGCCGGCACGCGTGACCACCAGGGCGTGCTCGCCTGGTGCGAGCCGTACCGCTACGCCGACGCGTACGAGCTCGCCGCGAGCGAGCGGCCGCTGCTCGCCTGCCTCGACCAGGTCAGCGACCCGCGCAACCTCGGCGCCGTCTGCCGCAGCGCGGAGGGAGCGGGCGCGACCGGCGTCGTCGTCCCCGCACACGGCTCCGCGCGCGTGACCGCCGCCGTCTGCCGCGCGTCCGCGGGCGCGGTCGAGCACCTGCCGGTGGCGGTCGTGACGAACCTCGCGCGCTACCTCGCGGAGATCAAGGGCGACGACCTCTGGATCGCGGCTGCGGCCGGCGAGTCGGGGACGCCGATGTGGCAGGCGGATCTCTCCGGCGGGCTAGCCTTCGTCTTCGGCGCCGAGGGCAAGGGGCTCCGCCCGCTCGTCCGGCGCACGTGCGACCTCGCCGTCTCGATCCCGCAGCTCGGACTCGTCGAGTCGCTCAACGTCAGCGTCGCGGCCGCAGTGCTCCTCTACGAGGCGCGGAGGCAGCGCGGTGGCTGAGCCGACGCTCTACCTCTTCGACGGGTTCAACCTCCTGCACGCCGGCGGGTTCGGCTCGCCGGAGGAGCTGCGCGACCTGCTCGCGAGCTGGGTGGCGGCGAAGGGCGTGCGGGGCATCGTCGTCTTCGACGGCCACGGCGCCGACGAGCGGCACGGCCCGCTCGAGGTGCGCTGGGCCGCGGACGCCGACACGCTGATCGAGCGGCTCGCGGCCGAGCACCGGCGCGGAGAGCAGGTCGCGGTCGTCTCCTCGGACGCGGCCGTGCGCGGCACCTCGGGGGTGGAGGTGCGGAAGCTCGCCTCGAAGACGTTCCTCGCCGAGCTGGCCCGGCCGGCACACGAGGAGCGGGCCCGCGGCGACCTCCGCGACCGGCTCGACCCGGCCACCCTGGCCGAGCTCGAGCGGCTCCGCCGCGGCGGCTGACCCGAACGTCTGTTCGTATCACAATGGGTCCACTGCAAAAGGGGTTGTAAAACCTTGGACCCGTTGCTATGTTCTCCCTCAACTTCAGGGTGAGAGTTCGATGAGGGCGAGGAGGAGCTCTCACGAAAACTGCCCGCAAACGACCGGGGGATTCCCGTTGGCCGCTCGCACCGCGACAGCCCACTCGCCGCAGAAGGCTCAACGAGAGCTTGAGGATCTTCAGCTCGTCCTGAAGGCGCGCAACGGCGACGGCACCGCCATGGACGCGCTCATGCGCCGCTACACCGGCTTCGTCCGCCTGAAGGCGAGCTCGTACTTCCTCGCCGGCGGCGACGGCGAGGACTTGATCCAGGAGGGCCTGATCGGCCTGTACAAGGCCGTCCGCGACTTCCGGCCCGACAAGGAGACGTCGTTCCGCAGCTTCGCCGAGCTCTGCGTCACCCGGCAGATCATCACCGCGATCAAGACGGCGACCCGCTTCAAGCACGCGCCGCTGAACACGTACGTCTCGTTCAGCCACACACCCGCCGGCCAGGAGTCCGAGGGCGAGTGCACCCTCGGCGACGCGCTTCCCGGACCGGCGGTGCACGAGCCGTCCGTCTGCGTGATCTCGACCGAGGAGCTCCAGAGCCTCGTCTTCTGCCTCGGCAGCGGCCTCTCGCCGCTCGAGGCGGACGCGCTCCGCCTCTACCTCGAGGGCTCGTCCTACGAGGAGATGGCCGACCGGCTCGGCTGCGACACGAAGACGATCGACAACGCCCTCCAGCGCGTGAAGCGCAAGATCATCACGCACCAGAAGGCGCGCGAGGTCCTGCAGTAGCCCGGCGGCCCGGTACGCTGCGCTGCGTGCCGGAGTAGCTCAGCTGGTAGAGCACCTGATTTGTAATCAGGCGGCCGTGGGTTCGAGTCCCACCTCCGGCTCTCTCCCGCCCGCGACGGCCGCGGCTCAGAGGCCGAGGGCGAGCCCGACCCAGAGCAGGCCGATCGCGACCACGCCGCCGACCGTCGCCGCGAGCGCCGCGCGCCGGCGGCGGTTGAGCGCGAACTGGTGTGGGAGGACGCGGAAGGCGAGCGCGGCGAGGAAGCCGAGCACGAGCGGGAGCAGGAGCGCGTTCACGACCTCGACCTCGACCGAGAGGCGGACGAGGGAGCTGCTCGTGAGCACGAGCGCCGCGCCGCCCGCGACCGAGGCGGCGAACAGGCCGTAGAACAGCGGCGCGCGGCGGACGCCGAGGTCGAGGCTGCGCGGGTGCCCGACCGCCTCCGCCACCGCCCAGGCGAACGCGATCGAGACGACGATGCTCGCGAGCAGCGCGGCGCCGCCGACGCCGAGCGCGAGCACGACGCGCGCGACAGAGCCGCCGAGCGCGGGCGAGAGCGCGGTCGAGATGTCGCCGACGGTGCGCAGTTGCGGCGCGTGCCGACCGTGCATCGTCGCGGCCGCCGCGATCAGCACGGCCGCCATCACCACCTGCGTCGCGACCGCGCCGAGCGCCGTGTCGAGGCGCGCGTGACGGAGGTCGCGCGGCCCGAGCCCCTTCTCGACGACGGCGCCCTGCTGGTAGAAGACCATCCACGGCATCACGACCGCGCCGACGTTCGCCGCGATCAGCGCGATGTAGCTCGGGTTGCCGAGCGGCTGCGCGGCGACGACTCCCGAGGCGAACGCGTGCGGATCCGGCCGCACGAGCACGGCGGCGACGACGAAGGCGAGCTCGAACAGGCCGAGCGTGATCCCGACCACCTCGACGCGCCGGTAGCCGCCGGTGACGACGAGCGCCACGAGCGCGATCGCGGCCGGAACGACGGTCGCCACGGGCGACAGCCCGAACAGCCGCCCGATCCCGGCGATGCCCGCGAACTCGGTGACGAGCGCGCCGACCGCGCAGACGAGCAGCGTCCCGACCGAGAGGTAGGCCCAGCGGGCGCCGAACTGCTCGCGGATCAGCTCGGCGTGACCCTTGCCGGTCGCGATTCCGAGCCGCACGGTCAGCTCCATCACGAGGTAGAGAACGGGGACGAGCACGAGCTCGAGCAGGAGCAGCCGGTAGCCCCAGCTCGCCCCCGACTGCGCCGCCGTCGCGATGCTGCCGGCGTCGGTGTCGGCGAGCATGACCATCAGCCCCGGGCCGAGCACGAGCAGGAGCGCGGGGATCCGGCGCGGCCGCCGCCGAACGGAGGTCGCGTCCGCGGGCCGCAGTGCGGGAAGCGTGGCCACCGTCAGGCGCGGCGTCCGAGCCGGGCGACGCAGAGCTCGGGCTCGACGAAGGGCTCGAGCCGCTCGACCTCGAGCGAGCTTCGAAGTTCCTCGAGCGCGCCGGAGATCAGGCCCTGGTGCACCGCGCAGACGATTCCCTGGCCCGACTGGGCCAGCTCGCGGAAGGGGCAGGTGTGCATGCGGATCTCGCCCTTGCCGGCCTCGGGGCGGAAGCCCTCGTGGGCGAGGAGATCGACGACCGCGCGGGTCGCGGCGGCGTCGCTCGTGCGGACGTTCGGCGGCAGGCGGCGGACGAGGTAGCGGCCCCAGGCCCGGCCGGCCTCCGCGGCGCGGGCGGAGCCGTCGTCGAGCTCCGCCATCGTTCCGGCGAGGATCGCAGCGAGCAGCCGGTAGTTCTCGTGGAGCGCGGCGTCCGTCTCGCTGCGGATCGAGTAGACGACGCGCGGGCGGCCGGGCGTCGTCCGCTCGGCCGGGCGCGAGGCGACGATGCCGGCGTCGGCGAGGATCCCGAGGTGCCAGCGCACGGTGTTCGGGTGAAGCCCGATCCGTTCCGAGAGCGCCTGTGCGTCGAGCCCGCCCGGGCAGCGGTCGAGCTCGTCGACGATGCGCGCGCGGTGCTCGTCGCCGAGGGCGCGGTGGACGCCGGCGCGTCCGCGGTGGTCGTGGTCGCCGAGTTTCTCCAATCCACGTTGGAGCTTCGCGCCGCCGCGGGGCGGGCACATCCGCAGGAATCCGCGCCCTGCGCGCGGGTTCCTCCGAGATTTCCCGTATCAGCGAGGGCCGAGCGCTGCGGAGACGGCCTCGAGCAGGTGCCGCTCCGTGACCGGCGCCTCGACGACGGTCGCACTTCCCATCGTGTGGTCGCTGTGCTCGAGGACCGACCTCGACGACTCGACGACGAGCGCCGGCTTGCGCATGCGGCTGAGCGCGGCGAGGATCCCGCGGCTCTGCCTCAGGTCGGTGGTCGAGACGACGACGTCGGCCTCCTCGACGAGCGAGCAGCGGCCGTCGGCGAGGAGCGGGCACGCCTCGGGCTTCTCTCCGGCCGGCGCCTCCTCATCAGAGAACGTGCGGAGCCGGATGCTGAACGAGCGCTCGCGCTCGAACGGCTCGATCGGCCCGGTGCAAACGGCGACGTCGTAGCCGGCGTCGCGCATGATCTGCTCCTCGGCCCAGAGGGCCGCGCGGTCGGGGTGCTCGATCAGCACGCGCGCCCGGCCGCTGCGGGCGGGCCACTCGCCCGGGTCGATGCACCGGGTCTTCGAGCGGCGACGAAGCGAAAGGTTCATCTCGTCCTCCTGTTGCGCAGCCACTTTGAGCGCATCGTGACGAGCCCACCGTGGAGGGCATCCGGGACGGCGACGGTTGCGCGTGCGGACTTCTACGGAGCCGGCGGGGGCGGCGCGATCTCGGCGGCGACGCGCCGGATCTCCGCGAGCGACGCCGCGCGGTCCGACGAGTCCGCGGCCGCGATGCCGGCGAGGTACGAGGCGAGCGGTGCGCTCGTGCGGTCGCCGGTTCCGTGTGCGGCGACCCCGGCGAGCTCGAGGATCGACTCGATCTCGGCCTCGGTGAGGGGCGGCGCGCCGATGTGCACGGCGAGCGCGTCTGCGAGCTCTGCCCTCGTTGCGGTCATGTGCTGCTCCTTTCTCCGCGTGTCGCGGCATCGTAGGCGAGCGGGGCGGATCCGTCCTTCCGTGCGCAGCCGGCGCACAGGTCGAGCGGCGCGCCGGCGAGCTCGGGGAGGAGCTCGCGCAGGCGGCGGCGCATCGGCCTCGGCGGCAGGTCGGCGCCGCAGCGCGCGCACGCCTCGCGGCCGGCCCGGACGAGCTCGAAGGAGCCGACCGCGAGGCGGGCGGCGTCGATCCCCCGCGCGACCGCGAGCGCGCGCTCGGGGCAGGCGGGCACGCAGCGCGCGCACGCGACGCACGCGGCCGGGTCGTGGTTGAGCACCGTCGCGTCGACGTCCTCGGCGAGCCGGAGCGCGGACGTCGGGCACGCGGCGGCGCACGCGCCGCAGAGCGTGCACCGGTCCTGGTCGCAGGCGAGCAGCCCGAGCGGGGAGGCGGCGTGCTCGAGCAACGCGGTCGGCGCGAGGCGGAGGACCGCGTCCACCGTCGCGCGCGGCTCGTCGAGCGTGATCGGCGCGGCCGCGTCCGCCGCGCCGCCGTCGATCACACGCTCGGCGAGCGCGAGCACGTCGTCCGCGCCGGCGCAGCACGCACCGTTGCACGGCGCGAGCCGCACGCGTGCGCCGCGGGCGCGGGTCTGGAGGATCCAGCCCGGCGTGACGAGCGCGAGCGTCGGCAGCTCGACGAGCGCCCAGCCCGGCGGCGCCTCGGCGCGGGCCTTCTCGCAGGCGAAGACGACGTCGGTCCCCGGGACGAGCGCCTCGAGCTGGGCCGCCACCTGGGCGCCCGCCGCGCCGGCGAGCCGGAGCGCGCCGTGTGGGCAGTGCGGTACGCACGCGCCGCACGCGGTGCACGCGGCCGCGTCGATCGCGGGCAGCGACCCGGCGGTCACGATCGCGTTCGCCGAGCACGCCTCGAGGCAGAGCCCGCAGCGCCCGACGCCGGCGCACGCGCGCGCGTCGAGCACCGCGACGGCGGTGTGTGGCATGGCGACGGGGAGCGAGAACAACCCGCGCCGGCTCAAGCCCGTCGTCGCGACGAACGGCCGTCCGCTCTCCCCGGGCGCGAGCGCGGCGAGCCTCGCGGCGGCGGCCGAGACGATGCGCGCCGCCTCGTCGCGCTCCCGGCCGCCGACGGCGACGGCGACGATCCCGAACGGCTCCGCCCCGGCACGGCGCAGCGCGCCGAGCAGATCGTTGCTCGGCCGGCCGCCGCAGAGTCCGAGCACCACGCGGCTCGCCCCGAGCTCCCGCAGCGTCGCGGCCGCGGCGTCCGGACGGCTGCACAGGTCGTCGATCACCTCGACGGCGGCGCCCGCCCCGGCGACGGCGCCCCCGTCCAGGCCGGTCCCGCCGCAGAGCAGGACCGCCAGCCCGCTCACGCTGCCCGCTCCCGGCGCCGGCCGAGCCGGCGCCTCCGCTCCCTGATGAGCTCCGTCGAGCCTACGCTCATCGCGCGGCGTCGCCGGTCCACGCCGAGGTCAGCTCGGCGAGGAGCGCATAGAACGGCTCCGCCGTCGCGGTCGCGACGGCGGAGCAGAACGGCCCCATCCACGCGGCGAGGTGCATGCGTGCGAGCCCCTCCGCCGCGTCGTCTGCACCCTGCTCGAGCGCGTAGGCGAGCGCCTCCCACTCGACCGCGACGTGGTCGGGAAGCTCGTGCGCGCCGGCGCGCACGCGCAGCCCGGTCTCCCGGTAGATCCGGACGACGTCGTCGGCCGCGTCGCCCATCAGCCGGCCGCGCTCCCGGCGCGGCAGGTCCTCGCGCCAGAGCGACTCGTACGGCGCGCACGGGACGCGCCCCGGGCCGACGAACAGCCGCTCGTACTCCTCGAGCAGCGCCTCCGGCGCCGCCTCCTCGGCCGCGTCACGGAGCGCGGCGACCCGCTCGGGCTCGAGCTCGAACGCGTCCTCCCACGCGGCCGCCCAGCGCTCCCTCTCCTCCGCGGTCGGCCGGCTCCACCACGAGGCGAGGAGTCGCGCGGCCGGCGCGAGGCCGGCCGCACGGTTCGAGACCGCGCTCATGCGATCTCCTCGTCCCGCGTGCCGATCCGCAGCCAGCGGTACCCGAGCACGATCAGCAGCGAGAGGAACACGAGCACACCGGTGACGATCGCGTACTCGACCCACGTCGGGTGATAGACGCCCACCGTCTCGAACGAGGACTGGCCGGGCCGGTACGACCCGAGCGCGATCCCCGGCGGCAGGTGCAGCAGCGGCCGGATCATCCCGCCGACGACGAGCTCGATCCGGAAGGCGTAGACGCCGACGAGCACGAGGAACGAGGCGAGCCCGAACACCCAGCCGCGCCGCCGCAGGCTCGGCACGACGAAGATCACGAACGGGACGATCCCGCCGACGATCCACTCGAGCCAGAACACCGCCTGCCAGCTCCCGCCCGGGAGCACCTGGTCGAGCGCGGCCCGCTCGCGCGGCACGTTGCCCCAGAGGATCGTGATGTAGTCGCACGCGACGAGGAACAGGTCGATCGCGATCGTCGTCGCCATCAGCACCGCGAGCGCCCGCCACGTCTCGTCGGTGACCCCGAAGCGGTCGAACCGCCGCGCCCCGAGCGCCGCGAGCGCGACGAGCGCGGTGCCGGAGAGCACCGCCGAGGTGACGAACAGCGGCGCCATCAGCGCGGTGTTCCACCACGGCCGGGAGATCTGGAGCCCGAAGATCCACGCCGTGATCGAGTGCAGCAGCACCGCCGTCGGGAGCCCGACGTACGCGAGGATGCGGATCCACTTCGCCCGCTCCGACCGCGCGATGCCCCGTTTGCTCATCACCGTCAGGTCGACGACGGCGAACACGAAGTAGACGAGGATGATGAGGATGTCCCAGACGAGCGGCGAGCTCCAGTTCGGATAGCGGAAGATCTCCCAGATCCGCTGCGCCTTGCCGAGGTCGGGGATGATGATCATCGCGGCGACGAGCACGCACGCAGCGGCCGTGAGCACGCCGAGCCGGGCGAGCGGCTTGAGGCTCTTCACCCCGAACGCCTCCGCCGCCGACGCCATGATCAGCCCGCCGGCCGAGAGGCCGACGAGGAACGCGAACGTGAAGATGTAGAGACCCCAGGAGACGATGTCCCGCATGCCGGTGACGATCAGTCCCTGGGTCAGCTGGTAGATCCACGCGCTGAGGCCCCAGAGCACGAGCAGGCCGGCCGCGATCAGAAAGCCGCGGCCGAACCGCCCGAACGAGGCGGTGCGCGGTGCAGGCGTCTCGACCCGGGTGGCCATCACACGTTCCTTTCGCGGTCGACGGGGAGGTAGAAGATGCGCGGGTCGGTGCCGAGGTCGGGCAGGAGCTGCGTCCCGCCGTCGTCGACGAGCTGCGCCACCTCGCTGTTCGGATCGGCGAGGTCGCCGAAGACGCGGGCGCCGACCGGGCAGACCTGGACGCAGAACGGGTCGGTGCCCTCGTCGATCAGCTCGACGCAGAGCGTGCACTTCTCGACGACGCCGCGCGGCCGGTCCGGCGTGAAGACCAGCCGGCCGTCGACGCGGTAGTCCTTCCCGTAGCCGACGGTGAAGTCGACCGGCTGCTCGGGGTCGCCCCAGTTGAAGACGCGGATCCCGTACGGGCACGCGGCCATGCAGTAGCGGCAGCCGATGCAGCGCTCGTAGTCGACGAGCACGCTGCCGTCTTCCTGCTTGAACGTCGCGCCGACCGGACAGACCTTCACGCACGGTGCGTCGTCGCAGTGCTGGCACGCGACCGGAAGGTACGCCATCTCGACGTTGGGATACGTCCCGTACGGGACGTCGATGTTGTCGCTCGCCGGGTTCGCGAGCGCGGAGTTGCTCTCACCCGTCGTCTCGCCCGGGGCCGCGGTCAGCACGCGGTTCCACCAGAAGCCGAGCGGCTCGTTGTTCATCTCCTTGCAGCCGACCGCGCACGTCCAGCAGCCGATGCAGCGATTCTGGTCGATGACCATTCCCCAGCGCTTCCTGGTTGCGGCAGCCATCGCCGATCACGCTCCTTCCCGCTGCACTTCGACGAGGCAGTCGTAGTAGGCCGCGTTCGAGCGGAAGTTCGGGATCACGGACTGGGCCGGGTTCGCGATCTGATGGGTCAGGTTGTTCGGGTGACCCTCGATGTAGCTCTTGACCTTGATCGTGTCCCAGCCGCCCTGGTAGCAGTTGACGACGCCCGGCTTGATCGACTCGGTCAGCCGCGCGTAGACCTTCATCGAGCCGCGGTCGTTGAAGACCTTGACGACGTCGCCCTCGGCGATGCCGCGCGGCTTCGCGTCGGCCGGGTTGATCTCGAGGAACCCCTGGCCGCCGTTGTTCACCTCGTTCAGCCACGGCAGGTTGACGTACTGCGAGTGCGTCCTGAACCGCGTGTGCGTCGAGAGGAACGTCAGCGGGTACTTCTTGATCAGGGGATTCGCCTTCGACGCCTCGATCGGCTCCTTGTAGCCGGGGAGCTGCTGGTCGTAGGGGAGCAGCATCTCGACGTAGAACTCGATCCGCCCGGACTTCGTCGGGAACTTCTTGTCGGCGAACGGGACGTACGGGAGCGTCGGCGTGTTCAGGTGCGGCGCCGACGTCGTCAGCTGGTCCCAGGTCAGCCCCTTGACGTTCGCGTCGGCGTCCGGGTCGCCGATGTGGAGGATCTCCTTCAGGTACTCGTCGGCCGACTTGTCGAAGTACTTCCCGTAGCCCATCTTCCGGGCCACGAGGGTGATCGCGTCGAGGTCGGACTTCGACTCCCAGAGCGGGTCGATCATCTTCGGCATGTACTGGAGGTAGAAGTTGTTCGAGCTGAGCAGGTCGCTCTTCTCGAAGTACGTCGCCGCGGGGAGGACGATGTCCGCGAGGTCCGCGGTCGCCGACATGACGTAGTCGGAGACGACGAGGAAGTCGAGCGACTTCAGCGCCTTGATCGTCGTGTTCCGGTCGGACATCTGCTGCGCGAAGTTGTTGACCATGAACCACGCGGCCCGCACCGGATACGGCTTGTCGTGGAGCATCGCGCTCGCCGCGTCCATCGGCTCGAGCACGGTGAACATCTCCGTGCCCTTCGGCGCCCACCAGTTGCCGAGGTCGAACGCCGTGGTCGTGAGGCCGCCGGCGAAGGTGGTGACGCCGCCGCCGTGGACGCCGATGTTGCCCGTCAGCGCCTGGAGCGTCAGCAGCGCCTGCATCGTCAGGTCGCCGCGATACCAGTGCGAGAGCGCGAAGCCCGCGCGCACGGCGACGGGATGGTTCTTCGTCCACAGCTCCGCGAGCTGGAGCACCTGGCTCGGCTGCAGGTCGGTCATCGCCGCGACCTTCTGCGGCGTGTACTGCGCCATCTCGTCGGCGAGGAGCTTCATCGCCGACGAGGCGCCCGCGTGCTCGCCGAACAGGTCTGGGTCCTTCGCCTGCTGCACGGGCTTCACCTGGCCGTCGGCGGCGTCGACGACGAGATAGGACTTGCCCTGTCGCAGGAACTTCTTCGTCGACGGATCGACGAGGAACGGCCCGACGGTGTACGCCTTCACGTACGAGGCGTCGTAGAGCCTCTTCTGGATGACGTAGTTGATGATCCCGTCGATGAGCGCCGTGTCGGTTCCCGGCCGGATCGGCATCCACATGTCGGAGCGCGCCGACGTCGGCGTGAAGCGCGGATCGATCGAGACGATCGGGACGCCGCTCTTTTGCGCCTCGGCGATGTACCGCCAGTCCGGGATCGACGTCTCGGCGACGTTGTTCGCCCAGAGGACGATCGCCTTCGCGTTGAGGAAGTCGGTCATCTCGTGGCCGTCGAAGATCCCGCCGGCCGTCGCCTCGGGGTCGGCGAGGAGGTAGTTCCAGCCCGCGGGCGTGGAGCTGTCGCCCTCGTTGTCGCCCTCGAAGTCGCCGGCCGAGGCGCCGATCACGCTCGCGAGACGGAAGCCCGCGCCGACGACGCCCTCGATGATCGCGAGGGAGCCCGTGTACGGGGCGATCCAGACGGACTTCTTGCCGTGCTTCGCCTGGATCTCCTTGAACTTCTCGGCGATCGTCGCGGTCGCCTCGTCCCAGCCGATGCGCTCCCAGCGACCGGAGCCGCGCTCGCCGATGCGCTTGTACGGGTACTTGACCCGGTCCGGGCTGTACGTGTTCTGGATCTGCGAGACGCCGCGCAGGCAGATGCGCGGGTTGAACCGGGGCGCCTCGCGGCCGTCGATCGTCTTCGGCGTGAACGGCGCGCTCGTGACGAGCCGGATCTTGCCGTCGACGATCTTGACCATGTGTCCGCAGGCGCCGTCGCAGTTGTTCGAGTGGCCGGTGCGGAACACGGTCTCGGCGCCGGACACCTGTCCGGCCGCCGTCGCCTCGTCGGCGTGCTCGAGATAGCGCAGCGTGCCGCCGACGGTGAGCAGCCCGGCGCCGGCGGCGGCTCCTCCGACGAACCTGCGTCGTGTGAAGGTTCCCACCAGGCATCCCTCCTCGTCGATGAGGCACGAGCGAACCGAGGCCCCGATCGGCCCGCGTATCGGCCCAGCCTTCCATCCGCCTCTCGAGGAGTCATCAGCGAGGACCGCGATCCGCGATCCGTATTTCCAATCAACGAAACGTCAGTCGGTGCGCGCGGCCTCGGCGAGCGCCGCGAGCGTGGCGAGCGTGTCCGGCAGCTCGTCCTCGATCCGCGCCTTGCGGACGTAGTCGGCGGCGCCCGCGGCGCGGATGTCGAGGACGCGCTCCTCGTAGTCGTGGCCGCTGATCGCGACGATCGGCAGCCCGGGCAGCACGTCCTGGAGCCGGCGCGTCGCCTCGACGCCGTCGAGCACCGGCATCTCGACGTCCATGACGACGGCGTCGACCTCCAGCCGCTTCGCGAGCCGGACCGCCTCGCGCCCGTTCGTGGCGCGGGCGACGACCGCGAAGCGGCCGTCGGCCTCGAGCAGCTCCGCCAGCAGTTCGAGGAAGGCCTCGTCGTCCTCGGCGACGAGGATCCGATACGGCTTCGGGTCCTCCAACGCGAACCTAGGCTACCGCCGGTCCGGCCCCCGCCGCAGCCGGCGCTACTCCAGCGCCGGCTGGGCCTCCGCGGGCGGCGCCGGCTCCGGGCCGCCCTCGGGGGCGACCCGGGGCAGCCAGTCGAGCGCCTTCGGCAGATACCAGTTCCAGTCCCCGAGCAGCTTCATCGTCGCCGGGAGGAGGACGCCGCGGATCACCGTCGCGTCGAGCAGCACCGCCACGGCGAGCCCGACGCCGAGCTGCTTGATGTCGAGCGTGCGGAGCGACGCGAACACCGCGAAGACCGCGACCATCACCGCCGCCGCCGCCGTCACCGTGCTCGCCGTCCGGCGGATGCCGTGCTCCACCGCCTTCTCGTTGGGCTCGCCGCGGTCGGCGAGCTCCTTGATCCGGCTGACGATGAAGACGTGGTAGTCCATCGAGAGCCCGAACAGGACGGTGAACAGGAACAGCGGCAGCCACGTCACGACCGCGCCGTTCGAGTGGAAGCCGAGCAGCCCCTGGAGGTGGCCGTCCTGGAAGATCCAGACGAGCACGCCGTACGCGGCCGCCACCGAGAGCAGGTTCAGGGAGATCGCCGTCAGCGGCACGACGATCGACCGGAACGTGACGAGCAGCAGCAGGAACGCGAGCCCGAGCACGAACGCGAACACGAGCGGGAACCGGCTCTTCATCGTCTCGTTGAAATCGTGCGTCCCGGCCGTCTCGCCGGTGACCGCGTACGTCGCGTCGGACACCTTGCCGATCGTCGACGGGAGCACGTCGGTGCGCAGCGCCGTGAGCGCGTGGACCGACGCCGAGTTGTCGCCGTTGCCCGCGAGCGGGACGGCGACGCGCACGACCGTGTGCGCCGGGTTCACGAACTGCTCGATCGGCTGGTACATCTGGCCGGTGGCGAGCGCCTTCCGCTCGAGCGCTCCGATCGCCTGCTGCACCTGCGGCGAGGTCACGTTCGGGGCGGCGATCACGACCTGCGCCGGCGACTGCGCGCCCGGGAACTCCTTCTGGATCGCGATGTACGTCTTCACGATCGGGATGCTCCGCGGCAGGTCGGTGAAGCTCAGCAGCTTCGTGTGGATGTTCCGGGCCGGCAGCGCGAGCACGACGAGCAGCGCGACCGCGAGGGCGACGGAGATCGCCGGGAAGCGCAGCACCGGGGCGAGGATCCCCGCCCACACGCGCGACTCGGGCCGGTCGCCCTTGATCCGGTGCAGGTACGTCTGCCGGTCGCGCAGCCGGATCAGCCGCGCGGGCCGGCTCCCCCAGAGACCGGTGATGCCGAGCAGCCCGGCGGCGGTGACCGAGACGATCCCGCGCTCGACGCGGTCGCCGAGCTTGCCGAGCAGCGCCGGCAGCACGGTCAGCGAGCCGACCATCGCCGCGAAGACGACGAGCATGGCGCCGATGCCGATCGACGTGAAGATCTTGGAGCCGGAGAGCAGCATCCCGGCCATCGCGATCAGCACGGTGCCGCCGGAGATGAGCACGGCCTGCCCAGACGTCGCGGCCGCGCGCTGCAGCGAGTCGCCCTCGCCGTGGCCCGCGCGCCGCTCCTCGCGCTCGCGCTTGAGATAGAAGAGCGAGTAGTCGACGCCGACGGCCATTCCCATCAGCAGGATCACCGAGTTGGTCGCGTCGGACGCGTGCGCGAGGTGGCTGACCGCCTCCGCGAGCCCGATCGACGCGAGCACGGCGGTGAACGCCAGCAGCACCGGCACGCCGGCCGCGACGAACGAGCCGAACGCGATCAGCAGGATCAGGAACGTGATCGGCACCGTGAGCCGCTCCGCCTTCTGGAAGTCCTTGCCGATCGTGTTGTTCAGCTCGTGGTTCGCGCTGGCGAAGCCGAACTGCGCGACCGTGAAGTTCGGACTCTGCTCCTGCAGCGAGGCGACGGCGTCGAGCACCGGCTGGACGCGCTTGTCCGCGGTGTCGGCCTTGCCGCGCATCGAGAACTGCACGAGCGCCGCGTGACGGTCGGCCGAGACCGCGTGCGCGCCGAGCGGCGTCAGCGGCGAGCGGATCTGCTGCACCTGCGGCAGCGTGCGAAGCTTCGCGACGACGCGGTCGACCGTCGCGCGGAACTGCGGGTCAGCGACCGTCTGCGTCGAGCTCTCGACGAGGACGTTCTCGGCTGCAGGCTGTGTGAAGCCCGCGCCCGCGAGCATCGCCTGCGCGCGCGACGCCTCGCCCGTCGACTGCTCCGCGTCGGAGAGGTTGACGATCCCGGCCGCGCGGCCGATTGCGACCGCAGCGATGACGAACGCGATCCATGCGAACGTCGCCGTCTTCCAGTGCGCGGCACTCCAGCGGCCCGCGCGTGCCGCGAGGTTTCCCTTGTTCATCTCGGCCCCCTGCCGTCTCTGCTCCACCTGCGTCGAGTGTGCCAAGCGGCGCAGAGTCTGTGTATCCGGAACGTCCCGGAGCGAACCCGGAGGCGGCTACGCGTTGTCGAGCGCGTGCGACAGGTCGTCCCAGAGCGCGTCCGCGTCCTCGAGCCCGCAGCTCAGCCGCAGCAGGCCGGTCGGGACACGGTCGCCCTCCCAGCGATGGCGGCTCTCCATCACGCTCGTCACGCCGCCGAGCGAGGTGGCGTTGACGATCAGCGTCGTCGAGGTCTCGACCCGGCGCGCCGCGTCGCCGTCGGCGACGTCGAAGGAGAGCAGCCCGCTCAGCCCTGGATACCGGACCGTCACAACCTTCGGATGCGCGGCGAGCCGCTCCGCGATCGTCGCCGCGGTCTCGCCCTGGCGGCGCACGCGCAGCTCGAGCGTCCTCAGCCCGCGCATCAGCTGCCAGGCGGGGTCGGCGGCAGGGACGATGCCCGTGCGCGTGCGGAACGTCCGGAGCGCCTCGGCCGCGGCGGGGTCGCCGCAGACGACGGCGCCGAGCAGCACGTCGTCGTGGCCGCCGAGGTACTTCGTCGCCGAGTGGAGCGCGAAGTCGGCGCCGTGCTCGAGCGGGCGCAGGTGCACCGGCGTCGCCACCGTGGAGTCGACGACGAGCGGCGCGGGATGAGCGGCCGCCGCCTCGAGGTCGGGCATCGTCAGGAACGGGTTCGACGGCGCCTCGGTCCAGACGAGCTGCACGCCGTCCGGCGGCGGCCCCGTCTGGTCGAACTCGACGTAGCGGAGCCCCCAGCGCTCGAGCGCCTGGAAGGTCACGCTCGTGCCGAAGTAGCAGCCGGCCGCGAGCGCGATCGTGTCGCCCGGCTTCAGCGTCGCGAGGACGAGCGAGGTCGTCGCCGCCGAGCCCGAGGGAAACAGCAGCGCGGCGCCGCCGTCGAGCTCGCCGAGCCGTCCCTCCGCCTCTGCCACGGTCGGGCTCCCGTAGCGCGAGTAGAAGAACGCGCGAGGCTCGCCGCGCTCGTCGTACGGCCAGATCGTCGACCGGTCGATCGCCTCCACGGGAGGAATCTATCCGCGCGCGTTACGCTGCATGGAGATGGCCGCGACGGACGACCAGGAGACCACCGAGTCCAAGCTCGAGCGGCTCGAGGAGCTGCGGCGGGAGGCGAAGCACGCCGGCAGCGAGAAGGCGGTGCAGCGGCGGCGCGACGAGGGGCGCCTGCTCGCGCGCGAGCGCGCGGAGAAGCTGTGCGACCCGGGCTCGTTCGTCGAGCTCGACCGCTACGTGCGCCACCGCGAGTGGAACTTCGGGATGATGGACAGGCGCCCGTACGGCGACGCCGTCGTCACCGGCTACGGGACCGTGTTCGGGCGCAAGGTCTTCGTCTTCTCGCAGGACTTCACCGTGTTCGGCGGCTCGCTGAGCGAGGTGTTCGCCGAGAAGATCTGCAAGGTGATGGACCTCGCGGTGAAGTTCGGCTGCCCGGTCGTCGGGATCAACGATTCCGGCGGCGCGCGGATCCAGGAGGGCGTCGTCTCTCTCGCGGGCTACGCGGAGATCTTCTGGCGCAACGTGCAGGCGTCGGGCGTCGTGCCGCAGATCTCCCTCGTGATGGGCCCGTGCGCGGGCGGCGCGGTCTACTCGCCGGCGATGACGGACTTCATCTTCATGGTCGAGGGCTCGTCGTACATGTTCATCACCGGGCCCGACGTGGTGAGGACGGTCACGGGCGAGGAGGTGACGTTCGAGGAGCTCGGCGGCGCGGCGACGCACGCGTCGAAGTCCGGCGTCGCGCAGTTCATCGCGGGGGACGAGGAGTCGTGCCTCGAAGACGCGCGCTACCTGATCTCGTTCCTGCCGCAGAACAACGCCGAGCGCCCGCCGTACGCGGCGCCGACGGACCCGCGCGACCGCGAGGACCCGGAGCTCGACTCGATCATCCCGGACAACCCGAACAAGCCGTACGACATCAAAGACGTGATCACGCGCGTGATCGACGACGGCGAGTTTCTCGAGGTGAACGAGCTGTGGGCGGAGAACATCGTCTGCGGCTTCGCACGGCTCGGCGGCCACGTCGTCGGCGTCGTCGGCAACCAGCCGCGGTCGCTCGCCGGCGTGCTCGACATCGACTCGTCGAGCAAGGCGGCGCGATTCGTCCGCACCTGCGACGCGTTCAACGTGCCGCTCCTCACCTTCGTCGATGTGCCCGGCTTCCTGCCCGGCACGGCGCAGGAGTGGGGCGGGATCATCCGCCACGGCGCGAAGCTGCTGTACGCGTACTGCGAGGCGACGGTGCCGAAGCTCGCGGTGATCACGCGCAAGGCGTACGGCGGTGCCTACGACGTGATGAGCTCGAAGCACGTCCGCGCGGACTTCAACTTCGCCTGGCCGACCGCGGAGGTGGCGGTGATGGGGCCCGAGGGGGCTGTCAACATCGTCTTCCGGCACGAGCTCGAGGCGGCCGACAATCCGGAGGCGCGCCGCGCCGAGCTGATCGCCGACTACAAGGAGCAGTTCGCGAACCCGTACGCGGCGGCCGAGCGCGGCTACGTCGACGACGTGATCGAGCCGCGCCGCACGAGGCCCGTTCTCATCGATGCCCTCGAGACCGCGCTCTCGAAGGCCGAGCCTCGCCCCCGCCGCAAGCACGGCAACATCCCGCTCTAGCCGGTCCCCGGCACCGGCGGCCTGCGAGGTGCCCGGCACGAAGTCGTGACGAAGTGCCTGGCACTTCACGGCGCTGAAGTGCCAGGCACCTGACGGGCCCCAGGTGCCAGGCACCTGACGGGCCCCAGGTGCCAGGCACCTGGCAGGGCCCGGTTCCAAGCCAGGGACACGCCCGCGCCACGCGCATGTCCTGCACGAAGCGGGCGAAGCAGGTTCTAGGAGGCGAGCACCGCGGGCGCGGGCGCGATGCGCAGGCCGAGCTCGGCCGAGAACGCGTCGACGATCGTCGGGTCGAACTGCGTGCCGGCGCAGCGCTCGAGCTCGGCGAGCGCCTCCGCCTCGGAGAGCGGGTCGCGGTAGACGCGCTCCGAGGTCATCGCGTCGAACGCGTCGGCGACGAAGATGATCCGGGCGCCGAGCGGGATCGTCTCGCCGCGCAGGCCGTCCGGGTAGCCGGTGCCGTCCCAGCGCTCGTGATGGTGGAGGACCCACTCGGCGATCGGCTCGACCCCGAGGCTCTCGAGCATGCGGTAGCCGATCTGCGGGTGGCGCTCGAGCACGAGCCGCTCCGACTCGCTGAGGTCGCCCGGCTTGCGCAGGATCTCCTCGGGGATGGCGAGCTTGCCGAGATCGTGGAGGCTGGCCGCGAGCCGGATCAGCTCCGTCTGCTTCTCGTCGACGCCGAGCCGGCCGGCGATCCGGGCCGCGAGCTCGCCGACGCGCTCCGAGTGGCTGCCGGTGTACGCGTCGCGCGCGTCGACGGCCTTGGCGAGGCTCGCCGCCGCCCGGTAGCGCGCCGCGCGGTCCGGTCCGGCCGCGAGCTCCTGGAGGCTCGTGAGCTGGAGGGCGCTCGCCTCGTACGTGCGGGCGCGGTTCTTGCCCTCCTCCTTCGCCCAGTAGAGGGCGCTGTCGGCGAGCCGGATCAGCTCGTCCCGGCCCACTCCCTGCGACGGGAACGTCGCGACGCCGGCGCTGACCGTCACCTCGCCGATCTGCTCGAGGTCGAGCGCGCCGACGCGCTCGATGATCGACTGCGCGACGGCCACCGCCGAGCGCTCGTCGAGTCCGGGGAGGAGGACGGCGAACTCGTCGCCGCCGAGGCGGAAGCTCTCGCCGCCCTGGCGGAGGCGCGAGGCGACCTGGCCCAGCACGCGGTCGCCGGCCGGGTGGCCGAAGCGGTCGTTGATCCGCTTGAAGTCGTCGATGTCGACGAGGCAGAGGCTCAGCTCCTTCCCGTCGTGCTCGGCGGCTGCGAGCTCGCGCTGGAGCCGCTCGTGGAAGTGGCGGTGGTTGCCGAGCCCGGTCAGCGGGTCGGTCAGCGCGAGCCGCATCGCGCGCAGCGCGGCGAACGTCGACCGCTGGTACAGCGCGATCGCGAGCAGCGGCCCGACGAGCGCGATCGAGAGGAGGGGCGAGCGCTGCCAGAGCACGACGAGCATGAGCGCCGCGGACGCCATCAGCGCGAACGGCGCCGTCGTCTGGCGGGCCGTCTCCCACACGAGCTTGAAGAACGGCTTCCCGGAGCTGACGGAGACGACGGCGCTGATCAGCCCGAGGTTGAAGACCCAGTTGTAGAGAAATGCGCAGAGCGCGACCTGGAGGATGAGCGCGCCGGTGGAGGTGCCGTGGATCTGCTCGACGGCGAGGCCGCTTCCGAGCGCGCAGAGGCAGAACATCGACCCGTTGTAGAGGATCCGGAGCGGCGGCTTGTGCATGGTCACCTGCGTCACGACCGCGGCCCCGGCCGCGACGAACACGCCGGCCTGCCAGCCGTAGAGGACGATCGTCGCCACGGCGAAGACGAAACCGAGCGTGACGCCGCCGGGGATCGCCTCCATCGGGACGGGATACCGCTCTGCGACCACCATCACCGCGAAGAGGACGGCGATCGCGAGCAGCTCACCCGGCGTGTGCGGCTCGCGCGCGAACGTGACGACCGCAGCCCCCGCAGTGACGATCCCCGCCACGGAGACGGGGATCACGAGGGCGAGAACCTTGCCTGAAGCCGGCTGGGGCGCGCTCACCGCCTGGCGGGGGCTCGTATGGACGGACGCGTTTCGGGGCCGGGAGCGCGGCGTCCCGGCGTACGAACGACAATACCGTCCACGACGACCGCCTCCCTCCCCCAGGTTTCAGACGGAGCGACTCAGTCCCAGGACA
>Ga0335077_10000368_pt1 | contig 49045 bp, 43 predicted proteins | sample Lox_Sample_31_FD_207151 | JGI IMG/M metagenome (GOLD analysis project Ga0335077, IMG submission 207151) | Soil microbial communities from Loxahatchee National Wildlife Refuge, Florida, United States - Lox_Sample_3.1 | ecosystem: Environmental > Terrestrial > Soil > Wetlands | place: USA... | reverse complement strand
ACGACAAGAAGGCGCCCAAGGACCAGGACGAGCGCCCAACCTTAAAGCGCCGCGACAACAGCCAATAGGATTTGCCGCCGGCTTGGGGGCATTGGCTGCGGTCGTCCCGCGCACACTCTGGTAGACGCAGCTTGTAAGACGAGCGAAGAGTTCCATGTCCGATCGAGGCGTTCTCCTCCTTTTCAGCCTGGTTGTCATTCTCGCAGCGGCGAGCGTGGCTGTGTGGCTGATCGCCACCGGCCAGGTCGCTTATATCGATGGGCTGTTTCTGTTTCTCTGTTGCCTGGTCGTCGCGCTGGCTTTCAGCCTCTATGTGAGATACCTGATACGGAACGCGATGGCTGCGCCTGCTACAGAAGCTATGAAGGCGTCCGCCGCGGCCGGAGTGAAACCCGCGACGCCGGCGCCCGTAGAACAAACACTGCAACGAGCGCGGTAAACCCCAGTTCGAGCGTCTTCGCCGTTTCCAACCCGGCGCTTAGTTGTGGCATCATCTCCTGGAGGTGCCTCAATGACAAAGACCGCAATATTGCTCCTGATTCCGATGACTGCCGTGCTACTTCCAGCGCAGGCGCAGCAACAGACCGCGCCGCCCTCAGATCCCCTGAGCGCCGGCTCCAAAGGCCTGTATAACCTGGTCAAGAACAACATCCTCAAGTCGGCAGACAAGATGTCGGAAGAGAATTACGCGTTCAAACCGACTCCGGATGTGCGCAGTTTCGGGCAGATCCTGGGACACGTGGCAGACGCACAGTATCTGTTTTGTTCGGTCGTCCTCGGCGAGAAAAATCCGGCTCCCGGCATCGAAAAGAGCAAGACCAGTAAGGCTGACCTCGTGCAGGCCCTGAATGAAGCCTTCGCGTATTGCGACAAGGCCTACAACGGCATGACGGACGCGCACGCTGCCGATATGGTAAAGTTTTTCGGCCGCGATCAGGCCAAGTTGTCTGTCCTGTCCTTCAACAGCGCCCATAACAACGAACACTACGGCAACCTCGTCACCTACCTGCGTATTAAGGGACTAGTGCCGCCGTCGAGCGAGCCGCGGCGATAAACCGGCTTGTGATCCGGCTTGCGCTCTTGATGTTGGCCGGCGCCGGACTCTTCGGCCAGCGCGATTCCAGCGAGCGGGCGGAGTGGAACCGGCCCGTCCCGCCATTCCGCATCATCGGCAACATCTATTACGTCGGCGTGTCCGGCGTGACATCGTTTCTCATCACGACGGCCCAAGGTCACATTCTGCTTGATGGCGGCTTTCCCGAAACCGCGCCTTTGATCGAAAAAAACGTCGCCACGCTCGGCTTCCGGATTCGAGACGTGAAGATTCTTCTCAACAGTCACGCGCACTATGACCACTGCGGCGGCTTGGCCGAACTCAAGCGGCTTTCTGGCGCCGAGATGGTCGCGAGCCGCGCGGATGCCGAAGTGCTCGAGTCCGGCCGGATAAGCTTCGAAGGTTGGAAGAACTCCGGGTTTCCGCCGGTGAAGGTCGACCGTGTGATCGCCGACGGAGAGACCGTGCCGCTTGGCGACGCCGTCCTCACAGCGAACCTCACGCCGGGCCACACCAAGGGCTGCACTACCTGGACAGTGCCGGTCCTCGATGCCGGCAAGACGCATCACGTGGTGTTCTTTTGCAGCACCAGCGTGCCGGGTTACCGGCTGGTCAGCAACCCGAAATATCCGCAGATCGCTTCCGATTACGAGCGCACCTTCGCCCGCTTACGCCAGCTTCCCTGCGACGTCTTCCTCGCTCCCCACGGCGGCTTCTTCCACCTGGACGAGAAGCGCCCCCGGTTGGCGAAAGGCGGCGCCAACCCGTTTGTTGATCCCACCGAATTCCGCGCGTTCCTCGACAATTCAGAGCGGGACTTCGAACGCGAACTAAAGAAGCAGCAAGCGAACGTCAGGAACTAAGAGCGAAACGAATTCTGTGCGTATTGGTGCCTCTTCGCGGTGAAGCGAGCCTCGCCGTATTCATCCAGACCTACACGCCCCTCCATCGTGTCGCCGTCCACCTTGCCCGTAAACTCATAGAACAAACGCGTCCCTTCGATCTTCATCGAGCTGCTGAAATGCACGTCGTCCGCCGCCACCGTACCGCGAAGGTCGCCCGAAATCATCTCGCCGCGATGAGTGCCCGCCAGCTCTGCGCCTTTCTGTTCCAGGACGATCGTATGCTTCGCCGAGCCGCGCAGGAACATCAACTGCGCTTCCCACTGGCCTGCCACGTTCGCCGGTTCCCCCGCGGGCACGGGCGCCTCTTCCATCTTGGGCGGTTTTGCCAGCACTTCGTACAGCCGGTCCGCCACTACTTTTTCGTCGCCCGGCATCATCATGTAAGGCGTGATAGAAATCAGGCTCTCCATTTGCTGCGGCCGCCTGCCTCTCGCTCCGGCGAGCACGATGCGCGGTTCAGTGTCGAGCACCAGCTTGCTCACTTCCGCGCCGGTGATTCCCAGCTTCGCGCCGTCCCAGTGAATCACCAGCCGGGGTGATCGGTTCGACAATCCCTCGTTCGGCTCCTTCACCTCAGTGGTCACGCCGGCGACCTGCGTCACACGCTTCGAGATGTGATTCAGCCATTCCTCCCATTGCGCCCATTCCGCTTTGTGGTCGCGCTTGGTCCAGGCCTCGACCGCCGCCAGCATGCCCATGATTTCCTCTTTGCCGACTTTCAGGGACCGCCCGAATGCATGGTGCGGCGCGCTGTTGGCCCAGGCCGCTTGCAACAGATTCTTCTCACCGAGTGCCAGCCCCGCGCATTGCGGGCCGCGCAGACACTTCCCGCCGCTATACGCAACGACCGCGGCCCCGCGCCCCAGATGCACGTTCGGAATCGTCAGCACTTCGGCGGCGGCGTCCACAAACACCGGAACGCCTTTAGGTTTCGCCATCGCCGACATCGCTTCGGTGCCCAGCGGTCCGTCGTCGCCGCGGCCCGCCAGGATGTATACCATTGCGGTGCGCTCGTTGAAACTGGCTTCCGCCTCCGCCCGGTCTTTCACCGTCACCGTTTTGATGCCCAGCATGCGTGTGGCGTGGTCGTAGACGTTGCGCGAGTACTCCGGGATGATGACCTCGCTCTTGAGCCCGTGGAGAACCGGGAGCCGCTGCATTCTCTCCGGATCAGTTCCTGCAATCGAAGCCGCCGTAACGTGTGTGATGGCTGCCGCGCACCCCGCGGTTACGATGCCCCATTCCGCCCCGGTCAGCTCCGCCAGGCGCTTGCCCACGCCGTCCATCAGCTCATCCAGTTCCACATAGTGGCGGGACGCTTCGTCCATCGCCCGCTTGACGTCCGGCAGCGTCTGCGAGCCGCTGATGATGGTGAAAGTACCCTTGCAGTTGATCAACGGGCGCACGCCGATGGATTGATAGATGTTGCGCCCGATGTCCAGCGTAGCCGGTGCGGCTAATACCGCTTCGCGGCTCGCTCCGGCCAGCGCCGCCAGCGCGCCTCCCGTGCGGAACAGATCCCGCCGGTTGACTCCGCGGCCCGAATTCCGATTCTGCATGGCAACAACCTCCGCTATTCAAGATGCCACATTCGCGGACTGCGCGGTTCGGCGCTCTTGTACGATATCTCCATGGCCGACGAAGTTTCTTCTGCCGAAATCGAACCGCGCACGATCTGGCTATCCGGCGCCATTCTGACCTTTTTCAATAAACTCGTTTTTCCGGTCGCGTGGCTGGCGCTTATGGTGGGAATGCCGCTGTGGGTTTACGTCACCATGGGGCGGATTTACGTCGCGCCCAGCTTCGAGATCATCATCTGGTTTGTGCTGATCGCCACGGTGCCGCTGCTGTGGTTGACCGTGCATCTGCAGCTTGTGGGCTACCGCGGCCAGGAACTCGTGGTGGCGAACTACTGGCGTGAAGCCCGGATTCCCTTCAAGGAGATCGAGGCGGTCGAGCCTGTTTGGTGGTACAAAGGCCGCCTGGTCCGTGTGCGCTTCGCTCGTAAAACGCCCTTCGGCACTCTCGTCTACTACATGCCCAAGTGGGGACCGGCGCGCGCCATGTTCTCAGCACCGGAGGAAGAGTTGCGAAGGGTTATCGGCCATCATCGCTGAACGGGGACGTGCCTCTCTTGAAAATGGCCGTGATCGCTGATTCCATCGCTGGTAAATCGAGCGCGTCGGGGACTGGCTCCACCGTCCCTAATCGAGGCGCCCGCAAGCCACCAGCCCCCTCGTCGTGGACGGTGGTGCCTGTCCCGGCTTGCACCAGCCCTCTTCGCCATTTTCATCCTCGCCGGTGTCGCGCCTCGGCGACATGACGCTCAACTGTCCCCATTCACTCCAATGAGTCTCGAATATCATAGATCCGATGCCGCACTTCGACTTTGACCTCGCCCTGGCTGCCCGCCAGGAGATGATCGACCACGGCTTCAACCCCGATTTTCCACCGGACGTCGAGAAGCAGTTGTCTGCACTCGGCGATGATCCCTTGCCCGCACCGAATGGAGGCGTGCGCGATCTGCGGTCTCTTCTGTGGTCCTCGATTGATAACGATACGTCCCGCGATCTGGACCAAATCGAGGTCGCGGAACGCGTGAATGGCGGCATTCTCATCCGGATCGGGATCGCCGACGTGGATGTTGACGTAACGGTCGGCTCGCCTATCGATCAGCACGCCTCCTCGGAAACAACGTCAGTCTACACCGGAATCCGGACCTTCTCGATGCTACCGGAGCGTCTGTCCACGGATCTAACTTCGCTCAATGAGACTGCTGATCGTCTGGCAGTCGTCGTCGAACTGGTAGCGGCGGGCGATGGTTCGATTTCCGCACCCGCGGTCTACCGCGCGCTGGTGCAAAACCGGGCGCAACTCACCTACAGCGGCGTGGGCCCTTGGCTCGAAGGCAAATCTGCCGCACCGGCGAAAGTCGCCGCATCGTCCGATCTCCAGGCGCAATTGAAACTACAGGATGAAGCCGCACAAGCGCTGCGGCAGGCTAGGCACCGGGCCGGCGCGCTCAATTTCGACCGCACCGAGCCCGAAGTGGTCATGTCCGACGGCAAAGTGGCGGGCATCACCGCGCGCCAGAAGAATCGCGCTGCGGAGTTGATTGAAGATTTCATGATCGCGGCCAATGAGGTCGTGGCGCGCACGCTCCAGAGTGGGGGCGTCGCTTCGATCCGCCGCGTCGTGAAAACTCCCGAGCGGTGGGATCGCATCGTGGAGTTAGCCAAGCGCTCTGGAGAAACCCTTCCGGCGCAGCCCGACGCCCGCGCGCTCAACGCGTTTCTCCAAAAGCAGAGAACCAAAGACGCCGTGCACTATGCGGATCTCTCGCTAGCGGTCATCAAGTTGATGGGTCCCGGCGAATACGTGCTGGTGGGACGTGGCGAATCCGGCGAGGGACACTTCGGTTTGGCGGTTCACGATTACACGCATTCCACCGCGCCCAACAGGCGGTTCGCCGACCTCGTGACGCAAAGGGTAATCAAGGCCGTGATGGCCCGCGCCGCCGCGCCGTATGCCGACGGCGACCTGGCCGCGATCGCCCGAAACTGCACGCTCAAAGAAGACGCCGCTCGCGCGGTCGAACGCGCCATGCACAAGCGCGTGGCGGCCGCCGCGCTGCACGACCGCATCGGCAGCACATTCCCCGCCGTAGTAACCGGCGTTACGCCGAAAGGCACTTTCGTCCGCATCCTGAATCCACCGGCTGAAGGCATGCTGGTGCGCGGCGCGCAAGGCATCGACGTCGGCGATCAGATCAAGGTCACCCTACTCAGCACCGATCCTAAGCGCGGCTACATCGACTTCGGACGGTAGCTACGGCGCAAGCACGCGCTCACCCGGCGGCACGGGCGGCGCTTTCTGTTGGAATCCGCGGCGCTCCATGGCGCCCCAGCCGGTCTTGCCTTTGAGGCCGTCAATCAGACCTTGGGTGCGCCACCAGGTCAACAGTTGCCGGAAGCCCAGATTCTCGGCGACTGCCGCGGTGAAGAGCCACAGAACATCCGTCGCCAGCGGATACCTCCGCGTGGTGAATTCCTCCAGCACGATGGCGCTCATCGACAGTAGAATTCCGAAAAGCACCGACACCACGAAGAACAGGATGGCGACTTCAGGCGCAATGATCCCTACCGCCAGTCCGGTCAGCGTGAGCGCGTAACCCAAGCACTCCACCGCCGGGCCGAACATCTCGAACAGCGTGAAATACGGAAGCGCGAACATGCCCAGGATGCCGAACTTCGGGTTGAACAGCATGCGCCGGTGAAGCGAGATGCTCTCGACGGTGCCGCGCTGCCAGCGGTTCCGCTGCCGTTGAAGGATCTTTGTGCTCTCAGGGACCTCCGTCCAACAAAGCGGTTCGGAAGCATAGAGAATTTTGTACGGCTTCTTCCTGGTGCGATACTGCTCGTGCAGTCGGACGACCAGTTCCATGTCCTCGCCCACGGTCTTCACCGCAAAGCCGCCGGCCGCCATCACGACATCCCGCCGGAAGACGCCGAACGCGCCGGAGATGATCAACAGCGAATTCATGAAGCTCAAAGCTACCCGGCCGCCAAGGAAGGCGCGCAAATATTCGATCGTCTGAAACAGGGCGAGGATCGAGGAGGCTGTCGAGACTGTCCGTACGCGGCTGTGGCGCACCTCGCAGCCGTTGACCACGCGGATGATGCCGCCGCAGGCGATCACATTCTCCGGATCCTCGAGAAACGGCTTCACCACGTGCAGCAACGAATCCGGATCGAGAAGAGAATCCGAATCCACCGCGGCCACGAGTTGCGCCCGCGCCACATTCAACCCGGCGTTCAGCGAATCGGCCTTACCGCCATTTAACTTGTCGACCACAATGAGCCGGATGGGATCGCGTGATTCGTAAATGGCGCGAATCGGCTGATGCGGCAGGCTGCCGGAGAGCACGCGGCTGGATTTATAAAGGCGGAACTCTTCGACGAGGATTTTGAGCGTGTCGTCTTTCGAGCCGTCGTTCACCACGATGACCTGATGATTCGGGTAGTTCAGCTTCAGCATTCCCCGCACGCTTTCACGAACGGTTAGGGCCTCGTTGTAGGCGGGCGCAACGACAGCGACGTCCGGCGTCAGCGGTGATTTCAGAATCGCGTCGCGCTCTTCCGGCGTTAGTCGCGCATTATGGCGGCTCAGCGCCAGATAGCCCAGCGCCATCATGATGAAGTAAATCAGGTTTATGGTGGCTACATAGATGATGATGCCGTGCACCAGATAGGCGAACGAGCGGTAGAAGATGAGCAGCCAGTCCATTACGTTCCCACCGTAGCGGCGCGGTTGAGCTTCGCATGCTCCAGCGCTTCGAGCGCGGCGGCGGCGCGCAGCGAATCGCCGGAGAGGACTTCGGATTCCAGCACCTTGCAACCGCTGGCCCCCAATTCAGCCAGCGCATACGCGCAGGCGAGCACCGTGTCCGGCGCATCGTCTTCCAATGCGCGCTGCAAGAGCGGCAGAGATGAGGAAAGCTTGATCTTTCCACACACTTCGGCGGCGGCAGCGCGCACCTCGGGGTCGGGGTCCTCGGTGGCCCGCCAGATCTGCGCGTCGCATTCCGGAGTCATGCCGGCTTGCGGCGCCAGATGCAAGGCCGCGGCGCGGATAGCTGGGTCGGCGTGCGCCAGCAAAGCAGGAAGCTGCGGAATCACCGCCGATTTCCTCCAGGCCCGCAAGATCTCAAGCGCTGCCAGCACACGCTTCGTGTCCGGCGAACCCAGCGCGTCCGGCACAGCGCTGCGATACAACTCGCGCGCTTGCGGCCGCAGCGCCTCGCTCAGGATGGCACGCACCAGGCGGTTCTGGTCGAGCGCCATATGAAATACCGCCGATATCCTCCGCGCGTCCCCGGTGCCCGCCAGCGCGCGGGCAGCTTCAACTTTCACCAGATCGTCCGGATCATGGAGCGCTTCGAGAAGATCCTGTTGCGCCGCGGGCACAAGGAGGCAAAGCCGGCTGATCGCCTTGCGCCGCTGCCTGGCGTTTCTCGCGTGACGCTGCTTCTGCCACTTGCGCAGCAACCCGAATTCACGCGCCACCTCGATCAGCCGTTCCCTTCCCGCGCCTTGAATCGAGGCCAGGATTTCCACCAGGCATTCCTCGAGTTCACGCGGGTGCCTCGCCCGGCTCCGGCGCAGTTCCGCCCATTGATCCGATCCGTTCAGATGCAGGATTAGATTTTCGCGAATGAACGGCTGGAAACGCGCCGCCCGCTGCGCTCGATAGTGGCGAACAAACTTCGCGGCAAAGGAAACGCCCAGCAACGTGAAAATCGCCGTGATCTGCTGCACGGTGAACGACAGAGCCAGCGACAGCTCCGCATCCGGCACGTGCTTGTGCATGTACACGCGGTGAATGAGCCAGGTGAGGGTGATGTAGCTCAGAAGCACGCACAGAGTTTTCAGGCAAATGAACAAGCGCGCCCGGCGCTCCCGTACGTGGGAACTCGGGGGCGCGCTCATTTGGACTTCCGAATCAACCGCTTGATGCGTGCCGCCAGTTCCATGGGACTGAAGGGTTTTACGATGTAGTCATCGGCGCCTAACCCGAAGGCGCGCACGATGTCGGTCTCTTGTTGCCGCGAGGTGAGAAAGACCACGGGGATGTCGCTGGTGGCTTCCTGGCGCTTCAGCGCGGCAAGCACTTCGAAGCCGTCCATGTTGGCGATGTTGACGTCGAGAATGACCGCGCGGGGCGGATAGGCGGCGATCATTTCGAGCACCTGCCCGCCATCGGCGGCGATCCGGCACTCGATCTGATAGCTTTCAAGCGTAGCTTTGACCAGGGCCAGAGTGGTGGGGTCATCATCAGCCATGACGACCCCGGCGCGATGCGCCGAGCATCGCTCTCGGGTCCGGCGCGTGCCCGCGCGCCCAATGGCCAGGCAGGCGCGCATGATGGCTTCCTCGGGATCCCACGGCCAAACCAGGAAGTCATGCTCACCGCTTTTGAGAGAAATGCCGTGTTCCAGTAGCAGATCCCGCGACCCTACGAAAAGAATGGGCTGCTCGACACGCGCCAGATCCTTGCGCTTCATCCAGTCGGGCGGCGGCGCGTCATGCCGGATATTGAAGATCACCAGATCCACCGAACGGAGCGCCTCGGAATGCGGCTGCGCGTAATCGTCCTCGAGCGCCTGAACTGTGGCGCGAGCATTACCGAACACCTCTGCCAGGCGGCGCGTCTCCTCGGCCTCGAACCCGATCAAGCCAAGCTTGTTGCCGGAAAGCTGCTGGATCAGTGGCTCCGGCAACAAAACCGTGTCTCTTCTGCGCGGCGGGCGTTCACTAAACAGCCGGAAAAGCTGACCGAGGATCTCCTCCAATCGCGGCGAAGTCTGCGGATGCGGTCCGTCGAGCAGCATATGGGCCTCCTGAGCCAGGCGGGCGATCTGTTCCAGTCCCATTGTGTTGCCCAAGCCGGCCCACCGCTGGAACGTCGTGCGCGCTTTTTGCAGATCGAAGTTCGTTCCGAGAGTTGCCATCAAGCAGCCGCTCTGCTCCGCCCCTTCCGCCAGGAATCGTCTGCGTAGCTCGGCGGCGGAAATCGTCGCTGTTGGCGGCGACGCCAGGGGCGGGATAAGACTCGCCAAGGCGGTACGCGACAAATGCCGGCGGACAATTGCGGGCAGTTTGCGCGTGTCGTAGGGCTTGACGATGTAGCCGTCGAAACCCGCGTCGATAGCCTCCTGCTCGTCACTGCGCAACGCGCAGGCCGTGACGGCGAGAATAATGGCGTCCTGCGTCGCGGGATCCGTCCGCAGCCGCCGGGTCAGTTCGAGCCCGTCCATACCCGGCAGCCGGATATCGGTAAGCACGGCGCGCGGTCTGAAATCCCTCACTAATTTGAGCGCCTCTTCGGCGTCCCCCGCGGTGCATACCTGGTAACCGGCGCCGGCCAGCACAAGCTCGGTGAGCTTGCGATTCGCAGGCGCGTCATCGACGATCAAAACCGTCTCGTTGTTCATACTTCGCTTGAGGCGTTAGTGAACCAATGACGAGTCTTTGGCCGCGGCGCGCGCCCTGGAGCTGCGAGCGCGCACCGTGGATTCGGCCGGCCGCGCAATGCCCGGCAGGATGGCGTAGAACACGTTGTCGTCCTCAGCCGCGGCCACCTGCTGTTGTCCGGCTCTGATTTTGACGGACACCGAGTCGACGTGAAACTCCGGAAAGAGCCGCACCACGTCTTTTGAAGCCAGTCCAAGGCCGCGGATATGCACCTCGAGCCGTAGCGCGCTCTCGCCTTCCGGCCGCAGGCGGAGTTCCAGTACGGCGTCGTGCGGCGTGAACTGAATCGCATCGGATATGTGTTGATGCAGCAACTGCTTCAACTTTTCAGGGTTACCATCGACTTCGCGCAGCCCGGCATCGATCTCAATCTCCACCCGCACTCCTTTCTTGCGTGAGGCAGGTTCCAGCAGATACTTCACGTCCTTTACGAGCCTCTCGAGATTCACGGTGCTCGCCGGAATGGAGGCCGGAGGGCTCTCGCTACTGACGGCCCCGACAACGCTATCCGTGAGCTGCAACATCTTCTCCGAACCCGCAAGGATGTCGCGCAAGCAGCCTTTCTGCTGCTCGTTCACAGCTCCCAGGTTGCCGTCATACAGAAGTTCAGAGAATCCGAGGATGCTGGTCAGCGGAATCCGCAGTTCACGGGAGAGATCGGCCAGGAAGCGTCCTTTGGACGCCAGCGCCTCGCGCGCGGAGGAGAGCGCTTCCGCCAGTTCCTGGTTGCGGACACGTAACACCGCGACCATGGATTCCGTGTGTTCGTTTGCCAGTTGCCGCCCGGCGGCAGAGGAATCCGGAACTTGATCCTGGTTCTGCTCCAGATCTTGTTCCCTTTGATGCAGGGCCACGGAAGCCTGAATCAGATCGTGCCCGATTTGATTCAACTCCCAGTTGTCGGTAAAGAGCGGCTCCAGTGGCAGGCCCTGGGCCAGCCGGCGCGAGTTGGCCTTCAGGGCATGGATCTGTTCCGTGATCGCCGCCAGAAATACAGTAGCCGCCAGGAACTCGCCCAATAGGAAGATAAACGCGCCCTGAAAGCAGACTGCGAACTCTTTCCTGCGAATTGCCCTTGCGTAACCTGACTCGCTCGACAGTAAGTGATCGTATTCCAGCGTGAGTGCACTTACAGATGCTTGCAAGCCCTCCGTAGCTTGACGGTTTTTGTCGAGTAAGGTATCCTCCGGCGTGTCGATTGCACTAAGAGCAGCCAGCGACTCGATCTTCTTCTGAATCGTGGTTTCGATTTGGCGCCGCCGATCCGGATCAAGTGGACCGAGGTCCCTGGTCAGTTGCGTTAGCGTCCGGTAATCCTGCTGAGGAGTACTCGGCGTCCGCAACAGAGCGCTGACTTCCTCAAGCCGCTGATGCGCAGTCTTTACCTGGTCGATTGCGGAGAGGGCGCGCCTTTCTTCTTTGATCGTCCCACTGAGCACTACGGCCGCGACTAACAACGCAGGTACTGGAACCATGAGCAACGTTAGTCCTTTCACGGACAACGGCAGATTGTTCCAGATTCTTCCGTAACCAGCAGTTTGTGAGTGCATGGGTATTCGCAGGCGCCGCGTCCAATGATGCTTCGGCACCTGTTACCGTTAACAATTAAATTTTAACGGGTCGATTTACTAAGGGTCTATATTCGCCTTTGTTACTAACCTGGCGACGTCAGCGGGATACTAACTTTGGGCAACGTAAGATCACGCATGACCCTTAGGGGCGAATGAATTCCTCGGTAATGAAATACTCAGTGTCCGGGCTGATCGCAATGCCGATTCCAGTCTGAGTAAATAGTGGATCGAGAAGACTCTGCCGGTGCGAAGGACTTTTCATCCAGCCCTCGATGGCGGCGTCAGCGGGATCTTCCATGCCGTACTCCCGAAAAATGTTTTCGGCGCACCTTCTCCAGATTATCCCGGCGGCACGCAGCCGCGTTGCCGGCGTAGCGCCGGCCGGGTCCTTGTGGGAGAAAGATCCGCTCTGCATCATATTCATACTGTGCCTGCGCGCTTGTTCGGCGAGAGCATGATTCCACTCGAGCTCGTGAATCCCATGCAAACGGCGCTCCCGGTTTGCCAGTGCAAAGACTCTACGCACGAGACCTCCCAACGGATCCTCCGTGTCGGCGCGCAATCCCGGTGCCGCTGAACGGTTCCAAGCCGTCGGCAGGAGAATCAATAGGAGCAGGAGAGCACGACGCAGCCGCATTCTATCCGCCAATTTTCTCTGTGATCTTCGGTTTGGGTTGCCCGGTGCGATGCAGCGTGAACGTCAGCTTGAGGTCCATGTCGCTGACTTTTTCGCCCAGCCTCACCACCAGTTTCTTGACGCCCGGATTGGAGGCTTGGGGAGCGGGCGCCGCGGCGGAAACCACGTCGAACACCGCGTGCCGCGGAGAGAGAATTTCGGCCGACAGCGTCCACCCGTTTTTCTGCAGGTCGGCAAGCTGGCCATTCAGAGCCACTTCAGCATCGGTCATCATGCACCAAAGCGCTTCCACCGGCTGCTCGGATTCGAGTGCATCTTCAATGAAGACCTGCTGGCCTTGTACAATCCCGATCTTCCGGTGAAACTGCTTCAGCCGGCGGGCGTATGCACGCGTGAGGTCTACTTCCACCCAGGAGAGACCGGGAGAGAACAGGTGTCCGGTGATATTGGCCTCCGCGCGGGGATCCTGGTTTTCATTGTCGATGACCAAGGTATTATGCGCATCCGTCCGCATGCGGTAATAAGACCAACGCTGGCGGCCGAAGTAGCCCGGCAGATTGTAGTCGTCCGGTCCGAGGTCCAGCGCCCAGCGTACGCCTCCACCATCCAGCACGAAGCTGCCGAGATCGAGATGGCTGTGATTGGCCTTGTTGTCGCCGCCTTTCACAGCGAGGAAAATGGCATTGGGATCCTCCCAGGCGCTTCGCAAAAACGCTACCTGCACACCCTGAAAAATGGCATCGAGCGGCCAGCCCTCCTGCTTCGGGCTCCGGCCTTCGGGCTGAAACCAGATCAAGTCGGGCGCCTCAGGAGTTCCGCCCGCTTCGAGAATGCGCTGTTCCTGCCACGAGTACACCGGCTCCGCAAAACGGTGAGCCAGCCAGAACATCTCGGGAGCCGGGTCGATATGATCGTGCGCATCCGCGTAGTTGAAGGCCTTGCCAGACGGCCCGGTAAAGTAAATGCGAAAACGACCCGTGCGGTCGAAACCCTTCGCGGTGGACAACCCGAAATCCGTGCCGAGCGCCGACTCGAGGGCTGCAAGAAGGTACACGGTATAGCTCGTTCCGTAGTGCCAGTAGCCCGGCCCCTCAGCCCAGCCGCCGTCGGGTGCGTACGCCGCCAAAGCGCGGGGCAAGGATTCGAGTGCATTGCGCACCAGCACGCGGCTCTTGTCCGGCTCTTCGTCCGCCACCGCCAGCGCGCCGATGGCGATGCCGCCGTTGCACACCTGGTTCCAGTTCATGTGGCTGGTCACCCACGGTGCCTGTGTCTGATATGCCGTTAGGCCCGCGTTCAAGCCTTTTTCGATCAGCGCCGTGCGGATCCAGGTGCGCTCGTCCTGGCTGAGGCCGCGATACAACCAGTCGTAGCCGATTGCGAACGCGTGCGTCATCTCAGCGGTATCGAGAAAGTGCGAAGGATTCCAATCCTTGAACTCGGCCGCTGCGCGCAATTCCCGGACGGCGCGCTCCAGGTATTGCTGTTTCTGATCCAGACGGTAGAGCAAAGCCAGAGTGTAAACGCGTTCCAGGCAATGGCGGCTTTGCGCAAGCAGGCGCGGGCCCACCAGCTTGTACTCCACCGGGGGCGTGGTCATGAGCTTCTCAGCTTCCTTGACCAGATCGGCGTGAACTTTGTGCGCCAGCGGATTCTGCTGAATGAGAGACCGGATGTGCTCGATATCACTATCGAGCAAAATGAGCCGGGGATGCTGCGCGCGAAGCGTCTTCAGCGGATCGTCTCCGGCTCCCCAGGCCAGTGCGGCTGCCGCCACCAACCCGGCGATCACACGCGTCATAATTCGCTTATAACATGGAGGAGCATGCTAATTCGGTATCTTACCGCGGGGGTAAAAAATGACCGGCTTGATGATGGAGTATCCGTTAACCCTGCACCACTTTCTGGAACGCGCCGGGAAACTTTTCCCGAGCAAAGAAATCGTTACGCGCACGGCCAGCAGTGCGCATCGCTACCGCTACTGCGATTATTACCGGCGCACACACCGCCTGGCGCATGGACTCCGCCAACTGGGAATCCGGCAGGGCGAACGCGTCGGCACACTGTGCTGGAACACACACCAGCACCTGGAGCTGTATTTTGCCGTTCCCTGCTACGGAGCTGTGCTGCACACCCTTAATCTGCGGCTGTCTTCGGACGATCTCGCATACATTATCAACCACGCTGAAGACCGCGTGATCTTCGTGGACGAATCGCTGGTTCCCATTCTCGACAAGATCCGCGGACGCATTCCGTGCGTCGAGCGGGTGATCATTATCGGGAGCGAGGCGAGCGAGTATGAGCAGTTGCTGACCTCGGCGCCGGATACCGCGTACCCGTGGCCGCGCCTGGACGAGAATAGCGCAGCCGGCATGTGCTACACCTCGGGCACCACGGGAAATCCCAAAGGCGTGGTTTACAGCCACCGCGCATTTTATCTGCACAGCTTGTCGTTCACTATGACCGACGCATTTGCCTTGAGCGAACGCGACGTGGTGTTGCAGATGGTACCCATGTTTCACGCCAATGGATGGGGCAAACCGTTCGCGGCCATCATGGTTGGCGCCAAGATCGTGCTCCCCGGAGAGCACCCGCAGCCGCGCGATCTTGCGGAACTGATCCAAAGCGAGCGGGTCACGGTCATGGGGGGCGTTCCCACCGTTTGGATTGGGCTCGATTCCATCCTGCAGGAAGAAAAGTTCGACATGTCAAGCATGCGGCTCGCGATCAGCGCAGGTTCGGCGATTCCGCGCCAGCTTATAGAGAGGTTCGAAAAACAACATGGGATCGAGCTGCGGCAACTTTGGGGCATGACGGAAACCACGCCCATTGGCACCATATCCAAGTTGAAGTGCGCGTTCGACGGCCGTCCGGAAGACGAGTGCTTTCGTACACGCGCCAAGCAAGGTCTTCCGGTGGTGGGGTTGGATCTCCGCGTGGTAGACGAGCAGGATCGCGAGGTTCCCTGGGACGCCGTCGCCATGGGCGAGGTGCAGGTGCGCGGGCCGTGGGTGATCAGCGCCTATTACAACGATGAGCGATCGGCGGCGGCGTTCACCGATGGCTGGTTCCGCACTGGAGACGTGGCAACGGTTGACCAGGAGGGCTACGTGCAACTGGTGGACCGCGCCAAGGACGTCATCAAGAGCGGTGGAGAATGGATTTCGAGCGTCGATCTGGAAAACGTCATCATGGGGCATCCCAAAGTGCTCGAGGCTGCCGTGGTGGCCGTGGAGCATCCGAAGTGGGTGGAGCGGCCGCTGGCTCTCGTCGTCCCCAAGCCGCAGTTTCAGGATCACGTGACGAAAGACGAAATCCTGGCATTTCTGGAGCCGCGCTTCGCCAAGTGGTGGCTGCCGGACGATGTGCTGTTTGTCGACTCGATCCCGAAGACCAGCGTGGGCAAGTTCGACAAGAAAGTCATGCGCGCGCGATTGAAGCATCGGGCTGCAGGAACAGAAACATAGAGGACTCAGTAGCGAACCTCGACCCAGCTCTTCGATTGCGCGGATTCGAGCACAGCATCGAGCACCGCCTGGCAGCGCACGCCGTCGGCGAAGGAAGGCGCGCGCGACTGGCCCAGCTTCACGCTCTCGACAAACTGGAAGGCCTGGTCGTAACGGTATCCCCATCGACGGTCATGTGCGTGGATGTCGCGCGGCGAACCCGTTAACTTACAGAACTCTTGCGGAACGTCGTAATGGCGCAGCGGTCGCGCAGAGTCGTGTGCGTCTTCGCCGCGGGCAACCAACAAGCCCCAAGGGTCTTGGAGCGAAAACGCCAGGCTGCCGCGTGTGCCGTATAGCTCGATGAAGATCTCCTCGGTGATGCCCGCGCCGCGGCCCGGGGCCACCCGCGAAATCTCAAACGTGCCGCAGGCGCCCGACGAAAATTCAGCCAGAAATGCAAGCCAGTCCTCGACATCGGACGTTGGATCGTCACGGAAGCGCCGCTCCGTCGCTGTGAGCGCCCGGATGTCGCCGGCCAGCCACTGCACCAGATGCACCAGGTGCGATCCGATGTCCGCCAGTACTCCCGAGCCGGCCAGCCGCTTCTCGGAACGCCATCCGAGCACGTGTCCAGAAAGCGCCATCAGGTACGCCGCGCGCACCGTGCGCAGATCGCCCAGTTCGCCTTGCTCCACAAGACGCCGGGCGTACTGGATCGCGGGCGTGTAGCGGTAGGTGAAGGCGGTCATGTGGACTCGCCCGGAGCGTTCCGCGGCGCGCAGCATCTCCTCCGCATCCGTGCGTCTCAACGCCAAAGGCTTTTCGCAAAGCACGTGTTTGCCGGCGGCGAGTGCAGCCAGCACGATCTCTCGATGCAGGAAATTCGGAGTCGCGACCACAACGGCGTCGACGTCACGGCGGCGAAGCACATCGCGATAATCTGCACAAGTTTCTTCGACTCCCGCCGTCTTTGCGGCCTGTGCATCGGGCTCGCAGAGCACCGCGATCTCCGCATCGGGACACAACCGGAAGCCGGGCAGATGAATGCCGCGCGCAGCTCCACCCGCGCCTATGATTCCAATTCGCATCGCTGGACCATGTGGTATTGTTGCAGAGATTCTCTATGTTATTCGAATTCTCTCCGAAGGTTCGCGAACTCGAAGCCCGTCTGCGCACCTTCATGGACGAGCATATCTATCCCAACGAAAGCATCTATCACAGGCAAATCGCGGCCGGCGAGCGCTGGCAGCCCACCGAAATCATCGAAGAGTTGAAGCCCAAGGCGCGCGCCCTCGGCTTGTGGAACCTTTTTCTGCCCGACAAAGAGTACGGCGCGGGGCTGAGCAACTTCGAGTACGCGCCGCTGTGCGAAATCATGGGCCGCTCGCTCATGGCGCCAGAAGTGTTCAACTGCTCCGCGCCCGACACCGGCAACATGGAAGTGCTGGCCCGCTACGGAAACCAGGATCAGAAAGACCGCTGGCTGACGCCGCTGCTGGCCGGACAGATGCGCTCGTGCTTTTGCATGACCGAGCCGGAAGTGGCTTCCTCGGATGCCACCAACATTCGCGCCAGCATCGTGCGTGACGGGAACGATTACGTGCTGAACGGGCGCAAGTGGTGGTCTTCAGGCGCAGGCGATCCGCGCTGCAAAATTGCGATCTTCATGGGAAAAACCGATCCTTCGGCGCCGCTCCACAAGCAGCAATCCATGATTCTGGTGCCGCTCGATACGCCAGGCGTCACCGTCCGGCGCATGCTGCCGGTTTTCGGATACGATCACGCGCCGCACGGCCACGGCGAGATCGACTTCGTCCACGTGCGTGTGTCCGCATCCAACATTCTGCTGGGAGAGGGACGCGGCTTCGAGATCGCGCAGGGCCGGCTCGGCCCCGGCCGCATCCATCATTGCATGCGGCTGATCGGTGTGGCCGAGAGGGCGCTCGAAGAAATGTGCCGGCGTGCGGATTCGCGGGTGGCTTTCGGCAAGAAGATTTCGGAGCAAGGCACCATTCGCGTCGGCATTGCGGATTCACGCATGGAGATCGAGCAGGCGCGACTGCTGACGCTCAAAGCGGCCTGGATGATGGATACGCAGGGCAACAAAGCCGCGCGGGCCGAGATCGCGATGATCAAAGTGGTTGCGCCGAACATGGCGCTCCGCGTGCTCGACCGCGCTATTCAGGCCCATGGCGGCGCCGGCGTATCCGAGGATTTCGACCTGGCCGCGGCGTGGGCGAATGCGCGAACTCTGCGCTTGGCCGATGGGCCGGATGAGGTCCATCGCGAAGCCGTTGCGAAAGTGGAGTTGAAAAAGTATGCCGGCCATCAATAAGCAGATCACGCTCGCAGCACGTCCTTCGGGAATGCCGAAGCCTGCCGACTTCAAGCTGATAGAATCTCCGGTTCCCGAGCCACGTCCGGGCGAATTCGTCGTGAGGATACTGTACGTGTCGGTCGACCCGTACATGCGCGGCCGCATGAACGACGTAAAGTCCTACGCTCCTCCCGTGCAGATCGGCGACGTGATGGGCGCCGGAGCCGTGGGCAAGCTGATCGCTTCCCAGAACCCGCAGTTCCAAGCGGGCGACTTTGTCGAGGGATTCTTCGGCTGGCAACAGTACGCCGTCTCGAACGGCACAGGGGTGCGCAAGATCGATCCATCACTTGCGCCCGTCTCTACAGCGCTCGGCGTTCTGGGCATGCCCGGGTTGACGGCATACTTCGGGCTCCTAGACATCGGAAAACCGCGCGCTGGAGAGACAGTAGTGGTTTCGGGAGCGGCGGGTGCTGTCGGCTCGCTGGCTGGGCAAATCGCCAAGATCCAAGGATGCCGGGCCGTCGGGATCGCGGGCAGCGATCAGAAAGTCGCGTGGCTGCGCGATGAACTGGGGTTCGACGCAGCCTTCAATTACAAGACCACGACGAACTGGACGGCAAAGCTGGCGGAACTGTGCCCCAAGGGCATCGATGTGTATTTCGATAACGTCGGCGGCGCGATCACAGATGCCGTTTTTCCGCTGATCAATGTCGGTGCGCGCATCGTGGTCTGCGGCCAGATCGCGATGTACAACGCCGACAAGCCAGAGACGGGTCCGCGCTTGCTTTGGAACCTGATCGTCAAGCAGGCACGCGCGGAGGGGTTTCTGGTCTTCCAGTTTGCGTCGCGTTACGCCGAGGGGCTGAAGCAGATGGCCGAATGGCTGAAGACGGGGAAGCTGAAATACCGCGAGCAGTTTGTCGATGGCATCGAGAACACGCCGCGCGCTTTCATCGGCATGTTGCAGGGCGAGAACACGGGCAAGCAACTGGTGCGGGTGGCCGGCGAGTAGTTCAATCCAGGCGAGCGGCAAACTGCCGTGCGAGCAGGTCAGCTTCTTTTTCAGGCAGCCCGACGATTCCCGCCAGGAACGCACCTTTCGGGAACACATACACGGGCGCGGCGCCGTCCATTCCAAAGTAACCGCCCATGTGCGGCAGGAATTTCGCGTCGCGCAGGTGATTCTTGAAATCGAACAGCAGCAGCGCGGCCGCGTCAGGCGATTTCAAATGCACCAAGAACTGCTGGTACGTTTTTCCCTTCCGCCGGTACTCGGCCACGTTTCCGCCGGGGAGAAAATCTTTGCCCAGGATGTGATCATCGAGGAGATGCATGCTCACCTGATCGGCCAGAGGAAACCGCCGGGTCTCATCGACTGGCTTGACCTTCTCTTGTGCGGGCGCATTCGCAGCGGGCTCTTTTGGAGGCGGCGATCCGCCGCACGAGCAGAATAAGGCAAATGCTGCTGCTATCCACCATTTGCGCGTCATGCGTTCGAAACCAGGCCCGATCGTTCGAGCAGCGCGTTCAATTCCGGGTCGCGGCCCATGAACGTGCGATAGAGTTCGGCGGGATCTTCGCTGTCGCCGCGCGCCAGGATTTTTTCGCGAAACTCGAGTCCCACCTCGCGGCTGAAAATGCCGGTTTCGCGAAACCGGGTGAAGGCGTCGGCATCCAGCACTTCAGCCCACTTGTAGGAATAATACCCGGCGCCGTAGCCCACCGGACTGGAGAACAGATGCGTAAATGAAGCGATGGTGGCGTGCTCGGGCGGAAGCGGAGCGGGCGAGAATTGCTGCAGGATTCGCCGGGAGTACTCCATCACGTCGCCGTCCTTTGCCGGATCGTAGTCGATGTGCAGCGCCAAATCGACGAACCCGAAACCCAGCTGCCGCATCTGCGCGTTGGCGCTGCGGAAATTGCGCGCGCGGTTCATCTTCTGGAACAGATCATCCGGAATCTTCTCGCCAGTCTGGTAGTGCTGCGCAAACAGGTCCAGCGCATCGCGCTCCCAGGTCCAGTTCTCCATAATTTGCGACGGCAGCTCGACGAAGTCCCACGCCACGCTGGTGCCGGCCAGGCTGCGCAGTTCCACGCGGCTCAGACAATGATGCAGCAGGTGGCCGAACTCGTGGAAGATCGTCTGCACGTCACGGTGCGTGAGGAGCGCGGGGCGGCCACCCACGGGCGGAGTGAGATTCCCGCACATCAGTCCCAGGTGTGGTTTGAAGCCCTCCTTTTCGGGAAGTCCGGTAATGAAGGCTTCCATCCAGGCGCCGCCGCGCTTGGTTTCACGCGGATACCAGTCGGCGTAAAACGCGCCAAGCAGCGTTTCATCGTGGTCGTAGATTCCATACACCTTCACGTCCGGATGCCAGACGGGCGCGCCCGGACGCTCGGCGACGTGAACCCCGTAAAGGCGCCGGACGGTTTCGAACAGTCCGTCGACCACGCGCTCAAGCGGGAAGTACGGCCGCAGCGCTTCTTCATCGAAATCGTACAGCGCGGCGCGCTGCTTCTCAGCGTAATAGCCGACATCCCATGGAGCGGGGTCGAGAGCGCCGGGTCCTTCGATGCCGCGGCGGAACTGAGCCAGTTCCTCGTTTTCCGCGTGGAACCGCGCCTCAGTTTTTTCCTTGAGTTCCGTCAAAAACTTCTGGGCGTGTTCGCCGGTGTGCGCCATCCGATCTTCGAGCACCAGGTCGGCGAAACTGGCGAAGCCCAGCAGCCGGGCCTTTTCGCGCCGCAGTTCGAGAATGCGGCTCAGAATGGCGCGGTTGTCGTGAACGCCCGCCGTCGATCGCGTGGTATAGGCGCGGTACACCTGCTCGCGGATGGACGCATCGTCGAGGTACGTCATCAACGCAAGATAACTGGGCGCCTGCAACGTGAAGCGCCAGCCCTTCGCGCCCTTGGATTCGGCGCTGGCGCGCGCGGCGGCAATGGCGGTGGGCGGCAATCCCGCGAGCTTCGATTCGTCGGTGAGGATCAGTTCGAACTGGTTAGTGGAATCCAGAACATTTTCGGCATATTTTGTTGTGAGCTGGCTGAGCTCCACGTCCAGCGCTTTGAGGCGCGCCTTACCTGCCGGGTCGAGTTCGGCACCGTGCCGGCGAAAGTCCTCGATGGTCTTCTTTAGAAATCGCTCGCGCGTGCCCGTCAGCAATCTGGCTTCTTCAGTCCCGTCGTACTGCTGCACCGCCTTCCAAAGACCCTCATTCAGTGGAATGCCGGAATAGAATGCACTGACGACAGGCTGCACGGCGTTGTGCGCGGCGCGCAGTTCGGGAGTGGTGGCGACGTTTTCCAGGTGCCTGACCACCGACATCGCATAATCGAGGCGCTCGGTCATGCGATCAAACGCCAGCATGGTGTTGTCGAAGGTGCGCGGGCGCGTTTCGGCTGCGATCGCCGCCAGCCGCGACTGTGCGTCCTTCACCAGCTCATGGATTGCCGGCTCGACATGGGCGGCACAAATGCGGTCGAAGGGAATCTGAAACTGGATTTCGAGAAGCGGGTTCGGTTCGCTGTTTGAATGCATGGATGTCAAGAGGCGATATCTACCAGGATACTGAAGTACGCCGGCGTCCGAGTGTCCGGTTTCGGGATTGGCTTTGATTGGCAAAATTAACAAAATAACTGCAAGTGCCGGTAAATACAAACCGTTTCACGACCGCCAGGATAGCAGCGAAGTGATGCAACGAGGCCCGCTGTTCTGTTAACCTGCGCACCCGTGCTGCGTAAATATCGGTCAGAGAGGAGTGACCGGAATGAGGCGCGAACGAACAATGGGGATTTCGAGATTGGGAATTTTGGCGGCATGCGCCGGTCTGTTCGCGGCGCCGGCTGGGTGGGCGCAGGGGCAAAAGAGCGCCGCGCCGGCTCCGTCCGTTGTGACGGTCGAGCAGCCGGACGCCGAGCGCACCAGGGAGCAGCTTTCGAGCCTGCTGGACCACTACCCGCCTTCGTTGCGCGGCGTGCTGGCGCTCGACCCGGGCCTTCTCGGCAACCCGGCGTATCTGGCGCCGTATCCGGCGCTGGTGGGATTTCTAAATGCGCATCCCGAAGTCGCGCGCAATCCGGGGTTTTATGTCGGGGACGGTCCCCGTTTCCGTCAGGATCACGCCACGCAGGTGGTGGATATGTGGAGGGACGTGTTGACGGGCCTGGCCGTGTTCGGAGGCTTCGGGATGGCGATCGGCCTTGTCACGTGGCTGATCCGGACCATCATTGATTACCGCCGCTGGAGCCGGCTGGCCAAGGTACAGACCGATGTGCACACGAAAATCCTGGACCGGTTCACGGCGAACGAGGATATGCTTGCGTACATCCAGTCGCCGGCGGGCGCGAAATTCCTCGAGTCGTCGCCGATCAAGCTCGACGCCGGCCCGCGAAGCGTGGGCGCGCCGCTCGGGCGGATTCTCTGGTCAGTGCAAGGAGGCGTAGTGCTGATGGCGGGCGGGATCGGGTTGCAGGTGGTGAGCGGGCGAGTGGCCGATGACGCTTCGCAGCCGCTGCATGCGCTGGGCGTTCTGGCCATCGCGCTCGGGCTGGGGTTCGTGATTTCGGCGATAATTTCTTTTGTCATCTCGCAGCGGCTTGGGCTGATTGAAAAAGCTCCGCAGACGGTTTCGCCGCTTGAACCGCCAGTTGCATAGACAACTTCTTTATGTTTCGTGACACGACGTTCAATGATGTCAGCCGCCTCGACGTTCTCGACGACGCGCGCGCGGATTTCGTGATGGACGAGGAGGCATTCCGCGCGTTCTACGATCGGACGGCGCGCGGAGTGTGGGCGTACCTTGCGCGGGTGACCGGGGACCGGCAACTGGCGGATGACCTGCTTCAGGAAACCTTCTATCGCTTTCTGCGCGCAGCCGGAACCTATGAAAGCGAGACGCATCGCCGCAATTCGCTTTATCGGATTGCCACCAATCTGGCGCGGGATGCACGGCGGCGAAGTCTGATTCGCGCGGCTTTCAGCCTGGCGGGCGACGAGATCGAGCGAGCTCCTTCGTTCGATCATGCCGGCGCAACGGAACGGAATGCCGATTTCACGCGCGCCATGTCGCGCCTGAAGCCGCGGGACCGGGCGATGTTGTGGCTGGCCTATGCCGAGGGCGCGTCGCACAGCGAGATTGCGGATGTGCTGGGGCTGCGCCCGGGCAGTCTGAAGCCGATGCTGTCGCGGGCGCGGCGGCGGCTGGCCGAGTTGCTGGGCGGCGCGCCGGAAAGGAACAGGTCATGAGGCCGGTTGAGTGCGAATTCGAAGCGGAAGTGCTGGCCGCTGTTCTGCAATCGCGCTGGCCTGAGCGGGTGGATGCTTCGCTGCGCGCGCATGTGGCGGGGTGCGCGATCTGTTCGGACGTCGCCGCGATCGCCGGCGCGGTGGATGAGGCTCGGGAAGAAACGCGCGCGCAGGCGACGATTCCCGATTCCGGCCGCGTGTGGTGGGTGGCGCAGATGCGTGCGCGCCGCGAAGCCGCCAAGGCCGCAGGGCGCCCGATTACCGGCGTGCAAGTAATTGCGCTGGCTTGTGCGATGGGGCTGCTCGGCGCGTGCTTCGGCGCGACCTCGACGTGGTTTCAGTCGGCGCTGGGGCGGATGGTGTCGAGCGTGGCGGGATTGGATATGAAGGCGTGGCTGCCTGCTGTGACGGCGCTGGTGGCGGGACATGCGGCGCTGGTGGCGGGGATGGCTGCGGTGATTTTGCTGGTTCCGGCAGCGGTTTGGCTGGCGGTGTTGCGGGAGTAGAAGTCGCTAACGAAGGATTTCTTACGGAATGATTCCTAACCCGCAGTCAGCGGACCCCGCATTACGTGCACAATCGCCGCCGGAGCCACTGGTCCGATGCTGCAGGCTCGCAAACACCGTCCCGCGACGGAAATCTCGCCTAGTTGCTCCGCAGCGAGGTCATGGGGTCGCATTTAGTGGCGCGACGGGCTGGAAAATAGCTTGCCAACGCCGCAACCAGGCCGAGGAAAACAGCGGCTCCCGCAAACGTAAGCGGGTCCGTCACGCTCACGCTTACCAGCATGTCGCCCACTACCCGAGCAGCGGCAAACGCAATTACCAACCCCACGAGAACGCCCGGTGCCGTCATGACCAGGGCCTGCCGCAGTACCTGTCTGAGCACTTGGCCGGCCTGCGCTCCCAGCGCCATCCGAATGGCCAGTTCCTGGGTGCGCTGACTGACGGCGTAACTCATCACGCTATACAGCCCGATCGCCGCCAGCAGCAATGATAAGGCTCCAACTGTGCTCAGCAAGCTGGCCCCCACGTTCAGATTGCTCAGCGAAAGGGCATTGGCGTCCGCCAACATGCGGGTCGTGAATGTCGCGTCCTGATTGAGCGCCAGCGCTTCCCGGCGCAACACCGGCGTGATCCTCAGGGGGTCGCCGGCAGTCTTGACGAAGACGGAGAAATTCAGCCCCGGATAGAACCACTGGCGGAACGGAATGTAAAAGAACGGCAGCGGCCCTTCAGTCGGCGTGTGATACTTGCTGTCCTTGACCAGTCCTACAACCGTAGGCAGGTTGCCCTCCAACCCTACTTTGCGACCGATGGGATAGGATCCGTGGAAGAACCGCCGCGCGAACGTCTCATTGACGATGATGACCATCGGCGCGTCGACAGAGTCGCTCTCGGTAAAATCGCGCCCTTCGAGCATCGCAATGCCCAGGAGTTTGAAATACCCGGGCGGAACGGTGGCGCGATGAATCATCATCTGCTCATTCGGGGCGGGAACGTAACCTGGGATTTCCAGTTTGTGCCATGGGGTCAATCCTCCGCCACTGGGCGTAGACATGGGCACTACATCCGAGTAGGTCACCCCGATTACGCCGGGCTGCGCCTCCATGCGACTGCGCAACTCGCGGCAAAACCGCCACTGCTCGGGGCCCGAGTAGCCGGCGTATGACAGATAGAACTGCGATACCGAAACGTTGGTCCGATCAAATCCAGGCTGGATGCCGCTGGCATTCCTGAAGCTCTGCCACAGAAGTCCGGCACCGATCAACGCCACGATCGCCAGGCTCATTTCCCCGGCCACCAGCGAACCGCGCAGCCGGTGCGATCTCCTGCCCGCTCCGCCGCTCCGCCCGCCCTCCTTCAGGGTTTCTTCCAGGTCAGAGTGAGCCGCCATCGCCGCCGGCGCGAGACCCGAAATCAGCGTTGTCAGGATCGTGAGCGCCACGGTGAACGTCAGGGTGGCCAGGTCGATCCCGCCACCCAGATCGAGCGGGACGTCCTGGACGGCAACCAGCAAGGCCAACGTCCGTCCCATACCCATCGCCAGAAACACTCCGGCCAACGCGCCGGCGGTAGCCACAACCAAGGTCTCAATGAGCAACTGCCGAATTACCTGGATGGGGCGCGCGCCCAGCGCCAAGCGGATGCCGAGCTCTTTTTGCCGGGAAACAGCGCGCGCCAGCAGCAGATTGGCGACGTTCGCGCACGCGATGAGAAGCAGCAGAATGCAGACCGCCATCAAGATCTTGAGCGGCTTGCCTAAGATACCTTGTGTGCCAAGATGACCCTGCCAAAGCGGCGTCAACGTGAGGTCCACCCCGCGGTTCGTCTCCGGATACATTTCTGCAAGACGCCTGCCCAAGGCGGCCGCTTCCGCCCGCGCTTGCTCCAGCCGGACACCCGGCTTCAGTCGCACGATCGTGGATGTCTCGTCTCTAGTCGCCCGGTAGTGGAGCGTTCCATTGCCCGTCCCCATCGCGGTCGCCAACGTGATCGGCGCCCAGACGTCAAATAGCACCCCGGCCAGCGAGCCGCGGAATCCGGGGGGAGCAACTCCGATAATGGTCAGACGGTTCCGGTTCAAAACGATATTCTTTCCCAGGACGTTCGGATCACCCTGGAATTGGGTCTGCCAGATCCGGTGGCTGATAATCGCGACCGGGTTAGCCCCCTCCACCTCGCGCCTCTCATCCGGACCGAAAGACCGCCCCAGGATCGGCTTCACTTGGAGGACATCGAAGTAGTTTGGTGATACCAACTCTGCCCAAGCCCGCTGGGTCCTGCCGGGCGGCCCCATGCTCAGCGGTGTGAAGCGTCCGAGGGCCACGCCCGAGACAAGCTTCAAGTCCCTCCGATAGTCCAGGTAGTCCAAAACGGACGTGTTGACGAGGTATTCGCCACCGGGAGTGACGGTTTCGATGAGAGCCAGCTCGCGCGCATCTCCGACACACGGAAACGGATGCAGCAGAACCGTGTTGATCCAGCCGAAGACTGTTGTGTTTACGGCAATGCCCAGAGCGAGGGTAAGAACGGCGACGGCCGCAAACCACTTGTCCCGTCGCAAGATTCTGATGGCGAACAGAAGGTCCTTCCGAATGGCTGGCATTGATTTAATACTAGCAACTCTGATTCTCCGCCATCTCGGGAACCGGACGCGGAACCGCGATCGGTGCCGGGATCCACTACGGGTGGCCAGAGACGAGACGTCCACGTCTCGCTTCCTAGCCTTACGGGCTCAGGGTCCGGCCGTCACTCTAGAACTCGTACTCCACCGGCGTGATGCCTTTGGCCCGCAGATACATCTCGGCCGAAGCGCGATGATGCGTCGTGTGAACGAGCAGGCCCATCAGCAGCTCCAGGCCGGTCATCGTCCCCTCTTCGCTCGTGTACGATTTCGAAATCTGCTCCGGCGTCAACTTCGACACTGTCTCGATCGTGGCGTCGAACGATTTTTTCACGAACGCGATCACGTCGGCTTTCTTCATAGAGGCAGGCTTTGCCGGATTGGGCTTCTGGCCGAAGATCGGCGAAAGAAAATACTCCGATCCTTGCGAGAGGTGGACCAACTGTTCCGCAAAACTCATCTGCGGCGGAGTGAGTTTGAAACCGTAGTCGGATTCCGGCATCTGGTTGGCAACTTTCAGCGTGAAGTCCTCTGACGTCTTCAGGTGCTTCACAATAAGCGCCTTGATATCGCTCTGGGCGAATATGGGCGCGCCAAGCGCCGCAAGCAGTGTCATCAAGCAAGAGAATCTTCGCATCATCACTTCAGAATTGTACCTCTGCTTCAAAACGCTCGATAGCGTTCGGGATCGCCGCGGGGTCAGTCAGTTTGCCGCTGAGAATGTCAGTGATCAAGCGGGATGTGACAATGGTGCGCAACGGTTTGGTGTAGAGGACACCTGACGACTGTCCCGGCAGCTTTAAGAGAAATGGCACTCCGGACGCGTCGGTGTGCGAGGCGGACTCGTCATCCGCAGTCCAGTCCGGATCACCGCGCCAGAGATGGGTGCGCCATCCGTGGTCGGCGCTGACCAAGACTGCGGACGTATCCCACAAGCCGGCTTGTTCCATGCGCCGCCGCAGAAGACCGAGCGTCTGGTCCACCAGCGCAATGCTGTCCACGTACCCGTTGCGGCCTTGGGCCGTCAGCCCTCGCGCGGACCGGCTGTTAATTGCCGGGGGGTGAGGGATGGGCAAATGGATGAGCGCGAGGCCGATGGAGGGATCAGAGATGATCTCGAGAGTCCGGTCCAGCAGATATGAGAAACGCAGAATTTTTTCGCGACGTTGAGAGATTCCGGGAAACACTCCGGGCAGGTGACCCACCAAGGGCAGAACGGCAAATTGCAGGCGCGCGCGGAACAACAGCCCGTCCCAGAGCTCTTGCGGTTGGAATGGCTCTTCGACACCCGAGTTGAGCCACGAAGCAGTCCAATAACATTTCGTAAGGCTGTGGTTGAGCAGGCGGCCGTAGGGATGAAACCATCCAACCAGCGCGGTGTTGAATCCCAGTTCCCGGGCTTTATCGAAGACGTTGGGGACGGCACTACATGCGAACCCTTCGGTCCGGGAGCGCGTGCGCAGGTACAAACTGTCCGGCGCTCGAGGGCTGACGGCGATCACTTGCTCTCCGACGATCAGGCTGGGCATGGAAAGCTCGGTCGAATCAGCAGGAGACCTGGCGGAGGAGGCGTAGAAGCTCTCAGCCTTCAATTGGTCCAGATTCGGCAGTTGGAGGGCGGCCGGGCGCTTGTCGAAAGCAATCGACTGGCTGAGTTCATCGAAGATCATCCAAACGACCCGATTTCGTTTCGGCGGTGACTTCAACGGCATTGCCAGAACGCGGTCTTGATAGCTGGCGGCTGGGTACTTGAACAAAGTCACGCGAGCGCCCTGAATGAGCACAATCGCGAGAGCGGGCCACGACCATAGGAACAAGGACCGCATCAGGCGCGAGGCACTATACGGCCGCAGGACAGCGAAACCCAGGGGCACGACAGCGACGATGAGGACGACCGGCCAAAACCAGGATTTGCGAACAATCGGGATCAGATTGAAGGGCGCAGCCCGCATGGCCGCGATCGCGGCGATTCCCAGGGGGACGAGGCACAACCAAAGGAATAGAAGATGGACCAACCGCGAGCGTGTGAGGCGGCTCCTTCGACAGAATTCCCAGCCGCCGAGCAGGACGATGGTCAGTAAAATTTCCCAACAGACTACCGGAATCACTACTGCCTGGATGGGGTCGTAGCGACTGTAGTAGGGGGATTCTCCCTCGGCGAACTCTACCCAAGTATTGAGGAAACACCAGGTAGCGAATGCGAGGCACGTCAAGAGGCGGCGCAGCAAGTGTCAGGTCCCGGCTTTCCGCAAAAAGTAGAGCCGCCGGGTTGGACTCACATCGTGGCTCTCGACGATCTGAAAGCAGCCCGAAGCTGCGGCTTCAAAGCTCTCGCGGGTAAGATCGCGATGCAGCGCATCGCGGCCGCGAGCGATTCGCTGAAATTGCGAATCCGCCGGATCGACGTATTCAATCACGGCAAATCGTGTAGTCAGTTCCGCGGCGAGTTCGACAATCGTAAGGAGGGGAATTCGTTCATTCACCAGCAAGTGGTGAATCAGCGCCAAAAGCAGAACGTAATCGAACTGTCCGCGAGCGCGATCGAGAAATGAAATGCACTCGCGGTTTGCCCAGCCGCAAGCGCCGGGCGGCCTCGCGATGTCCATTGCCAGTGGGAGAATGTCCAAGTTTTCAGCACAGGCGCTGCGCCACAATATTCCGGCGGCATCAGGGTCATGATCGATAGCTACCACGCGTGCACCGTTGCGGGCCGCAATCAGGCTGAAGTGTCCGGTGTTGCAGCCGATATCCAGCACACATGCGGGCGGCCACTTCTCGAACGCTTTCCCCAGAAAGCGCTCTTTCTCGGCAAACTCCGTTTCGCGGTAGTTGTGGCCGGAGTCCATATAACTCAACGCCGCGCTACGGCGTGGTTGCGGCGGGCGTTCGCCCAGCAGCCGGTTAGCCCGTGCGAACAGACGCTCGAGTAGAAATGTGGCTTCATCAGTATCCCTGGCCTTGCGCACGCCGTACCGATGGGGTGAGAGGTCTTTGTCACGGCCTTCGAGAAGAGCGGGAACCGTGACTGAACCTAGGAACGGCGGAAGGAGCCGCCTGTACAGCGGACAGAGGTCCAGCATCCGGCCGGGCTCCAGGCCATCTCTGTGCACCAGCAGCAGCTCGTCTAAACGAAGACCGAAATACTCACAGGCAAGCAGGGGGTAGACGAAAGTCCGAACGAACTGTGCGTAAGGAGGCCACATCGATTCGAGCGGGTCGCGGCGGCGAAACGACAACAAATCCAGGAAAACCGGCCTGGGGCCGTGGAACATCACATTGTAGGGAGTGGCGTCCTTGAGCACGAACCCCGCCCGCATGGCCGCGCGTGCCAACTGCAAGGTCAGCGTGGCAGCCGAATGGAGCATTTCCGTCGTCCACTCGTAAGGATAGTTCGTGAATGGAACCGGTTCGTGCTCGACAAGCACGGAGCCGTGGGGGAATCGGATTCGTAAGCCCGACGTTAGTTCCCAGCTGGCTGCGCTTTCAAGAACTTCTGTGCGGGCAAGCGTCCCATCAGCCATCCAGGTTGCTGCGAGAGGCGAAGAAAGAAATACGCGAAAATCTTCGGCCGCGTGGGGGAGGACGCAGCGAAAGATCCGACCATCTGACTGGAAGATGAACCCATCGGGATCCCGAAACGAATGCAGCGTTTCTACGTCCCGCAATCCGGCTTCTTACCTCGGCCTGAAACAAATTTTGCCAACAGGCGGCGGAACCGGTACGCAACGGTCAGAAGCCCTGCCGTGATGACCTGTATGAAAAAGAGCCCGGATCCTGGGTCAGTGTACACAGTGACTTATTATGAACGTTATCAGGCGCTCGGTCAAAGCCTTTGCGCTCGAGAGTTTACCGCGGCGCCTGTTCCCACAAGCCGCAGATGTTGCCTTGCGGATCGATGATGGCGGCGAGCGCGCCCACGCCCGGCACGGGCATCTTTGGCAGGGCCACCTTCGCGCCGAGCTGGGTCGCCTTCTCGAGCGCGGCGTCGATGCTCGGCACGTCGACGTAATTCATCCATGGCTGCTGCGGGTGCTGGCGCTGCATCACCGCGCCGTTGATGCCCGGACCGTCGGAGCCAGTGTCGCACAGCCAGTATTCGGGCCCGGGAAGCGGAGCCTTCTGAAACTTCCAGCCGAAGAGGTCGCTATAGAACCTGGTCAACGCCTCCGGCTGATTGGCGGGAATTTCAAAGTGGACGACGCGGTTGTTGGCCATGATGCACTCCTCATGAAAAATCGGCAGCGGCTTGGAACTTATCGAGCTTATCTCAATGCGCGAAGCCGTGCGCGCCCGGCGAGCGCAAATGTTCGGTGACGAATCGATCGAGAAGATCCAGCGGCAGCACGCCGTTACGCAGGATCAGATCGTGAAATTCCCGGATGTCGAACTGCGGGCCAAGAGCCTCTTCGGCCTTAGTGCGTAGTTGCCGGATCTTCAACTGGCCGATCTTGTACGCCAGCGCTTGAGCCGGCATGGCGATATAGCGGTCGATTTCGGCCATTGACTCTGATGGCGCGTGCTCGCGAAAATACTGCCGCGCCTGCTCACGGCTCCAACCTTTGGCATGCAGACCCGTATCCACCACCAGCCGGACGGCGCGAAAACGCTCACTGGCCAGCCGGCCGAAGCGATTGTACGGGTCATTGTAGATTCCGATCTCTTCGCCTAGCGACTCCGCATATAGCGCCCAGCCCTCGATGTAAGCCGAATTTGCGAACGCAAAAACCTTTCGAAATTCGGGAAGGTTGGGCATCTCCTTCTCCAGTGAGACCTGGAGGTGATGGCCTGGAACGGCCTCGTGCAGCACCAGCGCGGTCTTGTCGTACTTTACCTGTTTCTCAGGGCGGTAGGTATTGAGATTGAAGTAGGCCGCACGGGTTACATCGGGCGTTCCGGCGGAGTAATGCGAGGCGGTTGCGGCTTCCCTGTCAGGCGGAATGGCGCGCACGCCGACGGGGGTTCGGGGCAGCAGCTTGAAGAGGCGCGGCAGTTCCGGTTCCACCAGTTCGACGATGTTCCGGCAGTAGACCAGCATCTCTTCTTTGCCGGCGAAATGTTGCGCGGGGTCTTCTTCCAGGTTCTTCTCGAATTCGGAGAGGGTGCCGGTGAACCCGGTCCGTTTGGCGGCGTTCTCCATTTCAGCTTCGAGGCGCGCCACTTCCTTCAGCCCGAGTTCATGGATCTCCTCCGGCGTCATGCGCGTAGTGGTCATCACTCGCACACGGAAAGCGTAGAGGGCATCGCCGCCAGGTACTGCGTTTAGCCCGGTCGACGCACGCGCTTTGAGCGCGTAGGTGTCGGTCATGTACCTCAGTAGCTTGCGCCACGCGGGCAAAAAACTGTTTTCGAAAGCGGCGCCAGCCTGCTGCTCCAGACGGTCCTTCTGGTCTTTCGTGAATGCCGGCGGAAAACGGCGGAACGCAGCAAGAAGCGGAGTGGTATCGGGCTGCTGCCGCACTTGCGCCGCCAGTTGTTGAATCACGAGATCGGCTACCACATGCGGCTGCACCAGACCCTTGGCGGCCGCGGACTCAAAAAGAGCGATTGTCTGGTCCACGTAGGCGGGAACCGCGTTCAAGCGGGCGATGATGTTCTCGTAGTCTGTGACCGTGCGCGCCGGCATCACGTCGATGGTCTGATACACCTGCGTGTGGGCGCCGAACATCTGCGACACCCTCATCATGCCGTTCAGGTTGAGCCGCTGTGTTTCGAGGGCCGTTTCCAAGCCATGACGTAGAACCTCGACATTCATCCGTTCAGGCTCACTGAGGCGGTCGAGCGGAATTCCCTTGAGCTGCGCCAGGTACTTCTCCGCGAGAGTCTCCCGCTGCGCCAATCCGGCAGAGGACCAATCCGTCCAACGATCGGCGTACTCGTGGCGCCCGAGATCCGTTGCCGCTTCCGGGTTCAGCCGCAAGAACTCTTCGAAGAATTCCGCAAAGAGCTTCCGCGCACGCACATCGGCGGTCTGGGCGGAAAGGAATGCGGGAACGAGCAGGGCGAGCAGAATTCTATTCATCAGTTCTCCTTCAGCTAGCCGTCTCGCCATCCAGCTTGTGATAACTACTGCCGAAATAGACCAAAGGCCGGCCATCGTGGTATTCGGCGTCGAGCACCTCGGCGATCAGGATGGTGTGGTCGCCGGCGTCAACCATCCGGTGGATGCTGCACTCGAACCGTGCGAGGGCGCCCGAAATGAGCGGCACACCGCCCTGTCCGGCCTCCCACTCGACTCCCGTGAACCGGTCGTGGCCCGGTCGCGCGAAATGTGCTGAAAGATCCTGCTGGCCCTCGCTCAAAATGTTGATGCTAATGTGTTGCGCGCGGCGCAGATGTGCGAGCACGCTGGCGCGATGATCCACGCACACCAGCACGAGCGGCGGCTCGAGCGAAACCGAGGTGAATGAACTCGCGGTCATGCCATGCGGGCAGCCTTCAGCATCGAGAACCGTGACGATGGTAACGCCGGTGGGAAACTTCGCGCAGGCGCGGCGGAACTCGGTTTTGGTGAGACTTTCAGGACGCGTGCGCCGGGGCATTGCTTGACATGGGGTTAAGCCTAATCTTATCATGATGTTTCCGCGTGGGGAGGCTGCTTTGATCAAGTTGGACATCATCAACGAAGTGGTAAACAGGACCGGCATCACCAAAACCAAAGCGGAAATGGCGGTCGAGACGGTTTTTGAGACGATGAAGAAGGCGCTGGAGCATGGCGACCGCATTGAGTTGCGCGGCTTCGGCGTTTTCAACGTGAAGCCTCGTAAGACGGGTATCGGCCGGAATCCCCGGACGGGCGCCGAGGTATCCATTCCTCCCGGGAAAGCTGTCCGCTTCAAACCCGGCAAGGAATTGCAGACGCTGCAGTAAAACGCCCGTAACGGACTATCGTGTCCTCGCAGGATCTTTCGCCCGTATACTATTCTTCCGCCGCTGCGAATGGTACTCACTCCACGGTGATGGCGCCGGCGCGGCCCAGACAACGCTACTGGCTGCACGCGCTGATGTTTGCGCTGACCGTGGCCAGCACCACCATCGTGGGCGCGCGCATGCAGGACAACTTCGATCGCAATCTGCCGTTCTTCGATTTTGACCGTGACATGGCTGCCTTCATCGCATGGTGGCATCATCCGGCTGTGTTGTTGCAGGGGCTGCCATTCTCTCTGACGTTGTTGGCGATTTTGCTGGCTCACGAATTCGGCCACTACATCGCTTGCGTGCATTACCACGTGGACGCCAGCCTGCCGTACTTTCTGCCGGCGCCCACGTTCACCGGCACTCTCGGCGCTTTCATCCGCATCCGGGCGCCCATCTACAGCAAGCGCGTGTTGTTCGACGTGGGCGTGGCGGGGCCGATCGCCGGATTCGTTTTCCTGCTGCCGGCCCTGGCCATCGGGCTGGCATTCTCGAAAGTGATTCCCGGCATCGCATATCAAGGCACATTCAAATTCGGAACGCCGGCGCTACTCTGGCTGCTCGAACGCGCCGTCTTTCCGGGCACACCCGCTGCTGATATCTACCTGCACCCGGTGGCGCGCGCGGCGTGGATCGGCATTCTGGCCACCGCGCTGAATCTTCTGCCTATCGGCCAGCTCGATGGCGGCCATATTCTGTATTCGATCGCCGGCGATCGCCACAAACTCCTGTCCCGCGTCTTTACAGCGTTGCTCATTCCTATTGGAATTTTCTTCTGGCCTGGCTGGCTGGTGTGGGCGGTGCTGTTGCTCTTTTTCGGCATGCGACACCCGGCCATCTACGATCCCACGGCGTTGAGCGCCGGACGCAAAAAGCTCGCCCTGCTGTCACTGGTCATATTCCTGCTCTCCTTCACCCTGGCTCCCATCGCTTATAGCGGCGGGTTTTGAGCCGCGCATGAAGATCACCGCTACGATCATCACGCTCAACGAAGAGCGCAACATTGCGCGCTCTATCGAAAGCCTGCGCTGCTGCGACGAGATCCTGGTGGTGGATTCGGGCTCGATCGACCGGACCGTGGAGCTGGCGGAGAAGCTCGGTGCGCGCGTGATCGAAAGCGCCTGGCACGGATACGCCACACAGAAGAACCATGCCGCGGAGCAGGCGTGCAACGACTGGATTCTGTCGCTCGATGCCGACGAGGCGCTGAGCGAATCGCTGGAAGGCGAGATCTGGACGCTCAAGAAAAAAGGCCCGACGTATGATGCGTACACCATGCCGCGCCTGGCCCAATATCTAGGCCGGTGGATCCTGCACTGCGGCTGGTATCCGGATCGCAAGGTGCGGTTGTACCATCGCGCGAAGGCGAAATGGGTCGGGGATTTCGTGCATGAAAGCGTGCAAGTGAACGGCCGCGTGGGGCACCTGGAATCGAATCTGCTTCACTTCACTTGCGACTCGCTGTCGGAACATTTGAAGACCATGGACCGCTACACGACGCTGGCGGCCGAGGAGTTGGTCTCGCGCAAGCAGAAAATTCACCTGCGCAACATGATTCTCGATCCGGCCTGGACGTTCACCAAGACCTATTTCTTTCAGCGCGGGTTTCAGGATGGTCTGGAAGGGCTGACCATCGCCTACATGGCGGCGCTCTACACCTTTCTCAAGTACGCGAAAGCGCGGAACATGAGCTGACGTTCCCACCGCGGAGGCGCAGAGAATTTCTGGGGTTTGTAGATGTTCTCGGACGCTCTTTGCGCCTCTGCGGTGAAGAAATCGTTTCATGCGAATTCTGCATCTTGATTCCGGAGCTGAAATGCGCGGCGGCCAGTGGCAGGTCCTACGCCTGATGGAGGGGCTTCGCGACCGGGGGCATGACAATCTGTTGCTCTCGCGCAAAGGATCGCCGCTCGCCCTCCAGGCGCAGAGCCGCGGCTTCGAAACGCATGAGCTGACCCTGTTGTCCGTCGCCCGTTGGAGCCGCGCCCATATCACGCATGCTCACGATGCGCGGTCGCACGCCGCGGCTGCGCTCGCCTCGCCGGCGCGGCTGGTCGTGTCACGCCGCGTGGCTTTTCCTGTACAGGTCAACCCGCTCTCCCGCTGGAAATACCGGCGTGCCGCTCACTATATCGCCGTGTCGCACTTCGTCGAGCGCGTGCTGCTCGATGCGGGAATCGCCGCGTCGAAAATTACGGTAGTCTATGACGGTGTGCCCGCGCTGCCGGTATCGAACGGCTCGGAGATTCTGGTGCCTCAAAGCCAGGACCCGGCCAAGGGCACTGAACTGGCGCTTGAGGGCGCCCGCCTCGCCGGCTTCCCGGCACGCATCTCCGGCAATCTGGAGAAGGACTTGACGCATGCAAGATTGTTTCTCTATATCACGCATTCCGAAGGACTGGGCTCCGCGGCGTTGCTGGCCATGGCTGCCGGTGTACCGGTGATTGCCAGCAATGTGGGCGGCCTTCGGGAGATCGTGGAACACGAGTGCACCGGTTTGTTGACCGAGAACACGCCTGAGGCCATCGCGGCCGCGATACGCCGCCTCACCTCGGACTGCACGCTCGCCGGGTCCCTAGGCGCTCAGGCGCGATTGGCGGCCGGGCAGAAGTTTTCCGTGGATCGCATGGTAGACGACACACTCCGAATTTACGAGGCGCTCCTCTGATGCTCGAATCCCTGCTCGCGCTCGTCGCCGGCCTGTTGATCGGCAGCTTTCTCAATGTCTGCATCTACCGCATGCCGCGCGATCTGTCGGTGGTGCGCCCGCGGTCGTTCTGCCCGGCGTGCGAACACCCTATCGCCTGGTACGACAACGTTCCGGTGTTGAGCTACTTCCTCCTGCGAAGGCGGTGCCGCCATTGCGGCGCGCCGATACCTGTCCGATATTTGATTGTGGAACTCCTGACGGCGGCTTTGTTTTTCCTCATCGTGACCGCCCTTGGCCTGACGGCAGTGGCAGCCAAGCTTTGCCTGCTAACAGCGCTCCTGGTGGGGCTGACGTTTGCAGATCTTGAAGAGCGCATTCTCCCGGACGAGTTCACGCTCGGTGGCACTGCCGTGGGCCTGGTGCTCGCATACTTTGTCCCGGTGGACGACGTGATTGCGCACGTTGTCCTGCCGGGTTTCGGGTTCCAACTGAGCCCGCGGTGGTTGTCGGTGGCGGAATCGGTGCTCGGCGCGGCGGCGCCGGCGGGCGCTCTTTGGCTTGGAGGATTTCTATTCGAAAAGATCCGCCACAAAGAAGGACTGGGCCTTGGAGACGTGAAGATGATGGCCATGTTCGGCGCGTTCCTGGGACTGCGCGCCACGCTGCTCACGCTCGTCGTCGGATCTATTGCGGGCTCGTTGATCGGCCTGATTTACATCCGCGCGACCAAGCAGGACGCCGCCACTTACCAGTTGCCGTTCGGCACCTTTTTGGGGTTCGCCGGAATTTTCGTCGCGCTGGTGGGGGAGAAAGTAATTCGCTGGTACGTAGGAATGCTGTGAACCTGACACCTAGCACCTTAGTGGTTTCCGCCCTCGGTCTTTGGAGGTTGCGGCTGGCCGTTGGCCTGATCGAGCAGTTCGCGGACGCGCCGCACCAGGGCCAGCGGCGTGAAAGGCTTCTGCAGGAACAGTTCACCCGCAGCCAGACCGCCGGTGCGTGCGAACGTGGTTTCCGTATACCCGGAAACAAAGAGCACGTGGAGGCCAGGGCGCAAAGCCTTGAGCCGCTCCGCCGTTTCCCGTCCGCTCATCTGCGGCATGACGACATCTGTGATCAAGAGATGAATGGGCCCGCCGTACTGTTCGGCGACGCGGACGGCGTCGGCGCCGCCGGCCGCCACCAGCAGGTGGTATCCCTGCCTTTCCAGCGTCCGGCGCACCAGCTTGCGCACGGCTTCCTCGTCCTCCACCAGCAAAATCGTTTCTGAGCCCGGCTGTGTCTTTTCCCCGGCTTCCTCGGCCGGATCCTCTGTCGCGGTTTCAGTAACCGACGGAAAGTACACCTTCACGCAGGTCCCGTGTCCCGGTTCGCTATAAACTACAATCTCACCGCGGCTCTGCTTCACAATGCTGTAGACCGTGGAAAGCCCCAGCCCTGTGCCGCGACCCTGTTCCTTGGTGGTAAAGAAAGGCTCGAACAGACGCGATCGCGTTTGAGCATCCATACCGACGCCGGTGTCGGTAACGGCCAGCATGGCGTAACGGCCCGGGTCGAGCGTGGTATGGGGACCGGTGTAGGGTTCCTCCAGGTCCACGTTCTGCGTTTCGAGAATGAGCGTGCCTCCGGTGGGCATGGCGTCGCGCGAATTCACCGCCAGATTCAGAATGACTTGTTCGAGCTGGCCGGAATCCGCGTGCACCTTGGCGAGACCCGGACCTTCCACGATGCGCAGCTCTATATGCTCGCCGATCAGCCTTCGCAGCATGACGGCGGTGGAAGCAATCACGGTGTTGAGGTCGAGGGCCTTGGGCCGAACCGCCTGCCGCCTGCTGAAGGTCAGCAATTGGCGCGTCAGCTCGGCTGCGCGCTCACCGGCCTTCATGATCTGCTCGACTGAACTGCGGTTCTCGTCGTCCTCGGAAAGGCCGCCCAGCAGCATCTGGCTGTAACCGTTGATGATGGTCAACAGGTTGTTGAAGTCGTGCGCGATGCCGCCCGCCAGCATCCCCACGGCTTCCATTTTTTGCGCCTGTTGAAGCTGGTCTTCGAGTCGCTTGTGCGGCGTGCCATCTTGCGGCACGACTAGTACAGCGTCTTCGCCGTCACAGCGAACGTTGTACACCCGCATGTCGATGTCCGCGGATTGGCCGTTTTTCAGTACGAAGCGGGTTTGGCAGAATCCGGGGAGTTCCGGCAGATCTTTCTTGAACAGATCTTTGACCCGCGCCCGGTCCTCGGGCGGAACCAGATCAGTGAGCCGCATGCTCCGAAATTCACTGCGACTATGCCCGTACCTGTTGATGGCCGCCTGATTGACTCCCAGAAACTCGAGCGTGCGCGGGTCGACAACCAGCATCGGCTGCGGACTCTCCCCGAACTGGAGCTGGATTTCCGGCTCGTCCTTGTGGCGCCGTTTTCGGCTGGCTTCCGTCAACCCACTGCCTCGAGACGGACGTGGTCGCATATGGGGGGCATTTGGTTCCAAACGTAGCACGAAAGCCTGATCAACTCAGCCTACCCTGCCGGTATAAGTGTACGAAAAAATCCAGAGTCTTTCGAATGCCGGTTTCGAGCGGAGTTTGCGGGATTCCCTCTATGAGAGCTCTGAGCCGCTCTCCATCCATTCGATATGCCACTGGCACCTGGGGACCCTCTGCCGTGATGAGCTTCGATGCACCGGGCCTGGCGCGTTCCAACTCCGCAATGAAATCTGTCATGGTGATCACGGTGCCTTCCAGGTTGAATACGTGAGCTCCCTCAAGAGGCGAGAGCAGACATTGCACAAACGCCTCCACTACATCCTCCACATATTGCAGATCCATGTAACCCGTCAGACGAATCTGAAACGGCTTCCCCATCGCCAGCGCTTTGATCGCAAGCGTGGGATCCGCCGTCAGGCCTGCATCGCGCCCCACACCGAAAACTGTCCATGGTCTCAGGCCGATGCTCGAGATACCGTTCTGGGAATAAAATACGCGCGCGTTTCCTTCGTTGGTCTGCTTGAAGACACCGTAATGCGTGGAAGGCTTGAGGGGATCGGTTTCCGTGAGTTTGCCCGCGCCATAAGCTTCTTCGGGACCCCACACCGCGGACGAACTGGCATAGACCACGCGAACGGACCGGCCGGCGTCGCGCGCCGCCTCGAAAATGTTTAGCGTGCCGATCACGTTCGTCATGGCGCCGGCGACAGGGTTCGCCTGGCACGCCGGCATGAGCTGCGCCGCCAGGTGCACGATGTGCGTAATCGCATCGTCTTTGACCAGCGCTTTGATGGCGGCCGTGTCTTCGATGCTGCCGGTCCGCATCGCCACACGCGAGATTTGCGCGGCGGACGCGATCAAACCCAGCCGGCGGAGATCCGACTCGAGATCGTAGGCCACCACATCGAGACCGCGATCGAGCAACGCCTTGACGGTCCAGGCGCCGATGCAGCCGTGCGCGCCGGTCACCAGAATTCTCATCGGTCACCGCCCCTGCGGCCTGAACCGGAAATGTGCCTTTTTTCTCCTAACCTGGCTGAATTCATGGTGTTATCGGATGCTCCCGATGCCCAAAACTGCCGTTCAACTGCCGACTGGCGCCACACAAGTAACAAAACAAGCAGCTTGATTCATAAGTGTAGGCCCCCAGGGCCGGGTGGAATATACTTGGGAGCACACTACCGGTAAAAGTAGCATGTCCGCTCGCGCTGTGGCGCTGCGGATGTACGTATCTTCAACTAACGAGAGAGGATATGCACAAGCCGATCAAATACGCTGAGAAAGTAGTTGCCGTCGCCGCAGGCGCCGCCTGGACGGTATTCGACAAGCTGAATCAGATCCGTCAAAACCCTTCTTTCACGCCGAAATGGTCGGACAAGCCGCTGCTGAAGTCGCATCAAAAAACCAAGCCTCCGCTGGGATGGCCGCGCGAAACGGATTCGCTGTGTCCCCGCTGCATTCCGGAAATCCGCAAAGAGATTCTCGATGGTAAGCGCGACTACACCATTCTGCTTAAGGAAAAGGTCGGCGAGATTAAGGCCCAGATCATCGAGCGCGATGGCCAGATCCTGATGGTGAAGGATTGCCCCATTCACGGCCACTTCGAAGACGTGATGGCAGTCGACACCGATTTCTTCCGGCACCTGGAACAGGTTTTCCCAGGCCGTGACATCCGCGCGCACAACGATGAGAAGTTGCACAACCACGGCTCGAGCACGATCCAGCACGGGCGTGGATCGGTTCTTACCATCGACCTGACCAACCGCTGCAACATGATGTGCGATCCGTGCTTCATGGATGCCAACCAGGTGGGGTTCGTTCATGAGCTGAGCTGGGAAGAGATCAAGACGATGCTCGACAACGCCATTTCGATCAAGCCGAAGCGGCAGATGTCCGTGCAGTTCTCAGGCGGCGAGCCCACGCTGTCTCCCTACTTCCTGGACGCGATCCGGTATTCCCGCAAGGTCGGCTACAACAGCGTGCAAGCGGCCACCAACGGGATCGAATTTGCGAAGAGCGCAGAGTTCGCCAAGCAGGCTGCTGAAGCCGGACTTCGATACGTGTACCTGCAATTCGACGGCATCGGCAACGCGGCCAACTCGCACCGCAAGGTAGGCAATCTCTTCGATGTCAAGCTGCAGGCGATCGAGAACCTGCACAACGCCGGCGTCGAGATCGTCCTGGTCGTCACCATTCTGAACGGCATCAACAACGAGCAGGTGGGGCGCATCGTCGAATTCGCTCTCGACAATCCCAAGAAGATTTCATTCTGCTCGTTCCAACCGGTGTCATTCACCGGGCGCGATGAAGCCATCACCGACGAGCGCCGCCATGCGCAGCGCTACACGCTGTCGCACCTGGCGCACGATGTCAAAAATCAGACCGGCATCGGCGAGCCCGCACGGGACTGGTTCCCCATCTCGTTTATGGGCACATTCTCCGACTGGGCGGACCTGGTGCATGGCCCGCAACATGATTGGGGCCAGTTGAATTGCGGCTGCCATCCCAATTGTGGAGTCGGGTTGGCCATCATGGTCGACAAAGAAACCAAGGAGCGGGCGCCGGTCACTTCATTCCTGAATGCCGAGCAGTTGGCCAAAGACGTGGCGCGTGTGAACGATGCCGCGCGCGGCAGATTCCTCTCGGTCCTGGGCGTGGCGCTGTCGCTATTGCGCAATTACGATCCTTTCAAATCGCCCACGCATTTCAAGCTGACCGATCTGCTGACGAAATTCGACAAGTGCTTCGGCGCTACTGGCCGCAACTACGGTAAAGTTTCGGGCGACCGGACCATTGACGACATCCAGAAGCGCCGCGCCGACCGGTGGAATTTCCTGTTCGTGGCCGGCATGTGGTTCCAGGACCTGTTCAATTACGATTTCCGGCGCACTGAGCAGTGCATCATTCCGTACGCCACGCAGGAAGGCGAGATTTCCTTCTGCGCCTATAACACGGGCGTGGGCTGGCGGAACATCATCGAGAAGATGCACATGACGGCCACGCTCACCAAGTGGTACGACGAGCACGGGCGGCATGAGATCTTCGCCGGCAATCACTCGGTCCCGCTGCCGAAGGTAGAGCATCACCTGGTGCTGAATCAGGAAGCCGTTGCCGCGGGTGCGCAGACCGATCTGGACAAGCTGGGTATTGCCAAGAACGCGCGCGAGGAAAAAATTCGCGAGCGCAACGAGAAACTTCGCCAAGAGGCTTTGCACAACGAGCACATGATGAAGCTATATCGACAGGTTGTATTGAAAGAGAAAGTTGACGAAGCCGGGTTTGTGCCACTCAACGGTATCGCCGGTGTGAAGCCTGCCGCTCCCGCCAAGCCGGCCGAAGATCGCGAAGCGGTCGGTTCATTCGGCGACTAAGCACCGGAAACAATAACAATCTTGGGCAGCCGCTGGACGTCAATCCGGCGGCTTTTTTTGTGGACAGGCTGGGTAGAGCAATGCCCGTCCACTACGGCGAATCATGTGTATTGGCTTAACCCGACCTGACACAAGTCGAAGTTTCCAGGCGGCCGACGAGAACTACAATTTCGATCAACTATCGAACCGACTGGCCGGTGTGAGATCCCTGCTTGATTGGATCGCCAGCCACTCGGACTTAATGTCCAGATAGCTGACCATCCGGGAACCGTTTATAGAGCTGCGGCATCACTCGCAGTTAATGGCTCCCTGCCGGAGACATTTTGATTTCGGGCACGCCCAGGACTTGCCGCTCACGGACCTAGGGTTTATGAGATGGGTTCTTAGTACATATCCAGGTCTCGTGCAAAAGTGACTTCCCCATTGAACGCTTTTCTGATGATCTCCGTTCCCACGTCGTGACGCAATCCACCGCCGTAGTGGTAAATGACCAGGTGTTTTGGCCGGGCGCGCCTAGCCACATCACCGAGTTCCTCGGCGCTGGTGTGCCCTTGGCCGGGGCCAGTCGGCCCATCTGGACCAAAACGTTCCCCAAAAACCTCATGAAAGAGGAGGTCACAACCGTTGCATGCTTGCACTAAGGCATCCGAGGGACGCGTATCGCCCGAAATTACGATTACTCGGTCCGCGGTCTGGATACGGAAGCCGAATGAGATCGGCGTTTTGTGGATCACCTCGAATGCGGTGACGGTCAGTGCTGAATCTCTGTATACGATCCCCGGCTTGATTTCTACCGTATGCACCGCTGGACCGTCCACAAGATATGGGTCACCGGGTTTGATTCCGGGCGCGAGCCCTGGATTAGCCAATGCGGCTCGGAAATGACTCACGACATCGGCGATCCCGAAATACGCACCGTTCGTAGCACCGGGACCGTAAACGGTCAGGTCCTCCCCACCTAGAAGGAAATTCGAATTGATGTTGTGATAGTAGATCAGCGCTGCGAGACCGGCTGTGTGATCACGATGGAGATGAGTTATGAACACTGTCTCAAATCTCTGGACCTTCAACGCTGTTAGCTTCGGACGGGCTTCAGCGATGCGCCGTTCCACACCTGCTCCCGCGTCGAAGAGATATAGCGTTCCAGCGGCAACAATCCCAATGCTTGTACCTGAACGCTCCGCATCGATGTTCGGAGATCCAACCCCGAATACAATGGCAGTAGTAGGAGTTGGTGCGTTTTGCGGTTCCTTTGTTTGGGACAGAAGCCAGCCGCCTGAGCTTACTGCTAGGGCAGCTGTAGTTAAGAGCCTGAAAAGGCGGCCTAGCCACGCCGCGGATGAGTGCAGAATCTGCGACGATCCGAGCTTGTCATCCGCTGTGAGAGGCAATGTCTTTCGATTCTAATACGGACAGACCTCAAGGTCTTGTTGACGCGCAAGTGGGGAGTTGGCTTCTTCTGACGCTTCTGCCAGACGCCGGAGCGTGCAAGATCAAATCCTGGCCATTCCAAATTATGCGATGCGCCTGTAGGGGCCGGCAGGCCCGACCCGATTCTTCTTATCCGGCTATCATGAAACAGAGTGGCTGGCGTTTACATCTCGTATCCCTTCTGCGCGCAGAAGTGCACCTATTGTAATTTCGCCTCTGGCGTGTTTGCGCGTGAACTAGAGCCGCGATATCTAGCCGCGCTGGGGCGCGAGATCGAACGGCATGAGTGGGATTGGCAACCCGCAACCGTTTACCTGGGCGGCGGCACGCCGAGCCTCATCGAAGTGGATGCGCTCCGAGACCTGCTTGCAGCTATTCCGGGAAGGCCCTGGAGCGAGGCCACGATCGAAGCAGCGCCGGGAACGCTGACGCCGGAGCGTATTGCGGCCTGGCGGGAGAGCGGCCTCAACCGTGTAAGCCTCGGTGTGCAGAGTTTCGTCCAGCGCGAGATTGCGCGCACCGGGCGCAAACACTCGGCCGAGATCGTCGAGCGGGAAGTGGCGATACTCCGAGAGCGAGGCATTGACAACATCAACATCGACTTGATCGCCGGTCTCTCTGGACAAACGGCTTCCTCCTGGTGCGAATCGCTCGACGGGATTGAACGCCTCGGGCCGCCGCATGTCTCCGTTTATATGTTCGAGATCGATGAAGACAGCCGGCTAGGGCACGAAGTGCTGCTCAATGGCAGGCGGTACGGCGCGCCCGAGATTCCGCCGGAAGATATGACGGCTGAACTGTATGAAATGGCCGTCGCGCGCCTGGCGTCGCTTGGGATCCGCCGTTACGAGGTCTCGAACTTCGCGCGGCCGGGCTGGGAATCGAAACACAATTTGAAATACTGGAAGCTCGAGCCCTACGTCGGGTTCGGCGCCGATGCGCATTCGTTCAACGGGCAGCGGCGCTGGTGGAATGTGGAGACGGCGGCTGAATATGTGGAGCGCGAATCGCCGCAGGTAGATTCCGCAGCGGCGAACCTCGATGAGGAGAAATTCTTCGTCGGCCTGCGCCTTTCGGAAGGTATCCGCCCGAGTCCCGACGAATGGCGCCGTTACCGCCTGCCCATCTCCCAATTCCTCAGCGACGGCCTGCTCGAGCGCCAGGGCGACACGCTGCGGTTGACGGATCGCGGCGTTCTTCTCTCTAACGAAGTGTTTCAGGAGTTTCTGGCCACATGATGATCGACCTGCGCAGCGATACCGTCACCAAACCAACGCCTGCCATGCGGCGGGCCATGTTCGAAGCCGAAGTGGGCGACGACGTGTACGGCGAAGACCCGACCGTCAACCGACTGGAACAGCGCGCCGCCGAGATCACCGGCAAAGAGGCCGCGCTTTTCGTGCCAACGGGCACCATGGGCAACACCATCGGCGTGAAAGTGCATACCCAGCACGGGCAAGAAGTGATCTGTGAAGCGCGGGCGCACGTCCTGAACTACGAGCTGGCCATGATGGCGTGGTTTTCGGGATGCGTGGCGCGGCCGATTCTCGCCGACGGCGGCATCCTGAACTGGGCGCAGATTGAGCACGAGATCCGCCTGCTCGGCCCGCACTGGGCACCCACCGGTTTGATCGAGATCGAGAACACGCACAACATGGCCGGCGGCACGGTGTATCCGCTGACTACGATTCGCGAGATCTGCGCCGGCGCGCACGCGCTGGGCCTCAAGGTTCACATGGACGGCGCCCGCGTGTTCAATGCCGCGGAAGCGCTGGGCGTGACGGTGCGCGAGATTGTGGCGCCCGTGGATACAGTCATGTTTTGCCTGTCGAAAGCGCTGGGCGCGCCGGTGGGCTCCATGCTGGCGGGCACGCGCGAGGACATTTCGCGCGCGCGTCTCTATCGCAAGCGGCTGGGAGGCGGCATGCGGCAAGCCGGCGTGCTGGCGGCCGCCGGGCTGATCGCGCTCGAAGAACATCCGCGATTGCTTGCGCGCGATCATGCTAACGCGCGCTTTCTGGCCGAAGCGCTGGGTAAGATTCCGGGAATCGCCATCGACCCGCGAAAGGTACAGACCAACATCCTGATCTTCGACGTCTCGGGCACAGGTCTTTCCGCCGCGGAATTCAGCGCACGGCTCAAATCGCGCGGCGTGCTGATTAATGGCATCAACTCTCGCGAGATGCGCCTTGTGACGCACTACGACGTAGACCGCGCGGGTTGCGAGCAGGCGCTGGAGGCGATCGAGCAGGTCGCGGCGGGCGCGGTGGCGGGCGCGAGAGCGTAGAGTGTGAGTACGTACACACTGCGACGCGATTGTGACGCGCGACCCGAAGGGATTTCCAAACTCACCTTGTACGGGTAATGACGCCAGAAGCGGCTGAGCCGCTGTTGTCGAGAGCGTAGGCAGCGGTTGAGACTTACTTCTTCACATCCGGATTCAGCAACGCCTGCACATCCGGTTTATCCAGGTCGGCTTTGGTGATCACGCGGGCGCTCAGGTCGATGCGCTTGGGCGGGATCTTGCCGTTTAGCTTGTCGACCAGCGTCTGCACGGCCTGGTAACCGATGCGGTAGGGATCCTGGGCCACCAGGGCGTCGATGGTGCCGCCCTTCAAATCCTCGATCATGCCCTCGGCGGCATCGAAGGCCACGAACTTGATCTTGCCCGAGAGTCCCCGCGATTTGAGAGCCAGCGCTGTGCCGATCGAGCTGGGCTCAGTTGAGCCAAAGATGCCGTCGAGGTTGGGATGCGCCGTCAGGATATTTTCCGCGGCGGCCATGGCTTTCGAGCGGTCCGACATGCCGTATTGCTTTTGTACAATCTGAATCTTCGGGAACTCTTTGGCCATGGCGTCTTCGAAGCCCCGCTCGCGCTCCATGGTGGAAAAGCTGCCGGGAACATGCAGCACCATCGCGATGGATCCCTTGTCGTGAAGCAGTTCGGCAAGCTTGCGCGCGGCCATCTGCCCGGCCTCGTAGTTGTTGGTGGCGACGAAGGTCATGTAGTTTGTCGAATCGACACCGGAATCGAAGACGGTCACGGGAATGCCTTCCCTCGCGGCGCGGTCGAGTGTCCCGTCAAGAGCCGTGCGGTCCTGCGCTGCCAGCGCCAGGCCGTCCACGTGGCGCGCAATCATGGAATCGACAATTTCGATTTGCCGGCTGTAGTCGGTCTCGGTGGCGGGTCCGTTCCAAAGCACCTCTACGCCGAGATCGCGCCCCGCGGCCATGGCGCCGGCCTCGATGGAAACCCAGAAGAGGTGCGACGTCGCCTTGGGGACCACGCCGATTATCTTCCTTCGGCTGGCGTTGCAGCCTAGGAGAGTGAGGAGGAGAAGACAGACAAGGAGACGGGGAGATCGGGAGCAGAGACGGGGAGATGGGGGGAGGGGGAGACGGGGAGACCATTGCATCTCAGCGGATCGTCCAATCGTTGGGACTCGACAGCATGCGTACGATCTTGCCGACAAAGTTGTTATACCTAGCATCCAGATCTGCAACCTCAGATTTCTTAAGGTAACCACAGCGGTCTGCGAATTCGCTGATGAAATGCGCCTTGTATCGCCGTTTTCGCCAAGCTTCGGCAATGTTGGCGCAGACGGATCGAGAGGAACGTCGAATCTGATCTACCATGGAGTACCTCTCTTCGACGGGGAAGGTTTTCGTCAGTTCAAAGATCCGCATCGCCGACTCCATAGCGATCTGGTAAACCTGCAGCTCCTTATAAGTGCTGATCTTCGGCATCCAGCCGTTGTCTCCCCGTCCCCTTGTCTCCCCATCTCCCCGTCCGCGATGCGCCAGCATCGCCGGGTACGAAGCGCCCGCTCACTGCGCTGTCCAGCCGCCATCGATCAGCACGTCCGTCCCGGTGATGAAGCCGGCTTCCTCGGAGCACAGGTAGAGCGCGAGCTGGCCGATCTCCTGCACGCGGCCCCAGCGGCCCAGTGGAATTTTGGAAAGGAACTGCTGGTTGATTTCCGGATTCTGCATGAGCGCTGTGTTCATCTCGGTGGCGAAAGGGCCGGGGCTGATCGCATTCACCGTGATGCCGTCGCCGGCCAGTTCGAGCGCCAGAGCGCGCGTGACGCCCAGCAGCGCCGTCTTGCTCGCCGAGTATGCCGCCCGGCCGGGCAGCGAAACCCAGCTCATGATGGAAGCCATGTTGAGAATGCGGCCGTAGCCTGCGCCTTTCATGTGCGGAATGAAAGAACGGCACATGAGAAAGACGCTTGTCAGGTTGGTATTGAGTACGCGCTGCCATTCTTCGAGCGTGAACTCGACCAGCGGTTTACGGACGTTAATGCCGGCGTTGTTGATCAGAATATGGACTTTGCCGAAGGCTGCGAGAACGTCCCGCTCGAGTTTGCGGACCTGCTCTTCTTCTGCAACATCCGCCGGAAAAACGCGCGCCTCGGCGCCCGCATCCTGCAAGGCGCGGGCCGTCGCGTTCAACTGCTCGACATTGCGTGACACCAGGGCGATTTGGGCGCCCGCGGAACCCAGAGCCATGGCCATCGCTTTTCCGAGGCCCTTGCTCGCTCCGGTGATCAACGCCACTTTCCCATCCAGCTTTTTCTCGCTCATGTATTATCCAAAGACCGATTGTCGGATCGGCCCAAGTATCTTACGATAGCTGAGTCAGGAGGAATCATGGTACGAAGATCCGCATTAATTCTGGTTGCGGCGTGTCTGCCGGCGCTCGCCGATTTCAGCTACCAGGAGACATCTAAGATCACCGGCGGCATGATGGCCGGTATGATGAAATTCGCCGGCGCCTTCTCGAAGCAAGCGCGCGAGCCCATCGTGAGCACCGTGGCCGTGCAGGGAAATCGCATGCTGCATGCCAGCCAGCACCACGCCTCGATCATCGACCTCGACAAGGAAACTATCACCGACATCAACTTCGACAAGAAGCAGTACAGCGTAATGACCTTCGCCCAGATGAAACAGATGCTGGAACAAATGTCGCAGAGCATGAAGTCTTCGCCTGAGGCTCAGAAGGCGGACGTGCAGTTCAAAGTGTCCGCCAAGGATACCGGTGAGAAGAAGACGATCTCGGGCTTCGACACGCACGAGATGATCCTGACTATCGAAATGGAAGGCACCGACCAGCAGACCGGCAACAAGGGTGGAATGGTCACCTCGAGCGATATGTGGATTGCGCCCAAGGTGGCCGGCTACAACGAAATTGCGGATTTCCACAAACGTATGGCGCAGAAGCTCGACTGGACGCCCGGCAGCATGGGCATGATGGGCTCGCGGCCGGACATGCAGAAGGGAATGGCGGAGCTGGCCAAGGAAAGCTCCAAACTGAACGGCATGCCAGTCCTTCAAACCGTGAAGATGGGCTTCCATGCCGAGGGACAACAGCAAGGCGGACAGCCCGCTGCGCAACAACAGCAGCAGCAGGATCAGCAGGCGGAGAAGCCATCGCTCGGCGGCCTTCTGGGCGGTAAGCTGGGCGGCTTCGGAAGGAAGAAGAAGAGCCAGGATGACTCTGCTCCCGACAGCGGCACGCAGCCGCAGAATTCCGGTGACGCGTCGGGTTCACTCATGGAGATGACTACGGAGATGAGCGGATTCTCTTCGGCTCCTTTCGATGGCTCGAAATTCGAGATTCCGGCCGGGTTCAAGCAGGTGGAGCCGGAAGCCGCGCAGCACCGGCGCCGGTAAGTGAATACCATGCAGCGCCATTCACCTCACAAAACAGCGTGTTCACCTACGTACTAGTGGCCTGTCGCATTGAATTCGTTAGCATGCCTTCACCCGGCGCCGGACATCGGAGTACTTCCATTGAAATGGGCGTGCGGTTTTAGAGTATGCCTGGATGTAACGCATCAGTTTACGCGCGA
>Ga0335077_10000366_pt1 | contig 49177 bp, 50 predicted proteins | sample Lox_Sample_31_FD_207151 | JGI IMG/M metagenome (GOLD analysis project Ga0335077, IMG submission 207151) | Soil microbial communities from Loxahatchee National Wildlife Refuge, Florida, United States - Lox_Sample_3.1 | ecosystem: Environmental > Terrestrial > Soil > Wetlands | place: USA... | reverse complement strand
GACGACCATCGCCGCCCAGTCGCCGCCTTCGAGCTGCTCGAGCAGCGCGACCGCGGAGTCGAACGCCGAGCGGCCGAGCGTCGTCGGCTTCGTGTGGTCCTCGCCGTTGTCGACCGTGACGAGCGCGATCGCACCGACGCGCGAGTCGACGCGGTTGAGCTTGAAGACGGTGTCGCTCACTGCACGTTCTCCCAGAGGATCGCCGCGCCCATGCCCATGCCGATGCAGAGCGCGGTCAGCCCGTAGCGTCCGCTGCGCTCGCGAAGGCCGTACGCCAGTTGCGCGACCAGCCGCACGCCGGTGGCCGCGAGCGGGTGCCCGCACGCGATCGCGCCGCCGTACGGGTTGAGCCGCGGGTCGTCGGCCGCGATCCCGAGCTCGTCGCACCAGGTCAACACCTGCACCGCGAACGGCTCGTTCAGCTCGAAGAGGTCGATGTCCTCGAGGCCCAGCCCGGCCTGCTCGAGTGCGCGGCGGGTCGCAGGCACCGGGCCGATCCCCATCAGGTGGGGTTCTACTCCGGCGTATGAATACGCGACGAGGCGGAGCTTCGGTTGGAGCCCGAGCTCGGCGACCGTCCGCTCCGCGGCGAGGAACGCGGCGGTCGCGCCGTCGGTCAGCCCGGCGGAGTTGCCGGCTGTGACCCGCCCGCCCGCGCGAAACGCGGGCTTCAGCGCGGCCAGGCCCTCCATGGACGTGTCGGGCCGGAGGAACTCGTCGTGCGCGGCCACCTTCCAGCCCTCGTCGGAGAAGACCGCCATCGGCACGACGGTCTCGCGCATGACGCCGTCCTCCCAGGCGGCGGCGGCCCGCTGCTGCGACGCGAGCGCGAATGCGTCGGCGCGCTCCTTCGTGATCGCCGGGAACAGGTCGTGGAGGTTCTCGGCCGTGCGGCCCATGACCGCGGCGGACTCGTCGATCAGCCGCTCGGAGACGAAGCGCGGGTTGAAGTCGACGTCGTTCCCCATCGGGTGGTGGCCCATGTGCTCGACGCCGCCGGCGATCGCGACGTCGGCCGCGCCGAGGGCGATCTCGCCGGCCGCGGCGGTGACGGCGGTGAGCGCGCCGGCGCACATGCGGTCGACGGCGAAGCCGGGCACCGCCTCCGGCAGCCCGGCGAGGAGGGCGACGTCGCGGCCGAGCGTCAGCCCCTGGTCGCCGACCTGCGCCGTCGCCGCGAGCACGACGTCGCCGATCCGCTCGACCGGGATCTCCGGGTTGCGGCGCAGCAGCTCGCGCACCGTCTTCACGGCCATGTCATCCGCGCGCGTGCGCCAGAACTGGCCCTTCGGGCCGGCCTTGCCGAACGCCGTGCGCACCCCGTCGACGAAGAAGACCTCGCGCAGCTCCCGCATCGCCGCCGAACGATACCGCGTTTGACTGATCGGTCAATCAGCGACTCGGACCGGGGCCGGGTCAGCGAAGCCGCGACGCGGCGGCGCGGTCGAGCACGACCGTCGTCGACCCGTCGAGCGAGCGGGCGAGGCTCGCGGGCGTGGCCGGGCTCGGCTCGCCGGCGAACGCGCGCGCGACGGCGTCGGCCTTGTCCGCGCCGGCGATGAGGAACAGCAGCTCGTGCGACGCGTTCAGCACCGGCAGCGTGACCGTGATCCGGTCGACGAACGGCTCCAGGTGCGCCTCCGCGCCGATCACGCGACGCTCCGTCTCGTCGAGCGAGGGCTGGTTCGGGTAGAGCGAGGCGACGTGGCCGTCGGCGCCCATCCCGAGCAGGAGCAGGTCGAAGCGCGTCGTGCCGAGCTCGCGCTCGTACGCGGCCGCGCCCTCGTCCGGCCCGAGCTCGCCGCGCATCCGGTGCACCGCGGCCGGGGGCGTCCCGAGCAGGTCGATCAGCGCCGTCGCGGCCATGCCGTAGTTCGACAGCGGGTCGTCGGGCGGGACGCAGCGCTCGTCGCCCCACCACAGCTCGACGCGGCTCCAGTCCGGGTCCATCTCCGCGGCGAGCTCGTACGCGCGCTTCGGCGTCGACCCGCCGGTGAGACAGATGTGACCACCGGCCCGCGCCGCCTCGTCGAGCCGGCGGGCGACGAGCATCGCCGCGTCCTCGTCGCTTGCGGCGACGACGATCTCGACGGTCAGAGCTGCCCCTCGGCGAGCTCGCGCGACCGCGTCATCGCCGCCTGGATCGCGTTGAGGAACGCCGCGCGGACGCCGGCCTGCTCCAGCTCGCGGATCGCGGCGATCGTCGTCCCGCCGGGCGAGGTCACCGCCTCGCGCAGCTCGACCGGGTGCATGCCGAGGTCGCGCAGCTGCTTCGCCGTCCCGAGCATCGTCTGCACGACGAGCGTCGTCGAGATCTCGCGCGAGAGCCCGAGCAGGATCCCCGCCTCGATCATCGCCTCGGCGAGCAGCGCGAAGTACGCGGGCCCGGAGCCGGAGACGGCGGTGACCGCGTCCATCGCCGCCTCGGGAACGCGCACGACGCGGCCGAGGTGCGCGAGCGCCTCCTCCGCGAGCGCGAGCTGCTCCTCGCCCGCGTGCCCGCCCGCGCAGACGCCGGCCATCCCCTCGTGCACCGTCGACGGCGCGTTCGGCATCGCGCGGACGACGGGGACGCCGTCGGCGATCCGCTCCTCGATGTACGCGGTCGGGATCGCCGCTGCGACGGTGAGCACCGTCTGCGCCGGGACGAGCAGCGCGCCGATCTCGCGGAGGAGCACGTCGATGTCCTGCGGCTTCACGGCGACGACGACGAGCTCCGCGCCGGCGATCGCGGCCGCGTTGTCCGTCGTCGCCTCGACCGCGTGACGCGTGCGCAGCTCCTCGACGCGGCTCTCGCTGCGGGCGGTGACGACGAGCTGCTCCCGCGTCCGCCATCCCGAGCTGAGTAGCCCGGAGAGCAGCGCCTCGCCGATGCGGCCGCCGCCGAGGATCGCGATGCGGTTCTCCGTCATGGCGGGAAGTAGTACTACGCGGCGCGGAGCTCGTGCACAGGCAGCAGGCCGCGCGCGAACCCGCTGATCAGGTAGACGCTCGCGATCCCGGCCCACTCCCCGTACGGCTCGAGCAGCGCCGCCGTCTCGTCGGTCTCGACGCGCCGGCCGAGGAGCGCGCGCGTGAGCTTCACGAGCCCGAGGTCGCCTACGAGGCCGGCGTCGAAGCGGCCGAGGCCCTGAAGGCAGACGACGCCGACCGACCACGGCCCGAGCCCGCGCTCGCGCTGGAGCCGCTGCGCCACCGCCTCCGTCGGGACGCCGTGGAGCCGCTCCAGCTCGACGCTCCGGCAGAGCCGGGTAAGCGAGGCGGCGCGGCCCTGGTGGAGGCCGAGCGCGCGCAGCCGCGCCGGCGCGAGCGCCGCGAGGTCGCGCGTCGCGGGCGCGAGGTGCAGGCGCTCCGGCCCGGGCGCGCAGACGGCCCGGATGATGCGCTGCTCGATCCGGCGGGCCAGCTTCGCCTCGATCAGCTGCCCGCAGAACGCGCGGAGCAGCGCGTGCGCGACCGTCGCCGTGCGCACCGGACGCAGCCCGCGCAGCTCGAGCGCGGCGCGCCCGAGCAGCGGGTCGTCACGCACGCTGCGGAGGAAGCCGGAGTGGTCGTCGTCGAGCGCGAGGATCCAGCGGAGCCGCCCGGCGGCGTCGCGCGAGTCGGCGCGGAGCGTCACCGTCCCGTCGGGCGACTGCCAGGCGCGCGCGAGCCGCGGCGCCCCGTCGACGTCGAGCAGCGCCGTGAACACGCCGTCGCGGAACGTCCGCGTGGCGTCGCTCGTCAGCCGCGCCGACAGCGCGAGCGAGTACGGGCCGCGGGGCGCGACGGCGTGCTCGAAGCTCAACGCTCTGCGCGCGCGTCCGCGGGCGTCGCCCGCAACCCGAGCTCGGTCGCCCGGTCGAGCACGTCGAGAGCCTGCTCCTCGTGCCCGTTCGCGCGCAGCATCGACGCCCACGACCGGCACGCCTGCGTGGCCTCGCGCCACTGTCCCTGTGCCTCGAGCAGCTCGACGGCCCGCCGATACGCCTCGTCGGCCCCGGGGTACTCGCCCGCGAGCGCGAGCCCGTCGCCGAGCGCCTTGAAGGCGAGCCCCTGGTCGGACGGCGACGAGTCGCCGACGAGGTCGAGCGCCGCCCGCGCGAGCGAGACCGCGTCCTCGGTGTCGTGGCGCAGCGCCGCGATCCGCGAGCGCTGGATCTTCATCTCGACGGCGTCGAGCATCGACGGGTGCGACCCGAGCAGGTGCTCGGCGTGGTCGAGATGGCGCTCCGCGGCGGCGGCGTCCTCGCGCGAGAGCGAGATGCTCGCCGCGAGGATGTGCGCCCGCGCCAGGTGGAACGAGTCGTCGGTCGCCTGGAGGAGCGCGATCGCCTTGCGCGCGTTGCTGAGCGCGACCGACGCGGAGCCCTCCGCGTGCGCGAGCCTCGCCATCGACCAGTAGAGGCGGACGCGCATGTACGGGTCCTCGCTGTCCTGGCTGCGGTCGAGCGCATCCTGCACGACCTGCTCGGCACGCGCCAGGTCGCCCATGTCGCTCAGCGCGTAGCTGAGGAGCGTCGCGTAGCGGGTCTCGACCGTCGAGTCGCCGCCGGCGTCCGCGACGTGCTCGAGGCAGCGTTCGTACAACTCGACGGCGCGCTCGGGCCGCCCGGACGCCGCGTAGGCGCGGCCGAGGTTGGCGTAGATCTCGTAGCGCTCGACCGGCGAGAAGGGCTCGCCCTCGAGCGCGCTCTCGAGCAGGTCGACCGTCCGCTGGTACTCGCCCTGCTCGAGCGAATGGGCGGCGAGCGCGACGCGGGCACGGACCGTCGTGGGCCGGTCGCCCGCGGTCTCGGCCTCGTCGATGAGCTCGAGCAGCGGCTGCTCGACGCCCTCGGCGTCGGCGAGACGGATCGCCAGCTCGAGGTCCGTGAGCCGGAGCTCGCGGCGCTCGGCCGGGTCGAGGACGGAGCCCGTCTCGAGGTACTCCGCGGAGACGCCGAGCTTCGCGGCGAGCCGACGCAGCGCCTTCACCGACGGCTGCCGGGTGCCCGCCTCGATGCGGGAGATGTAGGCGTAGGAGACGCCCGGCGACGCAAGCTCGCGCTGCGAAAGCCCCTGTTCCAGCCGCAGCCGCTTGAGCCGCTGGCCGATCGTCTCGGCCGCAGTCGCCTCGTGTCCGGTGCTCATTGGGGTCGCATTCTTCTCGGTTGTCAGTAGATCGTCAAACCTGCTTGATACTTGACAACGGTCACTCTACCGGTTGGAGTCTGCGGTATCTGTCCACCCCGACGGGGGCACGACCAAGGGAGGAAGATCGATGCTGCGTGCAACGCTGTACATGCGGCTCCTGTTGATCCTCGCGATTCTCGCACTCGCGGCGGTCGCACTGGGGGGCGATCCCTGGGGCCCGAACTAGCACCGTGACCGGCGGGCGGGGGCCCCGGCGCTGGCCGGGCCCCTGCCCGCTGTACCCTCGGCCCGTGAGCGCGCCGTGACGGCCGTCGAGCTCGGGCTCTACGCACTCCTGCTGGCCGCGGTCGCGGTCGTCGTCTGGCGCCGTCCGGTCGTCGCCCTCTACGTCTTCGTCGTCGGGCTGGCTCTCCACAACGCCGTGATGGCGGCGCTCTACGCCGCCGGCGTCCGAGGCGCGACGCTGACGGCGATCACGGCCTGGAAGGAGATCGTGCTCGCGGTCGCGCTGCTCCGGGTGGGCCGGGACGCGGTGGCGGAGCGGCGGCTGCCCTTCCGGTTCGGGGTCGCCGACGGGCTCGCGCTCGCCTTCGCCGTCGTCTGTGTCGTCTACGCGTTCATCCCGCAGTCGGTGCTCGGCGGCCTGGCCGGGCGCAAGGCGGTCGCGCTCGCGCTGCGGCACGACCTCGTCCCCGTGGCGGCGTACTTCCTCGGCCGCTCGCTCGTCCTGAGCCGGGTCGACCTGCGCCGGCTCGGCTGGGCGCTGCTCGGGACTGCCGGCCTCGTTGCGGCGGTCGGGCTCGCGGACGTCTACCTCGTCCCGATCGGGTGGTGGCGGACGAACGGCGTCGTCGACTACTTCCACAAGCACCTCGGCTACGACTACCACGGCACCGGCGAGAACCCGCGCGTCGCGGGGCTCCCGGAGAACTTCGTCTACAACGTCGGCGGCGACAAGCCGTTCCTCCGCCGGCTCGTCTCGACGTTCCTGTCCCCGCTCGCGAGCAGCTACCTCTTCGTCGTGGCGATCGTCGGCGCGGCGGCGATCGTCAGGCGGCGGCGCACGGTGGTGATCCTCCTCGTCGCGCTCGCGGCGGCGGGGCTGCTCTGGACCTTCTCGCGGTCGTCGCTGCTGGCGGTCGCGGTGGGGCTCGTCGTGCTCGCCGCCGTCCAGCGGCGCCCGGCCGCGCTCGTGGCGGCGGTCGCGGTCGTAGCGGTGACGATCGGCTGGGCGCACCTGTTCCCCCGGATCGCGCCGACCGGGAACTGGACCGCCGCGGACCTCCGGTACCAGCACTCGCTCGCGGCGGCGCACCCGGGAGCGTCGACGTCGCCGACCGCGGCGAACGAGTCGTCGCTCGGCGAGCACTGGCGGAGCCTGAGGGACGGGATCCGCACGGTCGTGCACCACCCGCAGGGATACGGGCTCGGCAACGTCGGCCAGACCGCGTCGCGGACCGGCACGCCGCTGAAGGCCGGCGAGTCGAACTACACGGAGCTGGGCGCGGAGGTCGGGATCCTCGGCGCGGCGCTGTTCGCGGGCTGGTGCGTCGCGCTGCTCGTCGGGCTCGTGCGCGCCGGGCGGGACGACCGCTGGGCCGCGGCGCTCGCCGGTGCGTTCGCGGCGATCCTCGCGCTCGCGATCCAGACGGACGTGATCGGCGACCCGTGGGTGGCGTACTGCGTCTGGCTGCTCGGGGGCGCGCTCGTGCTCAAACGTTCCGCCGGGACGTGGCCGCAAGAGCGTCTTGCGGAGGTCGCCGCACCCCGCTAGCGTTGTCCGTAGTGACAACGAATGGCGTGACGAGGAGAGTGCTCGCGAGCCGGGCGGCGCTGGCGGCGGCCGCCGCACTGCTCGTCCTCGCGCTCGCGCTTCTCGTCGGGCACGGCCGCCGGCACGCTGCCGCGGTCGTCGCGGATCCGGCTCGGACGCCGGGCGTCGTCAACCCCGCGGTGACGCAGGCGAACATCCGCAGCACGATCTGCCGGCGCGGCTGGACGGCGACCGTCCGTCCGCCCGTCGAGTACACGAACGCGCTGAAGCGGAAGCAGATGCGGGTGTACCGGGAGACCGGCCCGCCGTCCGCCTATCAGGAGGACCACCTCGTCAGCCTCGAGCTCGGCGGCGACCCGACCGACCCCCGCAACCTCTGGCCGGAGCCGTATCCGCGTGCCTCCGCGGTCGACCAGATCGAGAACGAGCTGAACGCGAAGGTCTGCTCCGGCTCGCTGTCGCTCCACGACGCGCAGGACGAGGAGGCTGCGCTGAAGCACCGTGACGGCTAGGCAACGTAGTTCCCCGCCGTGCGCCCGCGGCTCCCCGCGGATGGGACGTGCGCGGGACGGCCCGACGGTCACGGCATGGCCTCGGCGATCGAGCTGGTCGACGTGCGGCGGCGCTTCGGCGACGTCGAGGCGGTCCGCAGCGTCTCGCTGACGGTCGAACGCGGCGAGGTCTTCGGGATCGTCGGGCCGAACGGGGCCGGGAAGACGACGACCCTCGAGATGATCGAGGGCCTGCGCGAGCCGGACGCCGGCGAGATCCGCGTGCTGGGCGAGCCGGTCTGGCCGCACCCGGAGCGGATCCAGCGGCGGATCGGCGTCCAGCTCCAGAACTCGGCGTTCTTCGACTTCCTCAGCACGAGGGAGCTGCTCGAGCTGTTCGCCCGCTTCTACGGGCCGGTCTCCCCTGCACGCATCGCCCGCGTGCTCGAGACGGTCGGGCTCGAGGGCAAGGCCGGAGCGCGCGTCAACGAGCTCTCGGGCGGCCAGCAGCAGCGGGTCGCGATCGCGCTCGCGCTCGTCCACGAGCCGGAGATCGTGTTCCTCGACGAGCCGACGACCGGCCTCGACCCGCAGGCGCGCCGGAACCTCTGGGACGTCGTCCGCGCGATCCACGACGAGGGGCGCACCGTGATCCTGACGACGCACTACATGGAGGAGGCGGAGCAGCTCTGCGAGCGGGTCGCGATCATGGACGAGGGGCTCGTCGTCGCGCTCGACACGCCGCGCGAGCTCGTGCACGGGCTCGGACCGGGCGGCGTGATCGCGTTCGAGGGCGGCCCCGACCGGGCGACGCTCGGCTCGCTCGCCGCCGTCCGTGAGGCCCATGCGGAGAACGGGGGCTGGGAGCTCTCGACGGCGAGCATCCGCTCGACGCTGCCGGAGCTGCTCGCGCTCGCCGAGCAGCAGGGCGCCGAGATCGGCTGGCTGACCGTGCGCCGCCGTTCGCTCGAGGACGTCTTCCTCGCCCTGACCGGCCGGGAGTACCGGGAGTGACCGCGCGCGTCTGGGCGTCGATCGTCGCGAACCTGCGCATGCTCGTGCGCGACCGCACCGCGCTCTTCTTCTCGCTGATGCTCCCGATCCTGTTCATGGTCATCTTCGGGCTGATCTTCGGAAACAGCGGCAACACGAAGCTCGACATCGGCGTCGCCGGGAGCGGGCCGATGGCGCAGGCGATCGAGCGCACGCCCGCGCTGAGCGCGCACCCGGGCACCGCGCAGGCCGTCGCCGAGCGCGTGCGCAGCGGCCACTACCAGGGCGCCGTTGTCGTCGCGGGAGGGCGCGCGACCCTCTACTACTCCAACACGTACCCGGCGCAGGCGGCGATGCTCCGCGGCGTCGTCGAGGGCGTCGCCGACGCGGTCAACCTCGAGGCCGCGAACCGGCCGAGGATGGTCCAGGTCGAGCCCGTGTCCGTCGACTCGAGCGCGCTCCGCTACATCGACTTCCTCGTCCCGGGCCTGCTCGCGATGGCGCTCGCGCAGAGCGGGATCTACGGTGTCGCGTCCACGCTCGTCTCCTGGCGCGAGCGCGGCATCTTCCGCCGGCTGCGCGTGACGCCGCTGCCGCTCACGGAGTTCGGGTTCGCGCGGCTCGTCCTCCACCTGATCCTCGCGATGGGACAGGCTGCCGTCCTGCTGCTCGTCGGCCGGCTCTTCTTCGGCGTCCACCTCGGCGTCGATCTCGCCGCGCTCGTGCCGCTCGTGATGGTCGGCGCGCTCTGCTTCATCGCCATGGGCTTCATGATCGGAGCCGTCGCGCGCACGCAGCAGACGGCGGACGTGATCGCGCAGATCGTCACGCTGCCGATGATCTTCCTCGCCGGCGTCTTCTTCTCGATCGACACGGCGCCCGCCTGGCTGCGCGAGACGTCGCGCTTCCTACCGCTGACCTACCTCGCGAACGGGCTGCGTGACGTCGCCATCCGCGGTCACTCGCTCACGTCGACGCTCCCCGACCTCGCCGTGCTCGGCGGCGTGGCGATCGCCCTCTCGCTCCTCTCGATGCGGTTCTTCCGCTGGGAGTCGCAGGTCTAGGGGCACTGGACCGCGTCCCTCGATCGGGGACTACCCCGACCACGGGACGGCGGAGTTGCGCTATACCCTGTTCGAGAGTCGCCCGTTGGCCAAGCCAGTCGAACAGCTCTCCCAGGTGATCGTCCGCTTCGCGGGCGATTCGGGCGACGGCATGCAGCTGACCGGCGCGCAGTTCACGACCGAGACGGCCCTGCTCGGGAACGACCTCTCGACGCTGCCCGACTTCCCGGCCGAGATCCGCGCCCCCGCCGGCTCGCTGCCGGGCGTCTCCGGCTTCCAGGTGCACTTCGCCGACCACGACATCCTCACCCCGGGCGACCAGCCGAACGTGCTCGTCGCGATGAACCCGGCGGCGCTGAAGACGAACCTCAAGGACCTGCCGAAGGGCGGGACGCTCATCGTCAACAGCGACGCGTTCAACGAGCGGAACCTCCAGAAGGCCGGCTACGCGACGAACCCGCTCGAGGACGGCTCGCTCGACGAGTACCAGCTCCACGCCGTCCCCCTGACGACGTTGACCGTCGGCGCGCTCAAGGGCGTCGAGGGCGTGACCCCGCGCGAGGCCGAGCGCTCGAAGAACATGTTCGCGCTCGGGCTGATGTCGTGGCTCTACGGCCGCTCGATCGAGCCGTCGGTCGAGTTCCTCACCGAGAAGTTCGGCAAGCGCCGACCGGAGATCGCCGCCGCGAACATCAAGGCGCTCCAGGCCGGCTACGCGTTCGGCGAGACGACCGAGACCTTCGCGGTCACGTACGAGGTGAAGCCCGCGAAGCTGAAGCCGGGCACGTACCGCAACATCACCGGCAACCAGGCGCTGTCGTACGGCCTGATCGCCGCGTCGAAGCTGTCCGGGCTGCCGCTCTTCCTCGGCGCGTATCCGATCACGCCGGCGAGCTCGATCCTCGAGGAGCTCGCGGGCTACAAGAACTTCGGCGTTCGCACCTTCCAGGCCGAGGACGAGATCGCCGCCGCCGGCGCCGCGGTCGGCGCGTCGTTCGGCGGGATGCTCGGCGTCACCACCTCCGCCGGCCCCGGTGTCGTGCTCAAGGCCGAGACGATCGGGCTCGCGATCATGCTCGAGCTCCCGCTCGTCATCTGCGACATCCAGCGCGCCGGCCCGTCGACGGGGATGCCGACGAAGCCGGAGCAGGGCGACCTGCTGATGGTCATGTTCGGCCGTAACGGCGAGTCGCCGGTGCCGGTGGTCGCGGCCCGCTCGCCGTCGGACTGCTTCGACGCCGCCGTCGAGGCGTGCCGGATCGCGCTGAAGTACCGGACGCCCGTCTACCTCCTCTCGGACGCGTATCTCGCGAACGGCTCCGAGCCGTGGCTGCTGCCGGAGGTCGACTCGCTGCCCGACATCTCGACGACGTTCGCCACGGGCCCCAACGCGGACGGCGAGTTCCTGCCGTACCTCCGCGACGAGAAGACGCTCGCGCGGCCCTGGGCGCTTCCCGGCACGCCGGGCCTCGAGCACCGCGTCGGCGGCCTCGAGAAGGCGGACCGCACCGGGAACATCTCCTACGACCCCGACAACCACGACCTGATGACGCGGCTCCGCGCGCAGAAGGTCGCCGGGATCGCGACCGACATCGCGGAGCTCGAGGTCGACGACCCGGACGGCGACGCAACCGTGCTCGTCCTCGGCTGGGGCGGCACGTACGGGCCGATCGCGGCCGCGTGCAAGCGGGTGCGCCGCGGCGGCCGCACGGTCGCGCACGCGCACCTGCGCCACCTCAACCCGTTCCCGCGCAACACCGGCGACGTGCTGCGCCGCTACGACAGGGTGCTGATCCCGGAGATGAACCTCGGCCAGCTGCTGAAGCTCGTGCGCGCGGAGTTCCTCGTCGACGCGCACGGATACAACCGCGTCAGCGGCGTGCCGCTGCGCGCGACGGAGGTCGCGGACGCGATCGAGGCGCTGATCGATCATGAGTGACGGAAACGGCAACGGCCACAAGCTCTCGCTGACGGCGAAGGACTTCCGCACCGACCAGGAGGTGCGCTGGTGCCCGGGCTGCGGCGACTACGCGATCCTCGCCGCGATGCAGTCGTTCATGCCCGAGCTCGGGATCGAGCGCGAGCGGACGGTGTTCATCAGCGGGATCGGCTGCGCCGCGCGCTTCCCGTACTACATGAACACGTACGGCATGCACTCGATCCACGGCCGCGCGCCGGCGATCGCGACCGGCCTCGCCGTCTCACGCCCCGACCTCTCCGTCTGGGTCGTCACCGGCGACGGCGACGCGCTCTCGATCGGCGGCAACCACCTGATCCACGCGCTGCGCCGCAACGTCAACCTGAAGATTCTGCTCTTCAACAACAAGATCTACGGGCTGACGAAGGGCCAGTACTCGCCGACGAGCGAGCTCGGCAAGGTGACGAAGTCGACGCCGATGGGCTCGCTCGACTTCCCGTTCAACCCGCTCAGCCTCGCGGTCGGCGCCGAGGCGACGTTCGTCGGCCGCGCGATCGACACCGACAAGGCCGGCACGTCGGAGGTGCTGCGCGCCGCGGCCGCGCACCGCGGCAGCGCGTTCGTCGAGATCTTCCAGAACTGCCCGATCTTCAACGACGACGCATGGGCGTTCGTCCGCGACGACAAGGAGGGCGTGAACCGGATCGCGCTCCGCCACGGCGAGCCGATCCGCTTCGGCCCCGACGGGTCGAAGGGACTGCGCCAGCGCTCGGACGGCTCGATCGAGGTCTGCCCCGGCGACGCCGAGGACATCCTGCTGCACGACGAGCGGCACGAGACCGCCGCGCTCGCGTTCGCGCTCACGCGCGTGACGCAGGAGCGTCACGGCGGCACTCCGGTCGGCGTCTTCCGCGACATCGAGCGCCCCGTCTACGACGACCTGATGGCCGAGCAGCTCGCGACGGCCGAGGAGAAGCGCGGCAAGGGAGACCTCGCCGAGCTGCTTCACGGCGGCGAGACCTGGGTGATCTCCTAGCTGCTAGCCCGCGACCTGCGGGTCGATCGAGAAGTGGAAGTGGTCGCCGTGCGCCTCGACGCCGATCTGCTGGTCGTCGAGCAGCTCCGCGGCGGTCTCGTCGAGGAAGATCGAGACCTGGTCGCGCTCGACGATCACGTCGCCGTCGAGCGGGCCTTCGGCGACCGCGAAGTCGAGCTCCGCCTCGCCGTCTCCGCCGGCCTCGGCGCTGATCCGCAGGCCTGCGCCGGCGCCGAGCCCGGCCTCGTCGAGGATCCCCCTGATCGCGTCCGCCGCCTCTTCGGTGAGGACGAGCACCGTGTCTCCCTTCGTCGAGTACCGCGCCGCGCGGCCATCCGGACCCCGCACGCCACGCAGCACGGTACTCGACGGAGGGAGGGCCGGGCGCAGGGGGAGAGCGCCCGGCCCGGGTGCTACCGCCGAACCTCCAGAACCTCCGGCGTGGGGGAGAGGGCCAGCTCGATCGCCTGTTCGAGCTGGGATCGCCGGAAGGGCTTCATGACGTGACCGCTCGCACCGAGCTGTCGGGTCTCGTAGCTCGGGGCCTCGATGCTCACGCAGAGGATCGGCAACTGCGGAAGCCGGTGGTGCAAGCGCCGGGCGAGCCGCACCCCCGCGCGCGACACCGGCTCCAGCAGCATGAGATCGGGCTCCTCTCCCTCGGCCAGCTCGCGCGGGCCGATCGGTCGGTGACCGAGCCGCAGGACCAGGAGCTCGAGTAGCGACCGGGTCGCCGGATCGGGATCCACGATCAGGATGGTCGCCACGGAGCAACTCTCGACCGGAGCCGCCTGATCGGCGGATGGTCGTGGTATGAAAGAGGTATGAACGATGCCCGCGTCCTCGTCTGCGACGACGACGACGACATCCGGCGGCTCGTCTGCACGCTGCTCGAGCGGACCGGGGCGACCGTGCGCGAGGCGGCCGACGGGCGCGAGGCGCTCCGGGAGTTCCACTCCTGGCGGCCGGAGCTCGTCATCCTCGACGTCTCGATGCCGGAGCTCGACGGCTGGGCCGTCCTCGAGCGGATCCGCGACCTCTCGACCGTCCCCGTGCTGATGCTCACCGCCCGGGGCGAGGAGCTGGAGCGCGTGCGCGGCCTCCAGGGCGGCGCCGACGACTACGTCGTCAAGCCGTTCGGCAAGCAGGAGCTCGTCGCCCGCGTCCAGGCGCTGCTGCGGCGGGCCGCACAGGCTGCGCCGGAGGAGGAGCCGGAGTCGTACGGCGACCGCTACCTCGTGATCGACTTCGCGCAGCGGCAGGTGACGGTCGGCGAGCGGCCGGTGCAGCTGACGCCGCTCGAGTTCCGGCTGCTCGCGACGCTCGTCCGGCATCCCCGTCAGGTGCTGAGTCGCGACCAGCTGCTCGAGCTCGTCTGGGGCGACTCGTACGGCGTCGGCGGCGACCAGGTGAAGCTCTACGTCGGCTACCTCCGTCGCAAGCTCGACCCGGACTCGCCGGACTCGGTGCCGATCGAGACCGTGCGCGGCTTCGGCTACCGCTACAAGCCCGCGGATTAGCCGCCGAACCGGCCCGCCGCGAGCTCGCGCACGCGCGTCGACAGCTCGGCCGGGCTGAACGGCTTCTTCACGTACGCGTCCGCGCCCGCGTCGAAGCCGCGGCGGACGTCCGACTCCTGCGCCTTCGCCGTGAGCAGGAGCACGCGCATGTCCTTCGTCGCGTCGTCGGCGCGGATCGCGCGCACGACCTCGAGCCCGTCGAGGCCAGGCATGCCGATGTCGAGCACGGCGATGTCGGGGCGATGCTCGAGCGCGAGGTCGAGCGCCTCGTCCCCGTCACGCGCCTGGATCACGTCGAACCCGTCGCGGCGCAGGCGCGTCGTCACGAGCAGGAGGATGTCGTCGTCGTCGTCCGCGACGAGCACCTTCGTCTGCTCCTTCACGCGACGAGCACCCCGTCCGGCGTCTCCGGGGTCGCGTGCGCCGGCAGCTCGATCCGGAACGTCGTGCCGCGGCCGACGTCGCTCGTCGCCGAGATGCGACCCCCGTGCGCCTCGGCGATCGCGCGGGCGATGTAGAGGCCGAGTCCGGTGCCGGGGACCTGCCCGCTGACCGCGCTCTGCGTCCGGTAGAAGCGCTCGAACATTCGCTCCGCGTCGCGCGGCGAGACGCCGACGCCGGTGTCGCTCACCTCGAGGATCCCGCCGTCGGGCGCGGGCGAGACGCGCAGCTCGACCGTTCCCTCCTTCGGCGTGAACTTGATCGCGTTCGAGACGAGGTTGTCGAGGAGCTGGAAGATGCGCCCCTTGTCCGCCTCGACGATCACGGGCCCGTCGGCGAGGCAGCGGAGCACGAGGCCCTTCGTCGTCGCGCGCGGACGCGCCTCGTCCGCCGCCTGCACGGCGACCGCGCTGAGGTCGAGCTCCGTCCGCTCGAGCTTCAGCCCCTTGCCGGCCTGGAGGCGCGCGACGAACAGCAGGTCGTCGACGAGGCGGAGCAGGCGCTCCGAGCCGCGCGCGACGACCTCGAGATACGAGCGGCGCTCCTCGTCGAGCCGCGGTTCCATCTCCTCGTCGAGCGCGAGCTCCGTGTAGCCGACGATCGAGGTCAGCGGTGTGCGCAGGTCGTGCGAGATGAGCGCGACGAACTCGTCCTTCAGCCGGTCCGCCTCGAGCAGCAGCTCGTTCTGGTGCGCGAGCTGCTCCTGCGCCTCCACTGCCTGCGCGCGGGCCTCGCGCTCGCGCAGGCGCAGCCGCTCGAGCGCGCGGACGATCCCGGTCAGCCGCCAGACGACGAGCGACGAGATCAGCACCGAGGCGATCACGACCGCCGGCACCTCGAGGTTCTCGCCGCGGACGTACTGGACGAGGAGCACCGCCGCCGGCGACATCACCGCCGCCGCCAGCAGCACGATCCGCCAGTTGCTGACGCGGAGCCGCGGGCCTCGCCTCGGCTCCGAGAGCGCGCGCATCGACGGGTGCAGCGCCGCCGCGCCGAAGAGGACGTACGAGAGCATCCACGTCGCGTCAACCGGGTCGCCGGCGGCGTACTCGCTCGCGTTCAGCCCGTAGATCTCGTCCCCGATCAGGAACGCGACGGTGGCGGCGAGCAGCAGCCAGAACGCCGGCTTGCGGTAGGCGGGCGAGACGAGGAAGCCGGCGAAGCCGGCGAGCAGCACGACGTCGCCTGCGGGATAGGCCGCGGCGACGGCGCGCGCGCCGTACGAGCCGCTTCCCATCAGCGCCGGGTGCATGACGAACACCCACTGGAACAGCGCGAACGCGAACGTCGCGATCCCCGCCTCGGCGACTGCGGCGAAGCGATGGTGCCCGCCGGCGTGGACGAACAGGAGGATCAGCCCGGCCGCGACGAACGGGTAGCCGAGGAGGTAGAAGGCGTCGGAGACGTCCGGCGAGGTGAGGCTCGGGTCGGCGTCGATGATCATGTCGCCGACGACGAACGAGAGGTTGCCGAGCGCGAACAGGATCCACGGCAGCGGCGTCTCCGGCCGGTAGTGGTTCACAGCCCAGAAGGTCGCGAGCACGGAGGCGAAGCCGATGCTGTCGTAGAGCACCGACTGCGCGTTCCCCGTCGGCAGCAGGAAGTAGACGCCGATCAGCAGGGCGCCGACTGCGACGAACCCAGCGGCGAGGCGAGACTCCGGATGGACGAGCTGACGGGACACGCCGGCGACTCTCACTGTAGTCGCCGTTCCGGTGAGATCACGCTCCTGCCACCCGCTCGACCGCGGCCGCGAGGCCGGCGGGATCGACGAGCATCGACAGGTGACCGGCGCCCGGCAGCACGACGAACGGCGCCCGGAGCGCCTTTGCGCTCGTCCGGCCCGCGCGCACCGAGTCGACGGTGTCGTCCGCACCCCAGGCGACGACCACGGGCACGCCGTGCACGCGGCGCAGGTCGGCGAGCGTCCAGCCGGCGATGCCGTGCGGGAGCATCTGCTTGAAGGCGGCGGCTGTGCCGGCGACGCGGAACGGCCGCTGCCACCGGTCGAGCTCGGCGGCGGTGAGCGGCGGCGCGTTCGGCCCGTAGGCGCCGGCGAGCGCCTTGCGGAAGATCCAGTCGGAGCCGGTGACGATGCGGTAGACCGCGGTGAAGTACGGGTCGACGACGAGATCCGGCAGCCAGGACGGCGCGCCGCCGGCGCGGATCGCGTCACCGTCCTCGAGGACGATTCCGCGCAGCGCGCGCGGGTGGCGCAGCGCCTCGCCGACGACGTCGGCGGCGCCGAGCGAGTGGCCGACGAGCGTGGGCCGCACGATGTGGAGCGCGTGCTCGAAGCCCTCGATCTCGTCGAGCCACGTCGTCAGGTCGTACGGCCCCTTCCGCTCGCTGTAGCCGAACGGCGGCAGGTCGAGCGCGTACACGCGGTGCGTCCGGCCGAGCAGGGGGCCGAGCTTCCGCCAGACGTCGGACGGCTCGACGAAGCCGCCGACCAGCACGATCGGGGTCCCGTGCGTCCCCCAGCGCCGGTACGCGAGCAGCCGGCCATCGACGTGCACGTACGGCCCGGCGTAGAGCTTCTGCGCGGGGACGCCGCCGGCGCTCGCCGCGTCGTAGACGAACGCGCTCACCGTCACGGCGGCGATCAGGACGAGGACGGCGACCCCGAGGCGCTTCGCCCAGCGGAGGAGGAACCATTTCACGGCAGGAAGTCGAGGATCCGGGCGGCAACGTCGGCGGGCCGATCCTCCTGGAGGAAGTGCGACGCGCGGGCGATCAGCTCGGGGCCGCGCGCGCCGGGGATCGTGTCGACGAACCGCTGCGCCACGCGGGCCGGCAGCACCACGTCCTCGGCGCCCCAGACGACGAGCGCCGGCTTGTCCCAGGAGACGAGCGCGTCGCGGACGCGGTTCATCGCGGCCGTGCTCGGATGCTCCGGCTCGGTCGGCACGAGCTCCGGGAAGGCGAGCGCGCCCGCCTTCGACTCCGGCGACGGGAACGGCGCGTCGTAGGCCGCGCGGACGTCGTCGGTGAGCCCCTGCGCCGTGCCGGCCTCGACGAGGCGGCCGATGTCGAGCGCGCCGCCGACGTCGCGCACGACGGCGCGGAAGCGCAGCCACGTCTCGCTCGGCGGCCGCCCGGCGGCGATGCCGGTGTCGAGGATCACCAGCCGGTCGACGAGCGGCTCGTGCTCGACGGCGAGGCGCAGCCCGATCGGGCCGCCCCAGTCGTGCACGACGAGCGTCAGCCGCTCGAGCCCGAGCTCGAGGACGAGCCGCTCGACCGAGGCGACGTGCCGGTCGTACGAGTACCAGCCGATCTCCGTCGGCTTGTCGGAGCGCCCGAAGCCGATCAGGTCGGGCGCGAGCACGCGGCCGCGCGCGGCGAGCGGCGGGATCAGCTTCCGCCAGAGGAACGACCACGTCGGCTCGCCGTGGAGCAGCAGCACGGGGTCGCCTGCGCCCTCGTCGACGTAGTGCATGCGGAGGCCGTCGACGTCGAGCCGGTGCGGCGCGAACGGGTAGTCCGGGAGCCCGGCGAAGCGCTCGTCCGGCGTGCGGAAGACGTCCACGCTCCCATTGTCGCGACGAAAGGGCTGTGCCGAATGAAGAGGTGGCCGGGCGGGCTGCGGCCCACCGCCCGGCCTGAGAGTGAAGATGCCACATGCCCGGGAAACTTGCGCGGGCACTAATCGTCGAGCTCGAGCAGCTCCTGGTAGACGGCGAGCGAGGTCTCCGCGACGCGGGTGACGAGGCCGTCGACCGGGACACCGCCCTCGACCGCCGGGACGAAGACCGCGCCCGTCCGGGCGAGGTTCAGATCGGCGCGGGCGACGACCTCGGCGGCCCGGTCGCGCCAGCCCGGGGGCCTCCCGGCGCGCTCGACGGCCGCGCCGTCGTCGCTGACGAGGTAGCGGTGCTCGCGGGTACGGACGCGGATCCGGACCGGGTCGCCCGGCAGGTACGCCAGCGCGGTCTCGCGGATCTCGTCGATCCTCGGAGGGTACGTCGTCTACGCGGCCTCGCGCAGCTGCGCCGCCGGCAGCGGGATCTCGATCCCGCGCCTCGGCCGGAGCGCGGCGGCGGCGAGGCCGGTGGCGGCGAGGCCGGCGACCCCGGCGACGGCGAAGGCGAGCTCCGTGCCGCCGCGCGCGGCGAGCCAGCCGGCGAGGAGCCCGCCGAGCGGCCCCGTGCCGTTGAAGGCGTAGAAGTAGAGGCCGATGATCCGCCCGCGCAGCCGGTCCGGCGCGGCGAGCTGCATCGACGCGTTCGAGTTCGCCGACCAGGCGGTGAACCCGGCGCCGGTGACGAAGAGGAACAGCCCGGCGAGCCACGGCGACTGGACCGGCGCGAGCAGCAGCTCCGAGCCGGTGAAGACGAGGCTGCCCAGGAGCATCACGCGCGTCGAGGCGCGGCCGAGCGACGCGGCGACGAGCGCACCGACGAGCGCGCCCGCGCCGAACAGCGCCGAGAGCACGCCGTAGACCGCTGCGCTCGTGTGCAGCGTCTGCGCCGCGAGCACCGGCAGCGTGACGTTGAAGTTGAAGCAGAACGTGCTGAGCACGACGGTCAGCAGGAGGATCACGAGCATCCGCCGCCGGCGCAGCACGTACGAGATCCCCTCGCGCGTGCCGCGCAGGATCTCCGGCCGCTCGAACTCGGCGAGCGGATAGAACTCGCGCGTCCGCATCGCGAACAGGCTCAGCAGCACGGCGAGGAAGCTGACCGCGTTGACGAGGAAGCAGACGCCCGCGCCGGTGAAGCCGTAGACCATGCCCGCGACGGCGGGCCCGAAGATGCGCGAGGCGTTGAACAGGCTCGAGTTGAGGGCGATCGCGTTCGGAAGGTCCTCGCGGCCGACCATCCGGTACGTCAGCTGCTGGCGCGATGGGACGTCGAGGACGAGCACCATCCCGTTCACGAACGCGATCACGTAGAGCATCCAGGGCTGCGCGATCCCGGCGATGGCGATCCACGCGAGCGCCGTCGCGGTGACGAGCTGGCCCGCCTGTGTCGCGATCACCGTGCGTCGCGCGTCGAGCCGGTCGGTGAGCACGCCCGCGAACAGGCCGAAGATCGTGAACGGCAGGAACGAGGCGAGCGCCATGATCCCGACCGCGAACGCGGAATGGGTCAGCTGGTAGACGAACCAGCCGAGCGCGATGCGCTGCATCCACGATCCGGTCTGCGAGATCGCCTGGCCGGTGAAGAAGAGCCGGTAGTTGCGGTAGCGGAAGCTCGAGAACGTCCGCGCGTTGACGCGGCGGAGCGCGGCCGTCACGGGCGGGCCCCTTCGCCGGGGAGCCGGGAGAGCGGCCCGATCGCCGCCTCGACTGCGGCGAGCTCCACGGGGCCGAGCGCGGCGAGCCTCGAGACGAGCCAGGCGGTTCGGCGGGAACGGACGCGGCGGAGGACGCGGCGGCCCTCGTCGGTGAGGGTGAGCCCGACGCGGCGCCGGTCCTGCTCGCTCGGCGTGCGCTCCACGAGTCCCGCACGCTCGAGCCGGTCGACGTGCTTCGACATTGCCGGCGCCGAGATCCGCTCCTGCGCGGCCAGCTCTCGGACGCCGATCCCGGGCGCGTACTTGATCGCGACGAGGAGCGCGACCTGCTCCGGCGAGAAGCCGCCGGCGCGGGTCTCGCGCCTCAGCTCGCGGTTGATCTGGAGGAGGACGGGACGGAGCCGGTCGGCGACGCCGAGCGTGTCGGTGGTCGCTGTCTGTCCCGTCTTCGCCGTCATATCGTTAACCCGGTTAACTATATCGGAAATCGGCCAACTCGGCTGGCGCCTCCATCCCTCGTTCGGTAACGTGACGATTGTCACCAGCACCTGATCGGAGGTGAGCTCGATGCAGATCGGCGGAGTGATGCGGGTCCGGCTCGTGACGGCGGCCCCGGACGAGACTGCGGGTGCGGCGATCCGGAAGATGCTCGACGCGGGAGTCGGCTCGGTCGTCGTCTGCGACGGGCCCGCGCTCGCCGGCATCTTCACCGAGCGCGACGTCCTCCGGCTCGCCGGCGAGGGCGCCGACTTCGAGGCGATCCCGCTCCGCGAGGTGATGACCGCGAGCCTCGCCACCATCTCCGTCGACGACGGCATCCACGAGGCGGCTCGGCTGATGAAGGAGCGGCGGCTCCGCCACCTCCCGGTCACCGAGGACGGGAACCTCGTCGGGATCGTCTCGATCCGCGACGTGCTCGCCTACCTCGCCGAGCGGCTCTGGTCGGAGCAGGACGAGTCCGCGCACGACACGGCGCGGGCGCTGCTCGAGCGGCGCTAGCTAGCGGTTGCGCCAGCGCCCCGGGCGGCCGTGGCGCGCGAGATCGGAGTCGGCGAGCTCGACCGACTCGGACGGGCCGAGCCCGGGCATCGTCGCGTCCGTCGCGTGGATGCTCTCGATCGGCGCCCAGGTCTCCTGCGGCTGGCGCGCCCACCAGCGGCGCCGCGCAGCCGAGGTCGCGACGAGGACGATGGCGACGGCTGCGATGGCGATCGTCCAGTGCGAGAGGCTCAGCGCCGTCGCGCGCGCCATCTTCTCCCACTCGCCGGGGTCGAACTTGTTCGACTGGACGTTCGACGCAGGGATCAGGTCGACGCCGTTCGGAAAGCGGAGCGTGTGGTGCAGCGTCCAGAGGTTCACGCGGTGGACGACGGCCAGCGCGATCACGATCGCGGCGACGCACGAGACGTAGAAGCCGTGCGGCAGCCGGATCGCGATCCAGCCGACGAGGATGAGCACGAGCGGCGGCACCAGCGCCCAGAGCCAGATCTGCGCGGTGTTCGACGCCGCCGGGTTGTGCCACGTCGTCAGGAGCCGGCCGGCGCTCGTCCACTGGACGACGCGGGGCTTCTCGAGCGCGAGCGTCGCCGCCATCAGCGACGAGAAGAAGAGCGGGATGGCGATGAACGCGGCGATCCCGAGGGGCGCCCGGCTGCGCTTCACCCGCGTGCGCCGTCTCCTCGGCTGCTCCTGCTCCGTCACTGGGACTGGCCTCTTTCGAGGACGCGCGCGAGGAACTCACGGGTGCGCGCCTCGCGCGGCTCCGTGAAGATCTGCTCCGGCGGCCCTTCCTCGAGGATGCGACCGTTGTCGAGGAAGCAGACCTTCTCGGAGACCTCGCGCGCGAAGCCCATCTCGTGCGTCGCGACGATCATCGTCATCCCGCTCTCCGCGAGCTCGCGGACGAGCGCGAGCACGTCGGTGACGAGCTGCGGGTCGAGCGCGCTCGTGATCTCGTCCAGCAGCATCAGCTTCGGCTCCATCGCGAGCGCGCGGACGATCGCGACACGCTGCTGCTGGCCGCCGGAGAGCCGGTCGGGGAACTCGTGCGCCTTGTCCTCGAGGCCGATGCGGCGAAGCAGGAGCCGTGCGCGCGCCTCGCTCTCGTCGCGCCCGAGCTTCCGCGCCTTGCGCGGCGCGAGTATCACGTTCTGCAGCACCGTCATGTGCGGGAACAGGTTGTACGCCTGGAAGACGATCCCGATCTTGCGGCGCAGCTCGTTCACGTCCACCTTCTCCGCCGTCACGCGCTGGCCGTCGACGACGATCTCGCCCTCGTCGACGTGCTCGAGCCGGTTGATGCAGCGGAGCAGTGTCGACTTGCCCGAGCCGGAGGCGCCGATCAGGCAGACGACGTGGTGCTCGTTGACCGCGAGGTCGATCGAATCGAGGACCTGGAGCTCGCCGAACCACTTGTCGACGCCGCTGACGTCGACGAAGGCGGTCGGGCCGGCGCCGTTGGTCTCGTCCGTCAAAACGCCTGCGCCCGCTCGCGCTTCTCGCGCTCTGCGACGAGGTGGTCGGTGAAGCGCGCCAGCGGGATCGTGATGAGGATGAAGAAGACGGCCGCGACGACGTACGACGCGAAGTCGCCGTTCTGCGTCGAGAACTGCTGCGCGAGCGACGCGGCCTCGGTGACGCCGATCACCGAGACGATCGCGGTGTCCTTCTGGAGGCCGACGAAGTCGTTCAGGAGCGGCGGGATCACGCGCCGCACGGCCTGCGGGACGACGACGTAGCGCATCGCCTGGAAGTACGTCAGCCCGAGCGACCGGGCGGCGGCCCGCTGGCTCGGGTGGATCGACTCGATCCCGGCCCGGTACACCTCGGTGACGTAGGCCGTGTACACGAGCGTCAGCGTGATCACGCCGTACGTCGTGATCGAGCGGGCCGACACGTAGCCGAGCTGGAGGCCCGGGATGCCGAATCCGACGAGGAACGCGACGATGATGATCGGCGTCCCGCGGAAGAAGTCCGTGTACGCGATCGCCAGGGCCCGGAGCGGCTTCGCTCCAGGCCCCGGCAGGCCGCGGACGAGTGCAAGCCCGAGCGCGAGCACCAGGACGAGGGCCTCCGCGATCACCATCATGTGGAGGTTCACCTGGAAGCCCGCCCACACGTCCGGCAACGCCAGCGTGAAGCTGTGCGGGTTGAAGAACGCGTGGGCGACCTGGTGAAGCGCGTTCACGTCGCTAGTGCAGCGTCGGGATCGATGCGAAGTTGAGGTTGAACCACTTCTTCTGCAGCTTCGCGATCGTGCCGTTCGCGGTCAGCTGCTTCATCACGCCGTCGACGACAGGCGTCAGCTTCGAGCCCTTCTGGAGGACCGCGCCGTACTGCTCGTGCGTCGCGATCTGGCCGGCGACCGGGCCGAAACGGCTCGGCTGCTGCTTCTTCTCGAGCGCGACCAGCGGCACGTCGAGGATCAGCGCCTGGCACTGGTTGATCTGCACCGCCTGGTAGGCGGCCGTCGTCGTCGGGTAGGTGAGCGGGCGCTTGTCCGGCTTCAGCTGAGAGTTGATCCAGTCGAGCCCCGTCGTGTTCGTCTGCGCGCAGGTCTGGAGCTTCTTCAGGTCGGCGATGCTCTTCGGCGCTGTCGTCTTCGTCGAGATGAGGACGCCCTGGTTCGCGTTGAGGTACGTCGTCGTGAAGTCGACCGTCTTCTTCCGCTGGGCGGTGATCGTCGCCTCCTGGAACGAGATGTCGAACTTCTTCGTGCCCGGCGCGAACAGGCTGTTCCACGACGTGTAGACCCAGACGGGCGTGAGCCCGAGCTGCTTGGCGATGGCGGTGGCGATGTCGACCTCGTAGCCGCGCGGGTTCGTCACCGTGCTGCCGCGCACGGTGCCGGAGGCGAAGCCGGGAGCGGGGTCGCCGAACGCGACGATCAGCTTGCCGCCCTGCAGCGTCGGCGGCGCTGCCTGCCGGGCCGACGCCGCCGGCACGGCGACGAGCGCCGCGGCCGCGAGCAGCGGGAGAAGACGCTTCACAACAAGTCCTCCTGTCCGTTTGAGCCTGGAAAAGGAGACAATCTACCGCGCCGGGGGCGGGGAAACTAGTGCGTGAGGGCGGCGGCGGTGAGCTGCTGGAAGTGCCCGATCAGCCGCTCGCTCCGGCCCATCAGGACGCCGTGCTCGAGCACGCCGGAGGCGACGCCGCGGTGAACGCCCTCGACGAGCGTCCGGTCCTCGTGGCCCACCTGGTCGTCGAGGGCCATCAGCTCGTCGATCCAGCTCTGGTCGACGTCGGGGCCGAAGAAGTAGTCGAGGAAGCGATAGGTGCGCCCCGGGGAGACCGGGGCGACGGGCCCGATCGAGATGTTCGGGCGGCCGGGGAAGATGTTCACGGTCAGGTTCGGCCAGAGGAAGTGGAACTGGCTGCGCGGCAGCTCGCCGTCGAGCCGCATCTTGTCGCGGCCGCTCTCCCGGATCGGGCCGCGCTGGCTCGACAGACGGCCCTCGGTGGAGAGCGCATACGCCTCGGCGGAGACGTCGAGCACCTCGGCGAGCGCCGGGTGCGCGACCTGGCAGTGGTAGCACTCGAGGAAGTTCTCGCAGATGATCTTCCAGTTCGCGTCGAGCTCCGTCTCCCAGCGCGTGGTGTGGACGAGCGTGTCGACGTCGAGGCCGAGCTCCGCGACCTGTGCCGGCATCGAGCCCAGCGCGTCGGCGAGCGGCTCCGGCTCCGAGCCCGCGTTGACGAAGACGAACGGGCCCCACGTGCCGACGGCGACGGCGACGAGCCCGTGCTCGCACGCGTCGAAGTCCGGCTCCTCGTCCGAGCGCGGCGCCGCGCGCAGCGAGCCGTCGAGGCCGTAGGTCCAGGCGTGGTACGGGCACTGGAGCGTCTCGCGCCGGCCCTCCCCCTCGGCGAGCGGGAAGCCGCGGTGGCGGCACACGTTGAGGAAGGCGCGGAGCTCGCCGTCCTTCGCGCGTGTGACGACGACGGGAACGTGCGCGGCGCGGGCCGCGAAGAACGTGCCGGGCTCGGGCAGCTGCCCGAGATGGCCGGCGTACTGCCAGGACGGCCGGAAGATCCGCTCCTGCTCGCGGCGAAGGATCTCCGGATCCGTGTACCAGCTGTACGGCAGCGTGTGCTCCACGCCGCGAGACTAGCTCCGCGCGCCCCGCCGCGTGCCGTAACGCTCCCGTCACAAAGGCGTATCGGGGCCTGGCCCCGGCCTGTGGATACGCGGCGGGAGCCGTGGAGCCACGACGCTTCCCTGGGGACGGCCGGGGCCAGGCCCCGTGACGGAAGGCTCGCGACTTGCGCGCGGCGGGGCCGAGGCTCAGTCCGGCGCGGGCGCGGGCTCCGGCCGCGCGGCCGACGGCTCGACGCGGAGCAGCCGCGCGGGCACGGTCGGCAGCCACCAGTTCCAGCGGCCGAACAGCGAGACGAGCGCGGGTACGAGCAGCGCGCGCACGACGGTCGCGTCGAGGAGGATCCCGGCGGCGAGGCCGGTGGCGAAGACCTTGATGATCACCTGCGGCCCTGATCCGAGCGCGGCGAAGGCGAGGAAGAGGATCAGCGCGGCGCTCGTCACGAGCCGTCCCGTCCGCGACAGGCCGCGGATCACCGCCTCGTCCGTGTTGCCGACCGCGTCGTACTCCTCGCGCACGCGCGTGAGGATGAACACCTCGTAGTCCATCGACAGGCCGAACAGGAACGCGAACACCATCAGCGGGATGAACGCCGTGATCGCGCCCGTCTTCGGGATCCCCCAGAGCACGTGCGAGCCCCAGCCGTCCTGCCAGACGAGCACCATCACGCCCCACGCGGCCGCGACCGAGAGCAGGTTCAGCAGCACCGCCTTCACCGGCAGCAGGACGGAGCGGAACGCACGCGCGAGCAGGATCATCGTCAGCACCGCGATCAGCGCGATCATCAGCGGGAAGCTGCCGTACACCGCAGAGACGAAGTCCGCGCCCGTCGCGGACTGGCCGCCGACGGTCGTCCCCGGCACGCGGTGCGCGGCCGCCTTCAGGCGCGAGTAGAGCGCGCGCCCGCCGCTCGAGTTGGCCTGGCCCTTCGGCAGCGCGACGACCACGGCCGCGCCGTTCGCGGTCCAGCCGACGGCGGCGCCGCGCACGCCGGAGACCGCGGCGAGATTCTGCGCCACCTCGCCGGCGCGCGCCGGGTCGCGCACGAGCACGGGGAAGTCCGTGAGCGCGCCGGAGCCGATCCCGGACTGCTCGAGCGCGACGAGGCCGTCGTGCGCGTCGCCGGTGCGTGCAAGCGAGTCGGGACTCGCGTTGCCGACCTGGATGCGGAACGCCTGGGCGGCGAGCGCGACGAGGATCGCGAGCGCGAGGGCGGCCGCCCACCAGCGCCTGCGGACGACGCCCTTCGACCACCGCACCCAGAACGGGCTCGCCTCCTTCTCCGTCCGGATCCGCGGGCGGTCGATCCACGGCCCGATCGTCGCGAGGATCACCGGCAGCAGCGTGATCGAGACAAGCACGCTCACGAGCGGGATGAGCAACCCCGCGTAGCCGATCGACCGCAGGAACGGGAGCGGCAGCACGACGAGCGCGAGCAGGCCGATCCCGACGGTCGTCCCGGAGAAGACCACCGCGGAGCCCGCGGTCTCCATCGACCGCTCGACGGCCTCGAGGTTGGAGGCGCCGCGAGCGTGCTCCTCGCGCCAGCGCATGACGACGAGCAGCGTGTAGTCGATGCAGACGCCGAGCCCGATCAGCGCGACGAGGAACTGGACGATGAACGAGACCTGCGCGACGGTCGTCAGCGCCCAGATGAGCATGAACGTCGCGACGATCGCGAACACGGCCATCACGATCGGGACGATCGCGATGAACGACGCGAACACGAACGCGAGCACGATCAGCGCGCCCAGGCCGCCGATCATCGCCTCGAGCAGCACGCCGGGCCCCTTCCCGCTGGCCGAGTCGTTGAGCGCGTCGTAGCCCGTGACGTGGATCACCGCGCCGGCCGGCGGTGAGCGCTCGAGCGCCGCGCGAATCGCATTCGTCTCCTTCGTCGCGCCCGCGAAGCCGCGGTCCGGCTTGAACGGGATGTAGACGATCGCGAAGGTCGTCCGTCCGTCGGCAGAGACGAACGCCTTGTTGCCGGTGGAGGCGAACGAGACCGCGCGTGCGCCCGGCACCGCGGCGGTCGCGCGGCGGAGCGCGGCGCCGAGCTGCGCGCGCACGCCGGGCGAGTCGACGGTCGTGCCGGCCGGCAGGGTCAGGACCGGGACGATCGTGCTCACCGACGGGTCGATCCGGTAGAGGTGGAGCAGCGCCGCGTTCGTCTCGAAGCCCTCGCGACCCGGCACGGAGAACTCCTGCGAGAGCGCCTTCGTCGCACGCTGGAGGTTCGGGAGGCCGGCGAGCAGGACGAGGAGCCAGAGCGCGACGACCCACCGCTTGTGGCGGAGGACGAACCTGGAGAGCCCGAGCACGCCTTCGAGGGTAGCCGCGGGCGCGGCGCCCGCGCGGCGTACGATCGGAAACATGCGCGCGATGGTGCTCGAGCGGCAGCGGGAGCCGCTGCGGCTGCGCGACCTGCCGGTCCCGGAGCCCGGCGACGGGCAGGTGCGGCTTCGCGTGCTCGCCTGCGGCGTCTGCCGCACCGACCTCCACGTCGTCGACGGCGACCTCGACCGGCCGAAGCTCCCGCTCGTCGTCGGCCACCAGATCGTCGGCGTCGCCGACGACGGGCGCAGGCTCGGCGTGCCGTGGCTCGGCTGGACGGACGGCGTCTGCCGCTACTGCGTCTCCGGCCGCGAGAACCTCTGCGAGTCGGCGCGGTTCACCGGCTACGACCTCGACGGCGGCTATGCGGAGCACGTCGTCGCCGACGAGCGCTTCTGCCTTCCGATCCCCGACGGCTACGACGATCTCCAGGCGGCGCCGTTGCTCTGCGCCGGGCTGATCGGCTACCGAGCGCTGCGCCTCGCCGGCGACGCGGAACGGCTCGGGCTCTACGGGTTCGGCGCGTCCGCGCACATCGTCGCGCAGGTGGCACGCCACCAGGGGCGGCGGCTGTTCGGGTTCGTCCGCCGCGGCGACGAGGCGGCGCGTGCGTTCGCGCTCGAGCTCGGCTGCGAGTGGGCCGGCGCCTCGGACGAGCTGCCGCCGGAGCAGCTCGACGCGGCGATCGTGTTCGCTCCCGTGGGCGAGCTCGTGCCGGCCGCGCTGCGCGCGCTCGCGCGCGGCGGCTCCGTCGTCTGCGCGGGCATCCACATGAGCGACATCCCGAGCTTCCCGTACGAGCTGCTCTGGGAGGAGCGGCTCGTCCGCTCGGTCGCGAACCTCACGCGTCGCGACGGCGAGGAGTTCCTCGCGCTCGCGCCGCAGGTGCCGGTGCGCACGGAGGTCGAGGTCTTCGACCTGGAGCAGGCGAACGACGCGCTCGACCGGCTGCGACGCGGCGAGATTCGAGGCGCCGCTGTGCTCCGCGTATAGGGTCCTGAGCATGACCGTCCTGCCGCCCTTCGAGCAGTTCTTCGCCTCGCGCCGCCTCGCGGGCGTCGCCGAGTTCACGCCCGACGGGAGCACCGTGCTGTTCGTCTCCAACATCTCCGGCCAGTTCAACCTCTGGTCCGTCGCGATCGACGGCGGCTGGCCCGAGCAGCTGACGAGCTTCACGGAGAACACGGTCCGCGCGGTCGCGGTGCGGCCCGACGGCACGATCCTCTTCAGCGCCGATCGCGACGGGGACGAGTTCCACCAGCTCTACCGCATCCCCGCCGGCGGCGGCTGGCCGGAGCAGCTGACCGACCTCGAGCAGGTCCAGCACATGCTCTCGCCCGCGGCGTGGTCGCCGGACGGGACGAGCTTCTGCTTCTCCGCGAACGCCCGCAGGCCGACCGACAGCGAGGTGTTCGTCCGGGACGACGGCGCGCCCGAGGCGCGCTACCTCTGGGGCGAGGGGCGGTACACGTTCGCGGCGTCGTACTCGCCGGACGGGTCGAGGATCCTCGCGGTCGACTTCCGCTCGAACACCGACACGTCGCTCTACGTCGTCGACGTCGCCACCGGCGACGCCGTCGAGGTGACGCCCCACGAGGGCGACGTCAAGTTCCTGCCCGGCCCGTGGGCGGCCGACGACTCCGGCTTCTACGTTCTCACCGACGAGGGACGCGAGTTCACCGGTCTCGCCTTCCACGATCTCGCGACGAACGCGAGGATGTGGATCGAGGCGCCCGAGCTCGACGTCGACGAGCTCACCGGCTCGGCGGACGGCCGCGTGATCGCCTGGATCGAGAACGTGGACGGCTGGTCGCGCGTCCGCCTCCGCGACCTCGTCTCCGGCGCCGACCTCCCCGACGCGACGCTGCCGCAGGGGACGATCTCGCCGCTCGGCTCGGGCGTCTCGCTCTCGCGTGACGGCGCGCGGCTGGCGCTCGCCTGGGAGCAGCCCGGGCGGCCGGCCGAGGTCTTCGTCGTCGAGACGGCGACCGGCGAGGCGCGCCCGGTGACCGAGAGCCGGCTGAGCGGGCTGCGCCGCCTCAATCTCCGCGATCCGGAGCTGATCGCGTACCCGAGCTTCGACGGACGCGAGATCCCGGCCTGGCTCTACCGCCCGGAGGGCGACGGCCGGGCACCGTTCGTCGTCGCCATCCACGGCGGGCCCGAGGCGCAGGAGCGGCCCATCTACCGGCCGGTGTACCAGTACCTGCTCAGCCGCGGTGTCGGCGTCCTCGCGACGAACATCCGCGGCTCGACCGGCTACGGCAAGACGTATCAGAAGCTGATCCACCACGACTGGGGCGGGGGCGACCTCGAGGACTGGCGTCACGCCGCCGAGTGGCTGCGGGCGCAGGAGTTCGTCGACGGCGAGCGGCTCGGCGTCTACGGCGGCTCGTACGGGGGCTTCGCGACGCTCACGTGCGTGACGCGGCTGCCGGAGTACTGGGCGGCGGCGGTCGACATCGTCGGCCCGGGGAACCTGCTCACGTTCGTGCGCGCGGTGCCGCCGCAGTGGCTTCGCTTCATGGCCGCGTGGGTCGGCGACCCCGACACGGAAGAGGAGTTCCTGCGCGAGCGCTCCCCGATCACGTACGTCGACCGGGCGCGCGCGCCGCTGCTCGTCATCCAGGGCGCCAAGGACCCGCGCGTCGTCAAGTCCGAGTCCGACCAGATGGTCGAGCAGCTCGTCGAGCTCGGGCGCGAGGTCGAGTACGTCGTCTTCGAGGACGAGGGGCACGGGTTCACGCGGTACACGAACGAGGTGCGCGCGCACCGGCTCACGTGCGAGTGGCTCGAGCGGCACCTCGCCGGGACGTGACATGGCGAGCACGCTGAGCGCGCTCCGGCGGAGAGCGGCCGCGCACCCGCGGCTCGTCGTCGCCGTGCAGCTGCTCGCGGGCCTCGTCTTCGTCCTCTCGATCGCGTGGGCCGTGCGCGGCTCGTTCCGCGCGGCCGGGGACGACCTCCGCGACGCGAATCTCGCGCTGTTCGCGCTCGCGTGCGCGGTGCTCGCCGTCTACTACCTCGCGTTCGTCGTCGGCTGGATGCGGATCTTCGCCGACTGGAAGATCCACATCTCGTATCCGGCGGCGCTGCGCGCGGAGATGGTCTCGATGCTCGCGAAGTACGTGCCCGGCGGCGTGTGGACCCCGGCCGCGCGCGTCGTCGCGATGCGCCGCTCCGGCGTCGACAACGCGGCGCTCGTCACCGCCGCGATGGCGATCGAGGCTGGGCTGTCGGCGGTGTCCGGCGTGATGGTGTTCGTGATCAGCCTCGCGTGGGTGGACGGCGTGCACGCGCCGATCATCCCGCTCGTCGCGTTCGCGGTCGTCGTCGCGGCGCTCGTGCAGCCGCGGGTGTTCCGGCCGCTGATGGCGAGGATCCTGCGCCGGTTCGGCTACACGGAGCCGCTGCCGCCGACGCGGCCTGCGACGATGGCGTTCCTGCTCGTCTACTACGCGGGGACGTGGGTGATCGGCGGCATCGCGCTCTGGCTCCTGCTCCGCTCGGTCGGCGCGCACCCGGATCCCCAGTCGATCGTCTACCTCGGCGGCGTCGCCGCCGTCGGTGCGATCGTCGCCGTGCTCGTCGTGATCGCGCCGTCCGGCCTCGGCGTTCGAGAGGGGACGATGTACGGGCTGATGCTGGCCGTGGCGCCGAAGGGCGCGGCGCTCGGCGCGACGCTGCTCAACCGCGTCGCCATCACCGTCGTCGAGCTGCTGCTCCTGCTCGTCGGCGGCGCGATCCTCAAGGCCCGCGGCCAGACGGACGAGGACGAGCCGATGCAGCTCCGGGACGCGCAGACGTAGCCCTCCCCCGAACGGCGGCCCGCCATCCGTGGCTCCTACCGATGCCGTCCGCGAGGGCGCGGCCGACGGTGAGGGCATGAACAGACGACTTCTCCCCCTCGTCGCTCTCGCCGCGACGGCCGCCGCCTCCCTCGCCGGGGGCGCGGGCGCGGGCAACGCGATCCAGCTGAAGATCGGCGACGCCGTCGACGTCCTCAACACGCGCGTTGCCTGCTTCGCGGTCAACTCGAACGGAAAGGACGGGATCGGCTGCGCGCTGATCACGAACTCCGGTAACCCGATCGCCGGCAGCTACAGCGTCGGCGTCGCGGTCGACGGCACGGCCGTCCTCAACAAGGTCAACGCCGACGGCTCGGGCACGCACGTCTTCAAGAAGCGGCTGCCCGCGTCCCGCTCGAGTGCCTCGGGCGCGGTCTACCGCGTCAAGCCGGGCCAGAGCTTCGGCCTCCCGGTCCACGACGACGTCGTGATCGGCTGCAAGGTGCTGAGCGTCACCTCGACCGCGGTTGCGTCCGTCTATCGCGGGATCAAGGTGTCGTGCTGGTACGCCACCGCGACGGCGCCGGTCCCGAATACGTACGGCGTCAGCATCTCGGACAAGATGGCCGGCGTCTTCAAGATCACCGCGTCCGGAAACGTGAGCAGCTGGGGGATCATGCGGCAGCAGCCGGGGAGCTGAGCCTCCCCGCGCTCGTTGACGGGGCAACAGCCACAATGACTCCATGACGGACGCCCCCGAAGCGGCGGCGGGCCAGCCCGCGCACCTCGACCCGCACGTGCGCCTGATCTTCGGGGCGCTGATGCTCGTCCTGCTGCTGGCGTCGCTCGACCAGACGATCGTCGCGACGGCGCTGCCGACGATCGTCGGCGACCTGCACGGGTTGTCGCACATCTCGTGGGTCGTGACCGCGTACCTGCTCGCGTCGACGGTCTCGGGGCCGGTGTACGGGAAGCTCGGCGACATCTACGGGCGGAAGCTCGTGCTCCAGTTCGCGATCGTCCTGTTCCTGATCGGCTCCGCGCTCTGCGGGATCAGCCAGAACATGACCGAGCTGATCGGCTTCCGCGCCCTCCAGGGGCTGGGGGCCGGCGGCCTGCTGGTGACGACGATCGCCGTCGTCGGCGACATCGTCCCGCCGCGAGAGCGCGGGCGCTACCAGGGGTTCTTCGGCGCGGTGTTCGGCGTCTCGACGGTGATCGGGCCGCTGATCGGCGGCTTCTTCGTCGACAACCTCAGCTGGCGCTGGATCTTCTACGTCAACCTGCCGATCGGCGCGGCGGCGCTGTTCGTGATCGCGGCGGTCTTCCACAGCCGGGCGATGCCGGTCAGCCACACGATCGACTACCTCGGGGCCGCGCTCCTCGCCGGATCGCTGTCGGCGATCGTCCTCTTCACGAGCCTCGGCGGCACGACGTACGCGTGGGATGCGCCGGAGATGATCACGATGCTCGTGCTCGGGATCGTGCTGCTGGGGCTGTTCGTCTACGTCGAGTCGCGCGCGGCGGAGCCGATCCTGCCGCTCGAGCTGTTCCGCAACCCGATCTTCAGCGTGACGAGCGCGATCGGGTTCGTCGTCGGGTTCGCGCTGTTCGGGGCGGTCACGTACCTGCCGCTCTACCTGCAGATCGTCAAGGGACACAGCCCGACGGTGTCGGGGCTGTTCCTGACGCCGCTGATGGGCGGCGTGCTCGTCACCTCGATCGCGAGCGGGATCATCATCTCGCGCGTCGGCCGCTACAAGGTGTTCCCGATCGTCGGGACGGCGGTGACCGCGTTCGCCCTGTTCCTGCTCTCGCGGCTCACCGTCGACACGCCGGGCTGGGAGGCGGCGCTGTTCATGGTCGCCGTCGGCCTCGGCCTCGGCCTCACCATGCAGGTGCTCGTGCTCGCGGTGCAGAACTCGGTCGACTACAAGCACCTCGGCGTCGCGACGTCGGGGTCGACGCTCTTCCGGTCGATCGGCGGCTCGATCGGCGTCGCCGCTTTCGGCGCCATCTTCGCCAACCGGCTCCGCGCCGAGCTCGCAGCGCACCTGCCGCCGGGGGTGCAGCTGCCGGCGGCCACCAACCCGGCGGCGATCCGGCGGCTGCCGCCCGCGGTGCACGCGCCGTACGTCCATGCGTTCACGGCGTCGCTGCGGCCGGTGTTCATCTTCGCGGCCGGCGTCGCGGTGCTCGCGTTCGTCCTCTCCTGGATGCTGCGGGAGATCCCGCTGCGCAAGACCTCCGCGTCCGACGTCGCCCGCGCGGCCGCGCCGACGGCGGGAAGCGAGGCCTGAGCCGAGGCTAGGCCCCGGTGCCGACGGCCTGCGCGTGCTTCTCCGGAGCGAGTTGGCGCAGGAGCCGGAGGAGGACGTCGTCCCAGCCGTCGAGCCGGTCGAGGAACAGGCGCCGGATCCCGTCGATGTGCGGGCCGGCCGCCGCCTCGAACGTGTCGAAGCCCTTCGGGGTGAGGATCGCGTAGACGCCGCGGCCGTCGTGGTCGCAGTCGCGCCGCTCGACGAGGCCCCCGCGCTCGAGCCGGTCGACGAGCCGGGTGACGCCGCTGCGCGTGAACAGGAGCCGGTCGGCGAGCTCGGCCATCCGCAGCCGGTTCCCCGGCGCGCGTGTCAGCTCGTAGAGCACCTCGAACGAGGAGAGTGTCAGCCCGCTGGTGGCGCGGAGGTCGTCGTCGAGCTTGCGGACGATCGCCGCGTGCGTCTCGACGAAGCGTCGCCAGAGGACGCGCTCCTGGCGCGAGAGCAGCACCGTGTGGACGAACTCTGACTCGACTTGTGTCACGGCTGGGCCACGCCCGACCGTACCAGGGTCGAAGCCGCCCTTCAATCTCGATTTCGGGTGAGCTTGCCGGACGGCGGGCTCGCCTACTTGACGGTGAACGTCCCCTTCATGCCGGCCGCGGCGTGTCCGGGAACGGTGCACTTGTACGGATACGAGCCTGCCCTGAGCGTGACCGTCAGCTTGCCCGTCTTCCCGGGCTGGATCAGCGCGCTCTTCTTGCCGCCGATCGCGAAGTCGTGGGCGAGCTTGCCCTTGTTCACGATCGTGAACGTGATGGCGCCTGCCTTCGCCGAGGACGGCGAGAGGACGAACTTGAACTCGGTCGCGGTCACCTTGACCGTCGCGCCGGTCTTCTTGCCGGCGTGGGCCGGGCCGGCGAGCGCAGGGCCCGCGAGGGCGAGGGCGGCGACGGCCAGCGCGACTCCGGCTCCGAGACGAGCCGGGGACAGTGACGGATGCATGACCCTCCTCAGGAAGCGGCTCGATAGTTGTCCGGGCAACTGCGGTCACTCTATACCTTTGAAATCACGTGACGCCGTCCCGTGAACGCGCTCTGCCGCCCGTCGTGGCGCTCGCCGGCGTCCTCCTGCTCGCGGCCCCGATCGCCGCGGCGCTGCTGCTCCGCCCCGGCACCGGCGCCGGCGCTCAGAGCGCGCCGCCGGCGGCATCGGCGCCGCCGGCGGGCTCCTCGACGACCACCCGTCCCGCCTTCCCGGCGCCGCCGGCCGGCGCGGTCGTCTACAGCCGGCAGCTCGGGCGGAACGCGCTGGCGCTCGCGGTCGTGCCCGGCCGCGGCAGCGCCCTGCTCCAGGCGTCGGTGGTCAGCGGCCAGGGCACGGGCGTCTCCGGTCTCGGCGTCTCGTTCCGGCTCCAGGGCGCGGGCGCGCGCGCGACGGCGTGCGGGCCCGGCTGCTACCGCGCGACGCTGCCCCTGCGCGGCCGCCCCTCGGCCGTGGAGGTCTCGGTCCGCGGCGCCTCGTCGGCGGACTGGCGCGTCGCGCTGCCCGCCGCATGGCCGCCGCCGGACGGGGCGGCGCTCCTCCGCCGGGCGGAGCGCGTCTGGCGCGCGCTCGACTCGCTCAGCTTCTCCGAGACGCTCGGCTCGGGCACGGGGACGGTCGTCTCGAGCACGTGGCAGGTTCAGGCGCCGGACCGGCTCGCCTACCAGGTGAAGGGCGGGTGGGCGGCCGTCGTCGTCGGCGCACGACGGTGGGACCGCGCGCCCGGCCGCGCCCGCTGGGTCGAATCGCAGCAGTCGACGCTGACGCAGCCGGTGCCGACCTGGGTCGCGGTCCGCGACGCGCACGTCCTCGGTACGGCGACGGTGCGCGGCCGGGCCGCGTGGCTCGTCTCCTTCTACGACCCTGTCACGCCGGCGTGGTTCACGGTCGCGGTCGACCGGGCGACGGGACGCACGCTCGACGTCCACATGGTCGCGACCGCGCACTTCATGCACGACGCCTACAGGGCGTTCGACTCGACCGCGCCGATCACGCCTCCGCGCTAGGCGGCGGACGCGTAGTGCGCGAGGTAGCGGACGACGCGGTCGTTCCCGTCGAGGAACACGACCTCGGCTGCGAGACTGCCTTCCGCCCCCTCGTAATGGAGCACGAGGCTGTCGACGCCGACGAACAGCGCGATCGGCTCGAAGCGGAGATCGGGAAACCGCGCGAGCCCGGCGGCGAAGTAGGCGCGCAGCGCGTCCTTCCCGGCGAGCCCGTCGTCGCCGCCGCCCGTCAGCGTCGAGACGAGCGGCGACGTCATCACGACGTCGTCGGCGTAGTGGTCGAGGATCGCGTCGAGGTCGTGCGCGTTCCAGGCCGCGTACCACTCCTCGGCGAATCGCTCCGCGCGCTCGTGCGTCAGCATCAGGCGGGGACGGGCGCGCGCACGAGGAGCTCGGGGCCGTCGAAGCGGACGTCGAGGGCGTCGAGGACGCGCCGCAGGAGCGCGAGCGCCGCGGGATTGTCGTTCGCGACGAGCGCGGTGACCTCGGTGATCCCGGCGGCGCGCGCGTCTGCGAGCAGCTCCGCGGTGAGCGCCGAGCCGATGCCGCGCAGCTGGTGCTCGTCCACGACCTCGAACGCGATCTCGGCGCTGGCGCCGTCGCGGGCGAGACGCGCGATCGCGACCGGCCGCGGATCGCCCTCGAGATACGCGACGAGCACGTGGTGCCGCCCGTCGACCGCGGCCAGCCGGCTGAGCTCGTCCTCGCTCAGGCGTGGTTTCGGCCCGTTGTAGCGGGCCCGCCGCGACGAGTCGCTGAGACGGTCGAAGACCGCCGCGACGGTGTCGACGTCGCCGCGCCGCAACGGCCGCACGAGCACCGTCGGCCCGCGCCGCGCCCGGAGCACGCGCGTGTGCATGGTCACGCGAGCTCCTCGTCGTCGTCGCGGGTCTCGTCCGGCTCGAGCCAGGCGACGATCTCCGGCTCGCTCAACAGCAGCTCGATCCCTCGTTCTTCGTATTCCCCCACGCCGCTACCTCCCACCCTGGTGGACTCGGTTCCGACCCCGCTGCTAGTACGGGGCCCCGCGTCCACCGGTTTCGCGTATGTGCGGTTTCCGGCCTAGCCCGCCAGCTCGAGCGCGACCTGCTCGAGGCTCGCGAGGTTGTGACCGCTCGCGAAGACATCAACGAACGGGAGCGCCGCTTCCATCCCGCGGGCGAGCGGCTCGTAGCCGGGATGCTGCTTCAACGGGTTCAGCCAGACGACCCGGTACGCGAGCCGCGACAGCCGCTCCATCTGGGCCCGCAGGAGCTCCGGCTCGCCGACGTCGAGGCCGTCGGAGCAGACGACGACGATCGCGCCGCGCGCCGAGCCGCGGTGGCCGCCGCCGTCGAGGAACTCCTTCACCGCCTCCCCGATCCGGGTGCCGCCTTCCCAGTCGACGACCTCCCGGGAGACCCGGCGGAGCGCCTCGTCCGGATCGGAGACGGAGAGGGCGCGCGTCGCGGACGTCAGCCGCGTCCCGAAGCAGAGCACCTCGGTCTGCGGCTGGAGCCGCAGCAGCGAGTGCGCGAGCACGAGCATCGCGCGCGACTCCGACGACATCGAGCCCGAGACGTCGAGGAGCAGTACGAGCCGTCGCGGGGCGGGGCGGCGGGCGCGGTAGCGGCGGTCGAACGGCTCGCCGCCGGTGCGGAGCGAGCGCCGCAGGGTGCGCGGCAGGTCGAGCGGCCCTGCGCCGGCGGCGCGGCGGCGGCGCGAGCGGCGGCGCGGCAGCGTCCGCGCGAAGCCGGCGGCGAGCGCCGCGATCTCCGCCAGCTCCTCGCGCGTGCAGCGGTCGAAGCTCTTGTGGCGGAGCAGCTCGACGCGGCTCGCGAGGGCGACCGCCGGCGCCCGAGCCTCGCCGGGCTCGCCCTCGTCCCGGTCGTCGGAGTCGAGCCCCGCCGTGACGAGCCGCAGCCGCTGCTGCACCTTCGGCGGCGGCATCGGCACGGTCGCGCCGAAGAAGCTCCGGAACACGCGGTCGTAGACCGGGATCTGCTCGTGCCGAGCGACGAGCGTCGCGCGGCCGGCCCAGTAGAGGTCGGCCGGGCCGAGCAGCGCCGCCGCGCGGCAGAACTCCGCGGTCGAGCCGGTCCCGGCCGGAAGCCCCTCGTCGCGCAGAGCGCGCGCGAACTCGACGAGCATCTGCACTCTGTCGACTCGAGGGGGCTCAGCCACCGAGGGCCTCGGCCCCCGCAGCCTCGACCGTTCTCAGGTCGTCCCGGTTCTTCACCGCCCAGCCGAGCGTCTGGACCGCGTCCGCCCCGGTCGCCTCGTCGGCGCCGAGCAGGGCGAGCGCCCTCGCCCAGTCGATCGCCTCGGCCGCCCCGGGCGGCTTCACGAGGTCGAGCGAGCGCAGCCGCGCCACCGCCTCCGCGACCGAGCGCGCGAGCTGCTGCGGCACCTCCGGCGCGCGCAGGCGGATGATCTCGACCTCCCGCTCGCGCTCCGGGAACTCGATCCAGTGGTAGAGGCAGCGCCGCTTCAGCGCGTCGTGGAGCTCGCGCGTCCGGTTCGAGGTGACGACGACGGCCGGCGGCTCCGCCGCGGCGATCGTCCCGATCTCGGGAACGGTGACCGTGTAGTCCGAGAGGATCTCGAGCAGGAACGCCTCGAACTCGTCGTCGGCCCGGTCGAGCTCGTCGATGAGCAGCACCGCGGCCGAGCCGGCGCGGATCGCCTTCAGCAGCGGCCGCTCGACGAGGAAGTCCGGGCCGTACAGCTCGGACGCGTGCGCCCGCACGTCGCCCTCGCCGGCCTGGAGCGCCCGCGCGTAGAGGAGCTGGCGGGCGTAGTCCCACTCGTAGAGCGCCTGGGAGGCGTCGATCCCCTCGTAGCACTGGAGCCGGATCAGCTCGGCGCCGAGCAGCCGGGCCAGCGTTTTCGCCACCTCGGTCTTCCCGACCCCGGCCTCTCCCTCGAGCAGGAGCGGGCGCCTCATCTCGAGGGCGAGGAAGATCGAGGTGGCGAGCCCGCGGTCGGGGAGGTAGTCGGCCTCCCGCAGCGCGAGCTCGAGCTCGTCGACAGAACCGAAGCGCATGCGCTCATCGTAGGGGTTGCGACCGGTGACAACAGCTTCGTATGCTCATGGGTCCCGACGAAGGGAGGCGGTTCATGTATCCGTCCCGGTTCGATTACGTCGTCCCCGAGAGCGTCGGCGAGGCCGTCTCGATGCTCGCGGAGCACGGCGACGAGGCGAAGGTGCTGGCGGGCGGCCAGTCGCTGATCCCGCTGCTCAAGCTTCGTTTCGCCTCGCCGAGCGTGCTCGTGGACGTCAACCGGATCGCGGAGCTCGAGGGCATGTCGCAGCAGGACGGATACCTGCGGATCGGCGCCCTCGTGCGACACAAGGAATGCGAGCGGTCGGAGCTGCTGAAGGGCCGCTACGGGGTGCTCGGCACGGCGGCGCCGCAGATCTCCGACCCGCTCGTGCGCAACCTCGGCACGGTGTGCGGCTCGGTCGCGCACGCGGACCCGCAGGGCGACTGGGGCTCGGCGCTGCTCGCGGCGGGCGCGAGGGTCGTCGCGCAGGGGCCGTCCGGCACCCGCGAGATCCCGCTGGCGGAGCTCTTCGTCGGGCCGTTCACGACGACGCTGGAGCCGACGGAGATCCTCACCGAGGTGCGGGTCCCCGATCCCGGCCCGAGCGCAGGCGGCGCCTACCTCAAGCTCGAGCGGAAGGTCGGCGACTTCGCCACGGCGGCGACGGCCGTCCAGCTGGAGCTCGACGGGGGAACGATCAAGCGCGCCGGCATCGCGCTGACCGGTGTCGGCCCGACGAACCTCCGCGCCGAGCAGGCCGAGGCGGCGCTCGTGGGGGCCGCGCCCGGCGACGAGGCGTTCGCCGAGGCGGCGCGGCTCGCCGCCGAGGAGGCGCAGCCGCTGGCCGACCACCGCGGCACCGTCGAATACAAGCGAAACGTCGTCCGGGTCTTCGTCGAGCGCGGCCTCAAGGCTGCGGCGGCGTCGGCGGCGGCGGCGTAGCGAGAGGAGCGAGACGATGAGCGAGACGACATTGAGCGCCGCGCCTCCCGCCACGCGGCAGATCACGGTGCAGGTGAACGGCGAGGCCCGCTCGGCCGAGGTCGAGCCGCGGCTGCTGCTCGTCCACTTCCTGCGCCAGACCCTGGGACTGACGGGAACGCACGTCGGCTGCGACACGACGAGCTGCGGCGCGTGCACCGTCCTGCTCGACGGCGTGCCGGTGAAGTCGTGCACCGTGCTCGCCGTCCAGGCCGACGGGCGCACCGTCCAGACGGTCGAGGGGCTCGCCGCCGGCGGCGCCCTGCACCCGATCCAGCAGGCCTTCCACGAGCAGCACGGGCTCCAGTGCGGCTACTGCACGCCGGGGATGATGCTCACCTCGGTGGCGCTGCTCGCGGAGAATCCCGACCCGTCGGAGGAGGAGATCCGCTGGGCGATCTCCGGGCAGATCTGCCGCTGCACGGGCTACCAGAACATCGTCAAGGCGGTGCAGCAGGCCGGCGCCGCGCTGCGGGAAGGGAGCTAGCGATGGCGTCGACGGAGGTTCGCGGCCTCGGCCACTCGGTCGAGCGCAAGGAGGACGCCCGGTTCATCCGCGGCAAGGGCACCTACTTCGACGACATCGTCCTGCCGGGGATGCTGCACATGGAGCTGCTGCGCAGCCCGTACGCGCACGCGCGCATCACGTCGATCGACACGTCCGCGGCCGCCGCGCTGCCGGGCGTCGTCGCGGTCGTCACCGGCGAGCTGATGGCGCAGCACAACCTCGCGTGGATGCCGACGCTGTCGGGCGACACGCAGGCGGTGCTCGCCACCGACAAGGTCCGCTATCAGGGGCAGGAGGTCGCGGCCGTCATCGCGGAGGATCCGTACGTCGCGAAGGACGCGCTCGAGCTGATCGAGGTCGACTACGAGCCGCTCGACCCGGTGACGACCCCGCAGCAGGCGCTCGCTGCAGGGGCGCCGCTGATCCGGGACGAGAAGGAGGGCCAGACCGACAACCACGTCTACCACTGGGAGGCGGGCGACAAGGACGCGACGGAGAAGGCGTTCGCGGACGCGGACAAGGTTGTCGAGCTCGACACGGTCTATCCGCGCTGCCACCCGTCCCCGCTCGAGTGCTGCGGCTGCGTCGCCGACATCAACCCGGCGACGGGGAAGGCGACGATCTACATGACGTCGCAGGCGCCGCACGCGCACCGGACGCTGTTCGCGATCGTCGCCGGCCTGCCGGAGGAGAAGATCCGCATCATCTCGCCGGACATCGGCGGCGGCTTCGGCAACAAGGTGCCGATCTATCCGGGCTACGTCGTCGCCACGGCGGCGTCGCTCCTGATCGGGCGGCCGGTGAAGTGGGTCGAGGACCGCACCGGGAACCTCATCTCCACGGGGTTCGCGCGTGACTACCACATGCACGGCGAGCTGGCGGTGAAGGACGGGAGGTTCACCGGCCTGCGCGTGAAGATGCTCTCCGACCAGGGGGCGTTCTACGCCGACGCGCAGCCGACGAAGTTCCGCGCCGGACTGTTCCACATCGTCACCGGCTCGTACGACATCCCGGCGGCGTTCGTCGAGACGGACGGCGCCTACACGAACAAGGCGCCCGGCGGCGTCGCGTACCGCTGCTCGTTCCGGGTCACCGAGGCCTCGTACCTGATCGAGCGCCTCGTGCAGACGGCGGCGTACGAGCTCGGCGTCGACCCGGCGCAGCTTCGCAAGGACAACTTCATCAAGCCGGAGCAGTTCCCGTACGTCTCGGCCACGGGTTTCGAATACGACTCGGGCGACTACGACGCGGCGATGGACCTCTGTCTCGAGAAGCTCGGCTACAAGGAGCTGCGGGCCGAGCAGGCGGCGGCGCGCGAGGAGGGCCGGCTGCTCGGGATCGGGCTCGCGTCGTTCACCGAGGTGGTCGGCGCCGGGCCGCGGAAGACCTACGACATCGCCGGGCTGAAGATGTTCGACTCGGCGGAGCTGCGGGTACATCCGACCGGCAAGGCGATCCTCAAGCTCGGCGTCAAGTCGCAGGGGCAGGGCCACGAGACGACGTTCGCGCAGATCGTCGCCGAGGAGCTCGGCATCCCGCCGGAGGACGTCGAGGTGCAGGAGGGCGACACGGACAACACGCCGTACGGGCTCGGCACGTACGCGAGCCGCTCGACGCCGACGGCGGGCGCGGCGACGGCGGTGATCTCGCGCAAGCTCCGCGACAAGGCGCGGGGGCTCGCGGCGCACCTGCTCGAGTGCTCGGAGGACGATCTCGAGTGGACGGCGCCGCGCTTCACGGTGAAGGGGGCGCCCGACCGCGGCGTCTCGATCCAGGACTGCGCGTTCGCCGCGTACACGAACCTCCCCGACGGGATGGAGGCCGGGCTCGAGGGCGTCACGTACTACGACCCGCCGAACATGACGTTCCCGTTCGGCACGTATGCGGTCGTCGTCGAGATCGACCGCGGCACGGGCCAGTGGAAGCCGCTCCGCGTCGTCGCGGTCGACGACTGCGGCGTCCGGATCAACCCGATGATCGTCGAGGGGCAGATCATGGGCGGCCTGACGGAGGGGTTCGCGATCGCCGCGATGGAGCTGATCACGTTCGACGAGGACGGCAACTGCATCGGCTCGAACTTCATGGACTACCTCGTGCCGACCGCGTGGGAGACGCCGTCGTTCGAGCTCGGCGAGACGGTGACGCCGTCGCCGCACCATCCGATCGGGGCGAAGGGCGTCGGCGAGTCGGCGACCGTCGGCTCCCCGGCGGCGTACGTCAACGCGATCGTCGACGCGCTCGCCCACGCGGGCGTCCGCAACCTCGAGATGCCGGTCACGCCGGACAAGGTCTGGGCGGCGCTGAGCGAGGTGGGGCTGGCCCAGTGACGGCTCGCGACCTGGAGGTCCTCGCCGAGGCCGGACGGCTCGTCGCCGCAGGCGAGCCGTTCGCCCTCGCGACGGTCGTGAGCGTGCGGCGGCCGGCGTCGGCGCGCCGCGGCGACCGCGCGCTCGTCACGGCCGACGGCGCGCTCGTCGGCTGGGTCGGCGGCGCCTGCTCGGAGCCGGTCGTCGTCCGCGAGGCGCTCCGCGCGGTGGCGGAGGGGACGCCGCGGCTCGTCCGCATCGGCCCGGAGGGGACCGCGGCCGGGCCGGGCGAGGACGTCGTCTGCGCCGAGAGCCACTGCGCCTCCGAGGGGACGGTCGAGGTGCTCGTCGAGCCGCAGCTGCCGGGGCCGCTGCTGGCGGTCGTCGGCGACGGGCCGGCGGCGCGAACGCTCGCCGAGCTCGCGCGCACGGTCGGCTGGCGGGTCTCGCCGGAGCCGGACCAGGGCGTCGACGCAGTCGTCGTCGCGACGATGGGGACCCGCGACGAGGAGGCACTCGCCGCCGCGCTCGCGCTCTCCGTCGACTACGTCGCGCTCGTCGCGAGCGCGAAGCGTGCAGGCGTGGTGCTGGAGCACCTGCGTGAGCAGGGCATCTCCGAGGACGAGCTCGCGCGCGTGCGCAGCCCCGCCGGGCTCGATCTCGGCCCGTGCACCCAGGAGGAGATCGCCGTCGCGGTGCTCGCGGAGCTCGTCGCGTGGCGGCACGCGCGTGCGCCGGCGGAGGAGGCGCCCGCGGAGGCGATCGACCCCGTGTGCGGGATGACCGTGTCCGTCGCCGCGCCCGGGGCGACCGCGGAGGTCGACGGCGTCACGTACTACTTCTGCTGCGAGCACTGCCGCGCGACGTTCGTCGGGTCGCACACGTGAAGATCGAGAACTCGTTCGAGGTGAACGCGTCGGCCGACGACGCCTGGGCGCTGCTGATGGACGTCCCGCGCGTGATCCCGTGCATGCCGGGCGCGACGCTCGCCGAGACCGTGGACGACGATCACTGGAAGGCGAAGCTCGCGGTCAAGCTCGGACCCATCTCGCTCAACTTCGACGCCGACGTCTCCCGCCAATCCGCCGACGTCACCGCGCGGCACGCGGTGCTGGCGACGAGCGCGCGCGAGTCGCGCGGGCGCGGCAGCGCGCAGGCGACGATCGCCTCGACGCTCGCGGAGCAGAACGGAGGCACCCGCGTCGACATCGTCACCGACCTGACGCTCGCCGGCCCGGTCGCGCAGTACGGCCGCGGGATGGTGCAGTCCGTCGCGGCGCAGCTCACGTCGCAGTTCGCGAGCTGTCTCCAGAAGCAGCTCACGGCCGAGCCCGCCGAGCCGGCTCCGGCCGGCGAGTCACCTCCTGCGGCTCCACCGGCGGAGGCGAAGCCCGTGTCGGGGCTGCGGCTCGGCTTCCGCGCGCTCTACGACGTCGTCACCCGTCCGTTCCGGAGGAGGAACACGTGAAAGCGATCTCGGTCACGGTCAACGGCGAGCAGCACGAGGCGGAGGTCGAGCCCCGTCAGCTGCTCGTCTACTTCCTGCGGGAGCAGCTCGGCCTCACCGGCACGAACGTCGGCTGCGACACCTCGACCTGCGGCTCGTGCACCGTCCTCGTGGACGGGCGCTCGGTCAAGGCGTGCACCCTCCTCGCCGTCCAGGCCGACGGCGCCGAGGTGACGACGATCGAGGGGCTCGGCACGGACGGCGAGCTGCACCCGCTCCAGCGGGCGTTCCACGAGCAGCACGGCCTTCAGTGCGGCTTCTGCACGCCGGGAATGATCATGGCGGCGCTCGGCCTGATCGAGGAGAACGGCGCGCTCGACGACGAGGCGATCCGCGCCGGGCTCGAGGGCAACCTCTGCCGCTGCACCGGCTACCAGAACATCGTCGCCGCGGTCCGCGCGGCATCCGCCGAGCTGGCGGGGGCGAGGTCATGAGCGCCGCGACGCAGGAAGGCACCCGCTGGGTCGGCCAGGGCGTCCTCCGCAAGGAGGACCCGGAGCTCGTCACCGGCCAGGCGCGCTACGTCGACGACCTGACGCTGCCGGGCATGGTCTGGATGACGGTCGTCCGCAGCCCGCACGCGCACGCGCGCATCGTCGGCGTCGACGTCGCGGAGGCGCGTGCGCGTCCCGGCGTCGTCGCCGCGTTCTCGGGCGAGGACCTCGCCTCCGAGTTCGCCGCCGGCCTGCCGTGCGCGTGGCCGATCCCGACGACGCACTGGCCGGAGCCGTTCGACTCCGACCCGCGCATGCCGACGCACTGGCCGCTCGCGCGCGACAAGGCGCGCTTCGCCGGCGACGGCGTCGCGGTCGTGATCGCGGACTCGCGCGAGCACGCGCGCGACGCGGCCGAGTCGGTCGTCGTCGACTACGAGCCGCTCGACCCGGCGCTCGATCTCGAGGAGGCGGCCGCCGACGGCGCGCCCGTCGTCCATGACGAGCTCGGGAACAACCGCTGCTACACGTGGAGCCTCTCCGGCGGCGAGCCGGAGCAGGTGTTCCTCTCGTCGCCCGTGCTCGTGCACGAGCGCTACCGGCACCCGCGGCTCGTGCCGAATGCGATCGAGCCGCGCGGCGTGCTCGTCCAGCCGGTCGCCGCGCAGGGCGAGTTCACGATCTGGTCGGCGACGCAGATCCCGCACATCCTCCGCACGACGCTCGCGCTGACGCTCGGCATCCCCGAGTCGAAGCTGCGCGTGATCGCGCCGGACGTCGGCGGCGGCTTCGGCTCGAAGCTGAACGTCTACGCCGAGGAGGTGCTCTGCCTCGCGGTCGCGCGCAAGCTCGGCCGGCCGGTGAAGTGGATCGAGGACCGCTCGGAGGCGTACGTCGCCACCATCCACGGCCGCGGCGTCATTCAGGACATCGAGCTCGCCGCGACGGAGGAGGGGAAGCTCCGCGGCGTGCGCGTGAAGCTGCTCGCCGACATGGGTGCGTACTACCAGCTCGTCACGCCGGGCATCCCGCTGCTCGGCGCGTTCCTCTACGGCGGCGTCTACGACATCGAGGCCTACCACTTCGAGTGCACCGGCGTGCTCACGAACCGGACGCCGACGGACGCGTACCGCGGCGCCGGCCGGCCGGAGGCGACGTTCGCGATCGAGCGGGCGATGGACGCGCTCGCGCACCGCGTCGGCAAGGACCCGGCGGAGATCCGGCGGCTGAACTACATCCCGCCGTTCGACGAGCCGCACCCGATCGCGGCCGGCCTCCAGCTCGACTCGGGCAACTTCGTCTCCCAGCTCGACCGCGCGCTCGAGCTCGTCGGCTACGACGATCTCCGAAAGCAGCAGAAGGCGCGCCGCGACGGCGGCGGCGCGAAGCAGCTCGGGATCGGCCTGTCGAGCTACATCGAGATGTGCGGCCTCGCGCCGTCGCAGGTGCTCGCCGCGCTGAACTACGTCGCCGGCGGCTGGGACGCGGCCGTCGTCCGCTGCCATCCGACGGGGAAGGTCACCGTCGTCACCGGCACCTCGCCGCACGGGCAGGGTCACGTGACGACGTGGTCGCAGATCACCGCCGACCGGCTCGGCGTCACGCCGGACGACGTCGAGGTGCTGCACGGCGACACGGCGATCTCGCCGCTCGGGATGGACACGTACGGCAGCCGCTCGCTCTCGGTCGGCGGCGTCGCGCTCTGGCACGCGACGGGGAAGATCCTCGACAAGGCGAAGACGATCGCCGCGCACGAGCTCGAGGTCTCCGCGGAGGACCTCGAGTGGCGCGACGGCGCGTTCCGGGTGAAGGGCGCGCCTGACAAGGCGAAGACGGTGCCGGAGATCGCGTTCTCCGCGTGGACGGCGCACGCCCTGCCGGAGGGCGTCGAGCCCGGGCTCGAAGCCACCTCCGTCTGGGATCCGCCGAACTTCACGTTCCCCTCGGGGACGCACGTCTGCGTCGTCGAGGTGGACACGGAGACCGGCGAGACGGAGATCCTGCGCTACGTCGCGGTCGACGACTGCGGCGAGGTGATCAACCCGATGATCGTCGAGGGGCAGGTGCACGGCGGCGTCGCGCAGGGCATCGCCGAGGCGATGTACGAGGAGGCGGTCTACGACGAGGCCGGCAACCTCGTGACCAACTCGATGCTGAGCTATCGCGTCCCGTCGGCGGCCGAGCTGCCGGCGATCGAGACCGACCGGACGGTGACGCCGTCGACGACGAACCCGATGGGGGTGAAGGGAATCGGCGAGGCCGGGACGATCGGGTCGCCGCCCGCCGTCGTCAACGCCGTCGCGGACGCGCTCGTGCCGCTCGGCGTCACCTCGGTCGAGAAGCCCGTCACGCCGGAGCGCGTCTGGCGAGCGATCCGCGACGCGAAGGAGGCGAGATGATCCCCGCCGAGTTCGACTACGAGGCCGCGACGTCGGTCGAGCACGCGATCGAGCTGCTCGGGACGAACGCGGAGACGCGGCTGCTCGCGGGAGGCCAGTCGCTCCTGCCGCTGATGAAGCTGCGGCTGTCGTCGCCGCTGCTGCTCGTCGACCTCGGCCGCGTCGAGGGCCTGAGCGGCGTGCGCTCGGACGGCGACACGCTCGTCGTCGGCGCGCTCACGTGCCACGAGGACCTGCACCGCGACGCGACGGTCGCGAAGCGGTGCCCGCTGCTCGCGCACGCGGCGGGCGAGATCGGCGACCCGCAGGTGCGCCACCGCGGAACGATCGGCGGCTCGCTCGCGCACGCGGATCCGGCCGGCGACCTGCCGGCGGCGGTGCTCGCGCTCGACGGCGAGCTCGTCGCCCGCGGGCCGGGCGGCGAGCGGACGATCGCGGCGAGGGAGTTCTTCGTCGGCCCGTTCACGACGGCGCTCGCCCCACAGGAGGTGCTGACGGCGGTGCGCGTGCCGGCGACGGACGGTGCACGCTGGTCGTACCGCAAGTTCCACCCGCGCTCGCAGGACTGGGCGATCGTCGGCGTCGCCGCGGTCGCCGCGAACGGCGGCGCGCGCGTGGCGCTGATGAGCATGGGCCCGACGCCGATGCGCGCAGCGGCGGTCGAGTCGGCGCTCGCCGGCGGAGCGAACGCGGCGACCGCCGCGGGGAGCGCGCTGGACGGCACCGCGCCGGTCGACGACGCGTTCGCGAGCGCGGAGTACCGGAACCATCTCGCCGAGGTCCTCGTCCGCCGAGCGCTCGAGGAGATCGGCGGCTAGGGAAGGAGCAATCCGGGCAGGCGCGGCAGGAGGACGATCATCTCGCCGCAGGCTCGGGCGCTCTGTCGCCGCTCCAGAACGGCACTTGGGCGTCTTCCCACCGGCGCATCAGCGCATCTGCGCCGTGCTCGCTCTTGAACTGCAGCTCGGAGTCGAAGATCGGGATCGCCTGAAAAAACGTGACGTGCAGGCCGTCGGGCAGCTCCAGGGCGGGCAAGAAGTCGGGGCGGGGTCGCATCACGAGGAACGACCGCATCGGTGACCCCGGCCACAGAGGCTCCCCGGCAGGGACGGTGTGGCCGTGATCGAGCGCCACGCCTTCTCGTACGGAGTAGAGACCCAATGCGGCCAACGGGCTTGCAATTGCGTCGTGCTCAGGCAGCAGGCCCACGAAGAACTCGGTCCGGTGCTTTGGATCGTGACCTGCGAGCGTCCGGCTGCTCGCGCCGACCGTCGCATACAGGGCGACCCCCTCCGCATTCGCATCGGCGTCCCACTTCAGAACCTCGATCGCGAGATCGTCAACCTCAAAGTGAGCCTCCCGCGACGGCTCGCCCCAATGGGCGCGGTAGAGGTCACGCACAGCCCCTGCGATCACGGGCCCCCGAGCGGCCACCACGTGTCACCCCATCCCGGCGGCCACCACTCACCCGGCCCCTGCCCGATCGGCTTCGCACCCTTGGACGCGTTACACGACTGACAAGCGCCGGTCAGGTTCCCAGGATCATTCACACGGCCGGTGCGCACCTCGAACGGATCTTTCCATCCGCCTTGGGTCCAGTCCTGCTTGAGCGACGTGACGTGATCGGCCTGCGTGGACGGCGCTTCACCGCAATACGGACACGTCGGTGACTTCTCGATCGCCGCTGCGCGCTCGGAGGGGCTCAGCCGGCCGTACTGTGACCGCGAGTAGGCCGGGACATCGCTTCCGCCTTCTGCTGCCGCGGGCTCTGCCGCGAGGCCGAGGGTGACGGCTACGGCGGCGATTCCGGTGATCTCGCCGATCGCGTACGAGCCTGAGCAGACGTCGACGCTCTCGTTACCGCCGATCAGCTCTCGAATCCAGTACGTGCCGCCCCCGGTCACGGCGTCCCCGAAACCTGCGGCGCCGTTGGAGAAGTGGCGTGCCAACGAGTTCGAAGTCCAGGACAACCCATCCGGGTCGCCGTAGTTGATGGGGTCGTCAGCCGTGAAGGTGTAGGGGTTGGTGTCGCCGCCGCTGAGGCCGAGCGGATCGGGTTCGAGGAAGCGGCCGGTCTGTGCGTCGTAGTCGCGGGCGCCTAGATGCGTGAGGCCCGTGGCTGCGTCGTAGAGACCGCCGCCGTAGCCAAAGGGTTGGAAGCCGGGATTCGAGTCGCTGACGACGTTGCCCCACTCGTCGTAAGCGAGCTGCTCGACGACCTCACCGGTGGTGATGTCGACCACGAGCCGAGGGCTCGCGGTCTGGTCGGTGACGATCCGGTAGGTGTGGCCGCCGCGGATCATGTAGTCGGGTACGACGGCGGAGGTGCCGTAGACGAACTGGCTCACCACCGAGCCGTCGGGGCCGAGCTGGGCGACGGGCATGCCGCCGTCGTAGAGGAGGCCTCCGGTGAGTTGGCCGTCGACCTTGGTGGCGATGCGGCGGCCGAGCGGGTCGTACACGTAATCGATCACTTGTCCGTCTGGGAGGGCCATGTGCTCGAGCAACCCAGTCGGCGAGTAGCGGTAGCTCGTCGTGCCGGCGCTGTCGGTCTTGCTCGCGAGCTCACCGTCGGCGTTCCAGGTGTACGTCGTCGTGCCGAAGCGGGTGAGCTCGTCGCCGGCGCCGTAGGCCGCGGTGACGGTCGAGCCGTCGGCGAGCGTGGTGGAGGTGCGGTTGCCGTCGGTGTCGTAGCCGTAGGTCGCTGCGACCGAGCTGTCGCGCGTGACCTGGTGGAGCCGGCCCGAGGCGTCGTAGGCGTACGCCGCCGTCGTGGTGCCGGAGGGTGAGGTCTCGGCGACGCTGGTGAGGCGGCCGATGACGTCGTAGCTGTACGCGAGGCCTAGCGTCGCGGCGCCGCCGACGGTCGTCTGTTCGCTCGTCAGCTCGCAT
>Ga0335077_10000363_pt1 | contig 49231 bp, 39 predicted proteins | sample Lox_Sample_31_FD_207151 | JGI IMG/M metagenome (GOLD analysis project Ga0335077, IMG submission 207151) | Soil microbial communities from Loxahatchee National Wildlife Refuge, Florida, United States - Lox_Sample_3.1 | ecosystem: Environmental > Terrestrial > Soil > Wetlands | place: USA... | reverse complement strand
TCGAGGCGGCCGTCGATCACCTCCTGCGCCGCGCGGACGATGAGGCTGGCTTTTCCGGAAGGCAGCGCGCCCAGCTCGCGATTGGCCAGCGCCGCGCATTTTTTCAGGATTCCCAGAGCGCGAATCACCGGCCGGCCCCACCGGTAGCGCTCCGCGCCGATGGCGAAGTTGTGGCGCGACCGCTCAGTCTGCGCGCCCCACAGCCGCTCGGCCGGAACCTCGACCTCGCCCAGCGCGTCGTGCTCGACGCGCACGCGTCGTGGATGATCGCTCATGCGCGCCGTCGGAACAAGAGCATTCCCGCGAGCGCACCCGCGGCGAATGCGCCGGCCAGCCAGCGCAGATCGGTGAAGGGAACGAAGCGGGTCTGGTTCGCGGTGATCTCCAGGGCGCCCGCCGGGAACGCGCGCACGCCGCCGCCTCCGCCGCCACCCTCCGCGTTGCGGCCCGAATCGTCGCCGCCCCGTCCGTGTCCGGTACCCGAGCCGCCGCCGAAACCGTAAGCCACCTTAGCCACCGGCACCACGGTCTTGCCCTGCGATTCGATCGGATCGCCGAAAACGGATTTCACGTTGGCGGTGGACCCGAGCGTTTCGCTGATCCTTTGCAGCATTTCAGTCGCGCTCATTTTTTCCTGCTCCTAATAACGATTGTCCTGCAACCGCGGCGGATCGGGTTGTTGGGCGCCCCAACCCGCGACAGCGATGCTGCGCTTGGGCCGTGCCTGTTCCGCGCGAGGAAAGCCCTGCCGGTCAGTGTGTGTGAAAAAGGGGACTGCCTACTCTGTCCCCAGACGCAAGCTCTTGGACCGGCGACAAACGGACGGAGTGGACAGAGCGGGCTGTCCCCTTTTTCACACACACACGTCACGGCGGGGTTCAACCGGCGTATTTTCGAGAGCGGTCTAATAAATTCTCCACAGGGGTGCTATGATAAAAATCCCCGATGTGAAGGGGACCAGGAAGTCACGATTCTGGAGTTTAACCTGATCGACGCGGCGAAGGGGAACGGCAACGTTCCTCTTCTCGCTTTCGCGCCGCCTGGTCCCACAAGCGGACATCTTGTCGGGAGAAGCGGGCCTGATTCAACGCATTAGCCTGGAATCCCGCGTGCAATCCGTCAATCGATGGATCTGAAATTCGCCCTGCGATCGATGCGCGTCACGCCTGGACTCACCCTGCTGGCAGTGGTGGTGATGGCGCTCGGTATCGGCGCGAACACCGCTGTGTTCAGCGTGGTCAACACAGTGCTGCTGAAGCCCCTGGACTATCGCGACGCGGACCGCATCGTCACCATCCGCAATTTCTGGACGCGTTCAGGCTCGGTCAGCGAAAACATTTCCGCGCCCGATTTTCACGACTGGCACGATCAATCCACGCTGTTTCAGGCCATGGCCTACTACGACAGCGTTCCTGAAGCGGTGATCGCAGGGAGTACCGCGGAATACGCGCAGGTTTCCGAAGTGTCGCCGGAGTTCTTCGAGGTGTTCGGAATTCAGCCGCTCGCCGGCGGCACCTTCAGCGCCGACGAGATCAAGCCTCACAGCGGCGGCGCGGCGATACTCAGCGACGCATACTGGCACAGCCGTTTTGGCGCGAATCCGGACGCGATTGGGAAAACCTTGCGCGCCGAGGGGAAGGATCTTACGATCGTGGGCGTGATGCCGCCGGGCTTCGGATTTCCCTCCGATACGTCCATCTGGTACCCGGCCAACACGATTTCTCCCGAAAATAACCACCGCAGCGGACACAACTACAGGGCCGTGGGCCTGCTGAAGCCCGGCGCCAGTCTCCAGGCGGCGCAGGCGCAGATGAGCGCGATCGCGTCGCGCCTCGAACAGCTTTATCCGCCCAGCAACACCGGGAAAAACGTGCGTATTGAGCGAATGCAGGACAGCATGGTGAGCAGCGTCCGGCTCACGCTGTACGTCCTTTTGGGCGCCGTGGGACTGGTGCTGCTGATCGCCTGCGCGAATGTAGCGAATCTGCTGCTCGCCAAAGCCACGCGGCGAACGCGCGAAATCGCGATCCGCGCCGCGGTGGGTGCCAGCCGGATGCGCATTGTCCGCCAGTTGATCGTCGAAAGCCTGACGCTGGCGATCTTCGCGGGCGCCCTCGGACTGGTGATCGCGACCTGGGGCATCGAAGCCATCAAGCTGCTCGCCCCTGGCGATGTTCCGCGACTCGCGGAAACCAGCGCCGATCTGCCCGTCCTGATGTTCACCTTCGTCGCGTCGGTGATCTCGGCCGTGCTGTCCGGCCTGATGCCGGCGCTGGCGGCTTCGAAGGTCGATCTGAATGAGGCGCTGAAGCGGGGAGCCAAGGGCGTCGGAGGCGGAAGCTCCGGACCGCTGCGCTCCTCGCTCGTCGTGGCGGAGATCGCGATTGCCGCGGTCCTGCTCACCGGCGCCGGATTGCTGATGCGCAGTTTCGATGCTCTAATCAACGTCGATCTGGGATTCCGGCCCGAAAAAATTCTGGTGGCCCAGACCAGCGTGCAGGTTTCCTCGCATCAGGACGCCGTGACGCGCGCGGTCGCATTCGATCGCGACATGCTGCCGGCCATCGCGGCGATTCCGGGAGTTGTCTCCGCCGGAGGAAGCTTCGCGCTTCCGGGCGATCCCGGCTCCAACGGCGGCTATTGGATCGATCACATGCCACCGATTGAACAGTTGAACGTCACCGCACCGCAGGCGGTTTTCACGGTGATCGCGCCGGGAACCTTTGGGACGCTGGGCATCCCGCTGGTGAGCGGCCGCGATTTCAACGATCGCGACGCGCCGGACGCGCCCTATTCGGTGATCATCAATCAGGCGCTGGCGCGAAAATCGTTTGCGGGCGAGAATCCCATCGGCCGCGTTCTGTTCTGCGGCTTCGATTACGACTCGATGCGCGGGATGACCATCGTCGGAATCGCGGCCGACGTGCGCGAGTACGGCCCGGCCACTCCGCCTGGGCCGGAGATCTTCATGCCCTACACGCAGCATCCCTTCGCCGCGTCGCATTTCATGCTGCTGGCGCGGACCGCTTCCGATCCCGCGGCGCTCTCTTCCGAGGTCCGCCGCAGGATTCAGGAGCGCGACCCGCAGGTCCCGGTGAAGTTCACCACCGTTGAGGCGTCGCTTGCCGAAGGAGTCGCCGCGCCGCGATTCCGCATGATCCTGTTCGGACTGTTCGCCGCGCTGGCGGTCGCTTTGGCGATGGCCGGAGTGTACGGCGTTATGTCGTACGCGGTGAGCCAGCGCTCCAGTGAAATCGGTCTGCGCATGGCGCTGGGAGCGGATTCACGTCACGTGCTGCGAATGGTGCTGGGGCAGGGATTGCTGCTGGTTATGATCGGGCTGGCGGTCGGCCTGGCCGGATCGTTCGCCGTCACGGGGCTGCTCGCGAGTTTGCTGTTCGAAGTGAAACCGGCCGATCCGCTGACCTACGCCGCAGTCGCAGGAATTCTGACGTTGGTAGTGCTCGCGGCCTGCTACGTCCCCGCGCTGCGCGCGACGCGCGTGGACCCGGTGATCGCGCTGAGAGAAGAGTAGCAGGCGCTGCGTCCGCTCTAGCGCGGCGCGTTCTGCTCCACCTGCGCGGCCATCATTTTCACCAGCTCCGCGTTCGACATCGGGTGCCATCCGTGCCCCTTCATCGGACGGCCGTAGTCGAACGTCGCGCCCGCATCGGTGGTCTTCATGAAATCCTCGAACAGGTACACGGCCAGGTTCAGATAAAAGTTGTCCATGTCGCCGACGTACATGTGGACCTTTCCTTTCAGCTCCGGCCCGATCTCCTTCCAGTTGGACTTGGTGTAATACGTCAGATCGTAGCCATGATCGCGCATGTAGTTCGCCACTGAGCGGTCAATCACACCCGTCTTCTTGTTGAAGAGAGGCTTGGGATAGCCATCCTCGCCCACCGGCCCATACACGGCCTCCCACGCCTCAAACTGCTGGCCCGATCTGCCGTGTGACCCCAGCACGTCTTCGAGCTGGCTCATCTCGCGCATGGTCTGCACCACCTGGCCCTCGGCTGTGCGCATCATGGGCCGCTCGGGAACCATGAAGTCGTAGCCCGGAGCGGTGAAAGCGTTGGGATCGTCGTAAATGTTGACCATCTGCCACTTGCGAAAATCGATGGGGTCCGGGAAAAAGGTCCACGTTCCGCCGAAAAATCCGGGATGATACAGCTCCAGCGCGAGCGATTCCCACCCGCCGGTCGAGCCTCCCGTCAGCACGCGCGCATACGGCGCGCGAATCATCCGGAAATGCTCTTCGAGATACGGAATCAGCTCCTGAATCAGCGCATCGCCATACGGACCGTTGTTCACCGAGTTCACCGCGTAGGAATCGTCGAAAAACGGTGTCGGGTGCTGGAACGTCACGGCGATCATGCGCGGAAAATTGTCGGAGGTCCATGCCTGATAGAATTCGTACCCGGCCTGGCCGCGGCCGCCGCGTCCGCTCGCGGGCTGCTCGCTGAATCCGAACGGCGGATTGAGCCCGAAATGCCCCTGGTCGTAGATCACAGCGTAGCGCTGATTCGGATTCTCGTCGTATCCTTTCGGCAAAAGCACCGTCGCGCCCACATAAATCGGCTTGCCCCAGAACTTCGTCAGCATGGGACTCTGTATCTTGATATGCTTCACCCACGCGGTGTCCTTGGGCATTTCGACGGGCGGAATCACGCGCGTCAACTCCAGCTTCACGTTCGAATTCGCGTCGACGTGCACGCGCTTCACGTCGCTGTACAGATTTCCGGGCGAGCGGTTGAACTGCTGCCCCTCCCACTGATCCATGTGCGCCCAGATGGTATGCCCGTCCGAGCGCGGAAACTCGGTGTAGACGTTCACCAGAGCCTGCGCGTACCAGTCTCCCTCGGGAACGTCCTTGAGGCTCGGGGCGGGATAACCAGCCACGCGCGCATCGATCTCCACGGTGCGGCCCGGCGCGAGGCCGTCGACATCGATGCCGAAAAACGGCGTCTGCCCGCCCCAATTGCCGGCCAGCCGGATCGGCGGAGGCGAATCGCGCTTGGAAAGCATGACGAACACCCGCCCGGTAACCGGCCCGGAGTGGGCCGAAGCGGGAAAGGAAACCTCAAACTTCTGCGCGAACGCGCAAGCCGCACAGCAGACCGCCAGGAGCAGTGTCTTCATGGGTCCATTAGATCACGCCCGCCGCTAGAGCAGATCCTTCAATCTCAGCGCATTCATCGCCGCGTATCCCGACTGATCGTTGTCGAAAAACACGTAGGCGTGTTTCAATCCCCACTCGCGAATCCGACGCGCCCAGGCGCGCAGCGAGGCGTCGTTATAGCTTCCCTGGTACGCTCCGCCAGGCCCGTGCAGGCGAATGTAGGTGAAATCCGCGGTGATCTCCAGAGGCGACTGCGCACCCGCGAGTTCAAAAATGCAGTACGCCGCGCGAAATTTCTTCATCAGGCGGAGAATTTGCGGATGATTCCAGCTCGGGTCGCGAAATTCGAAGGCGTAGCGGTGCCCGCGCGGCAGCGCTAACAGAAACTCGCCAAAGCGATTCACGTTGACGCCCCAGTGCGGCGGCAACTGAAATACGATGGGCCCGAGTTTCGACCGGAGCAGGTCGGCGCGCTCAAAGAATCGCTCGAGCGCGAGCGCCGGATCTTTCAGCTTCTTCATATGCGTGATGAAGCGACTGCCCTTCACCGCGAACTTGAACCCGCGCGGCGATTCCTCGCGCCACGCCTCGACGGCGTGCTCGGGAGGCAGCCGGTAAAAGGTGTTGTTGAGCTCGACGATATCGAAGCGCTCGGCATAGAACCCGAGCATGCGCGAAGCCGGCGTACCTTTGGGATAGAACGGCCCGATCCAGTGCTTATAGTGCCATCCGGAAGTGCCGACTTGAACCTGGCCCACGATTCCTTTATAGAATGAATTGGCATGATCGACCGCGCGCGCCTGCTGGGCTGGTGGTACGTATGCATCGGCGTAGGCTTCGCGCTGCTGGCGCTGCGTAATTATCTATACGGCGCGCGAGCCTGGTCGATCGTGCTGCGCGCGGTGATCTCGTTCGGCTTTTTGCTGCTGGGCGCAGTGACGCTGCGGGGTCCGCGGGATTAGAGCTTAGCAAGTCACCGACGCGAGAAAGGTCACGACTCGTTGAAATCTTGTCTACCGAAGCGCCATCCCTTAGCCAGGAGAGGTCCCTCTCCGCCGCCGGCTGTGAGCGTGGTGCCCTGCGTGTATCCGGCATCGAGAGGCTCCACGATCGTGATTTCCTCGGCTAGGTGCGGCGGATCAAAAGGGGCATTTCGGTGCGCGAGCACCAGCCCGACGCATACTACGGTAGTAAACTTCATGATGCGAGGGTACTCCAGGGTGTCGCAGCCGATCAAGTATGAATCAATACCTCGCCAATCAATCCCCGAACGAGCCGACCTCTTCTTCTTCCTTCACGCTCGCCGGCTTGATCGCGCCTAGCGGGACCACGTCTGCCTGCGGCTTTTCGCCGAGGACGTGTTCCCGGTACAGCTTCATCATCTGATCGTTTTTCGCTTGCTCGGCAAGTTTCGCGTCGCGGGCGCGCTTCTTTTCTTCGCGGGCCGTCTTCGCGATTCCCAGATCATCCAGATCGTGCTGACGCTCGCGGTTCACGTCGTCGGCGCGCAGGACCAGGTTGTGCTCGGTCGAGGGCAGGGCCACTTTCTTCCCACCCGCAATGATTTCGTGGCGGCCGTGCTCGTCGTACCACTTGGTGAGCGTCGCGGTCATGTGCATTTTTTCCACGATATTGCGCCAGCCGACGCCTGTGTTGTACGCGCAGAAGGAAATTTCGCCTTCCTGCGTCGCGTAGGGGATGATGCACTGCTCGGTGCGGCGGAAATCGTAATTGAAAAGATCCTGGAACCACATGCCGGCGATGAACAAAAAGTTCCAGCGGTCCGCGCGGCGCTTCTCGATGTCCGCCATGGTGCGATCCGCGGTCACCTTGCCGTACTTCTTCTTCGTCATGCCGAAGCACTTGTCGAACTTCGCGATCAGATCGCTTAGCCGGAAGTGCGTGGGCGCTGCGTAGGGATTGTAATTGCGCAGCAGCGCGAGCGAAACGCCCAGAACGCTCAGCTTCTTGCCGCGAGCCGCGTCGTTGATCCTGGCGACGTCCTTGGCAAGCTGATCTGCATTCAAAAACGCCGTGACTGGCCGATATTCTTTCGTTTCCTTATCGCACATCACCGCCATGCCGACGCCGCAGTTGGGATGGCAGCCGCAGGAAAGCTGGCCCCATTCGGCCTGCGGACCGTGCACCAGGTCGGCGAAATCGGAAAAGGTGCTCATGAAGGAGATCGGGAACCAGTCGCGCACCGGCTCGCCGAGGCCCGTCTGATTTTTCACGTCGTGCGCCAGGTGCGAAAGCGTGTAGCGCTGGGCTTTACGGCGCTCGTCGGTGACCGCTTCATCGCGGCCGGTGAAAGAAACCGGCTGAAAACTCAGGAACGGAATCTTCTTGGGATTATCGAGAGCGAAGCGGACTACAGCGCCCACCTGCTCATTGTTCACGCCGTTGATCAGCGTGATCACCGGCACGATATCGACGCCGGCGCTGTACAGATTCTCAATCGCGCGCAGCTTCACGTCGAACAGATTGCCCACCGCGCGATGCGAATTGGCTTCATTGCCGATTCCGTCAAATTGCAGGTACGCGTAGCGCAGGCCGGCTTCCGCAGCCTGCTTGGCAAATTCGGGACGTTTCGCGAATTCGATGCCATTGGTGGCCGCCTGCACGCTCTGATATCCGAGCTGGCGGCAGTAGCGGATCGCGTCCAGAAAATACGGGGAAAGCGTTGGCTCGCCGCCTGAAAATTGCACCGAAAGCTGACGCCGCGGCTTGATCGAAATGGCGTTATCGAGCAGCGTCTTGATCTCTTCCCAGGACAGCTCGTGCACGAAGCCGACCTGGTTGGCGTCCATGAAGCACGGATCGCACATCATGTTGCAGCGATTGGTCAGATCGATGGTCAGCACCGACCCTCGCCCGTGCGTAATGGTCGAAGAGCCATGATCGTGCAAGTCCGCATCGTTGTGAGCCCGAATATCGCGGCCGGGAAAAACGTCTTCCAGGTGTTTTGAAAACGCCGGGTCGATCGACATCACGTCGTCGAATTCGCCGTGGATGGGGCATTCCTTCACCATCACGACCTTGCCGTCGCGCTCCACGATTTTCGCCTTGATTTCGCCGCGCTTTTCATTCTTGAGAATTTCGACCGGGAGTTTGCCGTCCAGAATCTGCTTGCGAATCTCCGGGATGCAGCGCGGGCACAGCGAATCGGTTTCGCGGGGCCAGCCCAGCTTGGGCTTCTGTTTTTCCCAGCTCTTCAGCAGCGGTTTATCCGACCATTTCGGGGTGAACGAAGGGTTCGGACGCACGGAATTGACTTTATCGAAGACGAACCAGGCCGCGTTGGCAGCCAGGGCAACAGCCTTCTCCACGTGCTTGATGGGCTTTGTCATTGTTGGCTAGTATATTAGACTCCCGGGCGAGAGAGCTATATTAATGAATCGAAATGCGCCAGATGGCATTGAACGGCGCTTTAGAACCGCTGAACGGGAGTAATATATTGCCCTTCAATGAGATAGCGAAGATCCTGTCATGCAGCGTTTGCAACAAACCGGTATCCGATTCCGCGAACGGTTAACAGGTGGCGCGGGCGCGCAGGATCGTCCTCGATATAGCGTCGCAGGCGGACGATGAAATTGTCGATCGCCCGCGTGTCGGTGTCTTCGTGCAGGCCCCAGACCTCCTCGAGCATCTTCTTGCGCGACACCGGCTTGCCTTCGTGCCGGATCAGGTAGCGCAGGACGTTCGCCTCCATGAGCGTCAGCGGGAAAACCTGATCGCGGACGCGCAGTTCGAGGGTGTCGAACTCGACCGATTTGTCGCCGAAGACGAAGCGGTCGCGCGCCGGAGGACGCGGAGGGGCCGAGCGCAGCCAGTCGCGGCGCCGCAGCAGACCTCGGATACGCGCCAGCAGGATGCTGAGGTCGAATGGCTTGGTGAGGTAATCGTCGGCGCCGGCGGCGAAGCCTTTGAGCACGTCTTCGGGGCGTCCGCGCGCGGTGAGCATAAGAGTCGGCACGAACTGGCCCGCGCCTCGCATCTCCGACATCACTGAAAATCCGTCCTTGCCGGGAAGCATGACGTCGAGCACCACCACATCGGGCAACTCACGATTGAGGCGCTCCTGCGCGACCTCGCCTGATTCGGCGACGTCCACCTGGTAGCCCTCGGCTTCGAGATTGAAGCGGAGACCGTCGGCGAGGTGCTGTTCGTCTTCGACGATGAGGACTTTGCTCATTTATTTAAGACCGCTCCCTGATGGTCGCGGCTCGGTTCAGGCGGCTGCGCACCTGCGAGATTCTCTTTGGCCAGCGGCAACTGCAATATAAACGTGCTGCCGTGCCCGGGGCCGTCGCTTTCGGCCCATGCTCGGCCGCCGTGGCGCTTCGCGACGGAGCGGACGATGTACAAACCCAGTCCGGTTCCCTTGACGCGCGTCGCCTGCGGACCGGGGACGCGATAGAAGCGCTTGAAAATCTGCTTGAGCTCGGACTTGGGGATGCCGGGACCCTGGTCGATCACGCGAACGCAGGCGAATTTTCCTTCCATATTTTCGGTTTCGATGCGCACTTTCGCGTCGGGTCCGGAATATTTCACGGCATTATCGATGAGATTGGAGACGGCGGCGGAAACCTCGTCGGGATCACCCAGCACGGTGAGCGGCATGCCGGCGCGGAACTCGATCGCTTCGGCGGCGACGCCGTGCATGGCGCGCACGCGCTCCAGGCAGGAGGTGATCACCTGGTCGAGGGCGAGCGGCGCACGATTCAGGGCGCGGCCGCCGTGTCCCACGCGGCCGGTGCGCAGGACCTGTTCGATGGTGGCCAGCAGGCGATCGCTGTCGGAGAGCATGATGCGATAGAAATCGCGGCGGCGCTGCTCGTCGACGGCGCGGGATTGGAGCGTTTCCAGGTACAGGCGGATGCTGGCGACGGGAGTTTTCAGCTCGTGCGTGACGGCGTTGATGAAGGCGTCGTGCTGCGCGTTGCGGCGGATTTCGCGCACCAGAAAAATGGTATTGAGCACCACGCCGCTGATGATCAGGATGACCATCAGGACGCTTAAGAAAATGAGGATGCCGTTTTTCCAGTTGAGCAGCACCCAACCGATGTACAGCAGCAGCGTGACCAGGATGAGCCCGGCGCCCAGGGCGATAAAAAACGCGATGGATTTCCGTCGTCCGGCAACGATCATGGCCGATTTTGTGGTGCGCCCGGACAGATTCGAACTGCCGACCTTCTGGTTCGTAGCCAGACGCTCTATCCAACTGAGCTACGGGCGCAAGGGGGTTACGATTTCGAGTTTAGCACAGGGGGTGGACTGCTCTGTTGAAAATACCGACCAACGCGCGGCATGAATGCCACGCCTCAATGCCGGCGTGGGGCGGAACAGTGATGGATGTGGTGCGGCGCCGCTTAATGGATGGTCCGCGTTTTGCGGTTCATGTAGTCCATCAGCAGGTATTGGCCGAGCGTGTAGGGCGTCGTGAAATATGCTTTACCGCGGCATAGTTCCGTCACCTTCTGAATAAAATTCACCAGGCCATAGTCGCTTGCGAGCATGAAGGTGTTGATCAAAATGCCCTGGCGCTTGCAGCGGCTCACTTCTTCGAGCGTCCGGCTGATCACCAGCGGGTCCAGGCCGAAGGCGTTGCGGTAGATGCGGCCGTCTTCGAGCGTCAGGGCGCTGGGCTTGCCGTCGGTGATCATGATGATCTGCTTCATGTCCTTGCGCTCCTGCTGGAGCAGGCGCTGTGCGAGGATCAGGCCTTCGCGCGTGTTGGTGTAATACGGACCCACCTGCACGCGCGCGAGCTCTTCCAGGCGCAGCTCCTCCGCCGAATCGTGGAACAGCACGCAACGCAGACTGTCGCCGGGATATTGCGTGCGGATGAGATGCGCCAGCGCGAGGGCGACCTTTTTGGCGGGCGTGAAGCGGTCCTCGCCGTACAGGATCATGCTGTGGCTGCAATCGAGCATCAGGACCGTCGCGCAACTGCTCTGATATTCCGATTGATGGACGTGCAGATCTTCGTATTCGAGGTTCAGCGGCAGTTTGACGCCTTCGCGGCGCAGAGCGGAGAACAGCGTCGCACCGATGTCGAGATTCAGCGTGTCGCCGAATTCGTAGCGCTTGGGCGCGCCGGAAGCTTCGACGCCGGTGGCCATGTCGCGCGTATCGTGCGCGCCGAAACTGGCGTGGCCGAGCGAGCCGAGCAGGTCCTTGAGCGTCTTGAATCCCAGAAAATCGATGCTCTTGTCGGTGACCTTAACCTCGATCTTGCTTTCCTGCTTGCCCGTTCCGCCGGCCTGCGGCTCGGTGTTGATGTAGCCTTCATCCACCAGCTTCTGCACCAGCCGATTCAGCAACTGATCGAGCTGCTCGGCGCTCATCTGCTCGAGCTGCTGGCGGATCTGCTCGGCGCGCTCCTGGTCGAAGAGCTCGCCGCGCTCGAGCGCGTGCTCGAGGGCGCGCTTCAAATCTTCGAGCGAGTGCTGGTTCCACTCGCTGAACTGCATGTAGGGATTCTGAAATCCGCTTTCGAGGAAAAAATCCGAGAGCGCTTTGAGCAGATCCTCCGCGCTCAAGCCGAAATCGTCACCGGTGTAGCGGGAATAGCGAACGGACTTCATTGGTACTGCCTTTTGCTGGCTTTTTTCTGTTCGTCGCCGGGCGATTCGCGGCGGCGCGGCTCGGCCACGAAGCCGGATTCCTCATTGCGGCTGATGCGGCGATGCGCGTAGAGGCCCTCGAGGATAAATTCGGCGGCGGCCGCGCGAACGGGGTCGGGTTCGCTCGCACCCAGGCCGAGAGTGCCGGTCTTTTCCATCAGCCCGGCGATGCGCCCGAGCTGCTTCACCATTTCCGACGAGTTCACGTTTTCGTCGAGCTTGAGATTTCCGCCGAGCTCGAACCATTGCACGACCTGCGAAAGATTTTCGCCGTCGAAATAACCGGTGAAGACCTTGCCGACCGCGAGGCGGATCAGCTCGCGCGCGACGCTGTCGCCGCCCTTGAGCTCGCCTTCATATTCGAGCTCCAGCTTGCCGGTGATGGAGGGCAGCGCGGCGTAGATATCGACAACGCGCGGGACGGCGACGGATTCGCCCGCGGAAAACGCGCGGCGCTCCGCGTTGGAGGCCACGTTTTCGATCACCGAGATGGGAAGCCGCTGGCTGACGCCGCTGCGCTTGTCGACCTTTTTGTCTTCGCGCGCGGAAAAGGCGAGCTGCTCGACGATCTCGCGGATGTAATCGGGCACGCGCAGCTCGATGGGCGAGCGGCGCTCCAGCCAGGCTTCCTGGCCCGTGATTTCGAGCCCATGCTGAAGCGTGGCGGGATAATGCGTGCGGATCTCGCTGCCGATACGGTCCTTCAACGGCGTGATGATTTTTCCGCGCGCGGTGTAATCTTCCGGATTGGCGGTGAACACCAGCAGCAGATCGAGCGGAAGGCGCACCGGATAACCTTTGATCTGCACGTCGCCTTCCTGCATGATGTTGAACAGGCCGACCTGAATCTTTCCGGCGAGGTCGGGCAGCTCATTGATGGCGAAGATGCCGCGGTTGGCGCGCGGGAGCAGGCCGTAGTGCACGGTCAGCTCGTCTGAAATATTCTGGCCGGTGCGCGCGGCCTTGATGGGATCGATGTCGCCGATCATGTCGGCGATGGTGACGTCAGGCGTGGCGAGCTTTTCCACGTAGCGATCGTGCCGGTCGAGCCAGGCGATGGGCGTATCCTCGCCGCGCGATTCGATCAGGTTGCGGCAGGCGCGGCAGATGGGCGCGAAGGGATTGTCGCGGATCTCGCAGCCGGCGATGTACGGCGTTTTCTCGTCGAGCAGGGTCACCAGCATGCGGATCAGCTTGGTCTTGGCCTGTCCACGCAGCCCCAGAAGAATGAAGTTGTGACGCGACAGAATGGCGTTCACGATCTGCGGCACCACGCTATCCTCATAGCCGACGATGCCGGGGAACAGCGGCTCGCGCCGCTCCAGCTTGCAGATCAGGTTTTCGCGGAGCTCGTCCTTGACGGTGCGCCGGGTGAGCGTCGATTCGTAGCTCTTAAAGGAACGAAGAGTCCCGAGGGTGTCGGGCAGGCCGGAGAGATGTTTCATTACTGCGTCCTACCGCGATTGTAGCAATTTGGTATGCTCAACCATTTCAGGAGCATGGCAAGCGATATACCGGAGGTAGAGTTCCGCCGATTCTGGCAGCGACTGCAGTCGATGGGGCTGAACGCGTACGAGGCGCGCAGTTACCTGGTGCTGATCGGGCATTCGCGGTTCAAGGCGTTGGAGCTGGCCGCGCGCGCCCACGTGCCGCGGCAGAAAATCTACGAGGTGCTCGACAGCCTGGTGGAAAAGGGATTCGCGCAGGTGATCCAGGAGAAGACCAAGCTATTCTCGGCGGTGTCGCCGGACCAGGCGATTCCCAGTTACCTGGCGCGGCGGCGGCAAGCGCTCGAACACGAGCTGGAGGATCAATCGAACGCGGCGCGGGGCATGGTGACCGAGCTGATGGCGGCGTACTCGGAAGGGCAGGGCGGGCGCGGCACGCTCGATTACCTGCGCATCGTGAGCGATCCGGGGCAAATCGCGGCGCAGTTCCAGCGCATGCTCTCGGAAGCTTCGAGCGAATATCTGGAATTTTCGCGTCCGCCCTACGCGGTGGATCCGCTCGAAGCGGAGATGGTGATTCGCGCGCGCGAACGTGGGGTGAGTTGCCGCGTGCTGGTGGAGCACGGGACGCTGGACGAAATGCACCGGCGGTTCCTGGAGGATTATCGCGCGGCCGGCGTCGAGGTGCGCCAGATCGACAAGGTCCCGATGAAGCTGGCGGTGTTCGACGGCGGGCACGGGCTGATCGCGCTGCTCGATCCGGTGATCACCAAGCCGTCGTGGACTTCGGTGATTTTCGATCACCAGGGGATGGCGGAGGCGATGCGCGGGCTGTTCGAAGATTATTGGCGCAGGGCGACGGGATGAACGCTCCGGATGATCATCGTAATTGCGGCGGCGAGCCACCACAGTGCCTGTACGCCGGCGAAGGCCGTGACCCATCCGGGCAGGCTTAGGGTCAGCATAAACGCGGCTCCCAATCCGGCGAAAACGGCGGCGAGAAGAAAGGCCGTATACGCGAACGGCCTCGACAGAACGCGCGACCGAAAAATAACGATCCCCAGAGGCAGGAACAGCGACGGCGCCGCAACGATGAAGTAGAGGTGCTGCGCTGCCGCGATGAATCGCAGGCTGATCAGCGGCATCAGTTGGGGATCGGGAAACCACGCGCCGATATAGAACGTGATCTCGATCAGGCTCACGGTCATCAAAATCATCGCTCCCAGGAATGTCATCCATCCGGAAAGGCTCTGCGCCGCGCCGGCCAAGTGCACCAGCGAAAACGCGAACAGCACGATGAGCACGGGCCCGACCGCCTGCAGCCATGCTCCCCACAATCCCGGCGCGAAGTGCTGCCCGCTCCAGGCGACCATTTCTGCCGCGGACGCCCCGGACGGCGGAGGCGTATTGATCGCAAAGGAAACGATGAGCATGGCGACGCCCGCCACCCCGCTCAGCCCGATTGTGAAGCGCGTCCAATCGATAGCGTTTTCCATGCTGCGAGCCTCCCATTGTGATACGAAGGCCGCGTCACGGAAGTGCGCAGAAATTTTTCGAGCTAGCGGCGCGCGGCCGGAAGGTTATAGCGCGCGGCGATTTGCGGGAAGTCTTCCCACGTCGAATACAGCTCGGCGAGCAGCCCGGCCTCGCGCGCGCCCTTGATATTCTCCGGCCGGTCGTCGATAAACAAGACTTCGTCAGGCGGCACGCCGATGCCGCGCAGCGCGTGGTCGTAGATTTCGCGCTGCGGCTTCACGCAGCCCAGCTCGAAGGAGAGCGTCACGTGATCGAAGTGATCGAGGAACCCGTTCCAAGCGCGCAATTTCCGGCCCAGGGGAATCGGCAGATTCGAAAGAATCCCAGTTCGATATCCGTGCTTGCGCAATTGATCCGTCCAGGCGAGAACGCGGTCGTCGAGAGTGCTCCAGAAACCGATCTCGTGCTCGATCATGGTGGCGATGAAATCGTCCGTGAAGGTGCGGCCCATCAGCGACGCGCACGTGCGCCAGTATTCCTGCGGGTCCTGGCCGGCATCGTATTTCAGGCGATGTTTCCAGAGGGCGCGAACGAATTCTTCTGAGCTGACGCCGCACAACTCGGCCGCGGCAGCGATCTGGGCAGGGGTGGGGTGATAACAGAGGACTCCGCCGTAATCGAAAATGACACCGCGAACCGGCATCAGCGGCCGTGGGCTCCGTCGGCGACCTGGGGCTCGCGGCGGGTGCGGATCTCGCGGACGGCATAGATGCGGCGGCCCTGGCTTTCGAAGTAAGTGCGCGTGAGAACTTCGCCCAGCAGGCCGGTGCAGAACAGGATCACGCCGGTCACCAGAGAGAGCGCGCCCAGCACCATCAGGGGGCCGTGCGCTGCGATCACGTCGGCGCCGGTGAACAATTTTTCGCCGCCGATGAACGCCAGAATCGATGCGCCCCCGCCCGCCGACACCAGTCCCCACTTGCCGAAAAAGTGCATGGGACGCGTGAAATATTTGAGCAGGAACCAGATGGTGAAGATGTCGAACATCACGCGGAAAGTGCGGCTCAAGCCGTAATGCGATCCGCCGCTCGCGCGCTGGATGTTGCGGATGGGAACTTCGGCCACGCGCGCGCCGTAGAATGCGGCCAGCGCGGGAATGAAGCGGTGCAGCTCGCCGTAAAGATTCACGTCCTTGAGAATTTCGGCGCGGTACGCCTTAAACGTGGTGCCGAAATCGCGGAGATCGACATTCGAGGCTTTTTTCATGAGCCAGTTGGCGATGCGCGACGGAAATTTGCGCGTGACGGCGTTATCCAGGCGGTTCTTGCGCCAGCCGCTGGCGATGTCGTAGCCTTCCTCGATTTTTTCAAGCAGCGCGGGAATATCTTCCGGGGCGTGCTGCAAATCGCCGTCGAGCGAGATGATCACGGAGCCCTGTGCTTCATCGAATCCTGCGGCGAGCGCGGCGGTCTGTCCGAAATTGCGGCGCAGGCGGATCACTTTAAGGCGCTGGTCGGTTTCCACCAGGTTGGCGAGCAGGTCGAAGCTCCGGTCAGTGGACGCGTCGTCGACGAAAATGATCTCGTAGGGTTTCCGCACGCCTTCAAGGACGGCGGTCAGGCGATCGTACAGCGGAAGAATGGATGGTTCTTCGTTGTGGATCGGGATGACGACGGACAGATTCACGTGAAATTTCAGGATAGCAGCTTCCGCTATTGCTCTTTCTTGCGCGGATTTTTCCCCGGCAGATTCTCCGGATTTTCGTGAACCCGGGCGCGGAATGCGCCGTGCATTCCGGCGGCGAGGGAGACGGTGGAATCGCCGTATTTGTCGCGAATGCGGTCGACCGCCTTCAGCGTTTTGCGCCAGCGTTCGGTCTTTTCTTCGTCGAGCAGATTGGTCTGGCCCTCGCCGGCCTCGAGCGACTGCGCATACACGCCCAGCAGCCGGATCTTGCGCCGGTTCCACGCCTTGTGAAACAACCCGCGCGCGGCTTCGGCGATTTCCGAATCGATCTGCGTGGCGTGATCGAGCGTGCGCGCGCGGGTAAAAGTTGAAAAATCGGAGTAGCGCAGCTTGATCTGGACCGTCCTTGTGTACACATGATGATCGCGCAGCCTGCGCGCGACCATTTCGGAGAGCCGCACCAGGATTGCGTCCAGAGCTGCGGAGTCCGCGGTGTCTTCCATGAAGGTGTGCTCGTGGCTGATCGACTTGGGATCGCCGCCCTCGCCGACTTCGGTGTCGAACCATCCGCCGGCATCTTCGCCGCGAGCCTTGCCGGCGAGCGCGAGCCCCCACTTTCCGAACCGTTCTTCAAGAAAATTTTCATCGAGCGCGGCGAGGTCGCCGATCTTGCGGATTCCGCAGGCGTGCAGATTTTTTTCAGTGACTTTGCCGACTCCGGGAACTTTTCGGACTTCGAGCGGCGCCAGAAACTCGGCTTCGCAACCGGGGAGAATCCATAAAACGCCGTTGGGCTTAGCCTGGTCCGAGGCGATTTTGGCGACCAGGCGCGACGACGCCGCGCCGATCGAGCAGTTGAGAGCGGTCGCGTCCTTGACCATCGCGTGCAGGCGATGCGCGGCGGCGAGTGGAGGGCCGTGCAGACGCTCGGTGCCGGTGAGATCGAGATAAGCTTCGTCGATCGAGGCCATTTCCACTTTCGGCGAAAAGTTTTTCAGGACCTCGAACACTTTTTCGGAATATTCGAGATATCGGCCGCGATGGCCTTCGACGAAGATGGCCTGCGGGCAGAGCTTGTATGCGGTCCGCAGCGGCATGGCCGAATGGACGCCGAACTTGCGCGCGGCGTAGGAGGCGGCTGAAACCACGCCACGCTCATTCGCCTTTCCGCCGACGACCACGGGTTTGCCTTTGAGGGAGGGATCGAACAGTTCTTCCACGGATACAAAAAACGCATCCATATCAACATGGAAAAATACTCGCATCGGGGTCGCGTCTTATACTCATGGTATGAAACTCACGATCCTCACCGTCGTGGTTCTTGCGGCCGCGCTCGCGCTGGCCGCCTGCGCGAAAGTTTCCGCGGCCGAACCGCCGCAAGCGGGCCAGCCCGCTCCCGATTTCACGCTCGCTTCGCAGGACGGCTCGCCCGTCAGCCTGCACGATTTCCGCGGGCATTGGGTGGTGCTGTATTTCTACCCCAAAGACGGGACGCCCGGCTGCACCATCGAGGCGCATAATTTTGAGCGCGACCTGGCGAAATACGAAAAATCGAACACGGTGATCGTCGGCGTGAGCGTCGATTCCACCGGCAGCCACAAAGAATTCTGCGCGAAACAGGGATTGACGTTCAAGCTGCTGGCCGATACGGACAAAAAAGTTTCGGCGCGATACGGATCGCTGATGAATCTGGTGGCGTTGAAGATCGCCAAGCGCAACACGTTTTTGATCGACCCGCAGGGCCGCATCGCCAAGGTGTGGACCGGCGTCGATCCGGCGCCGCACAGCGCGCAGGTGCTCGAAGCGCTCGCGGGATTCGAAGCCAGGCAGTCCTGATTAAGGGCCATGGCTTGCCGTCTCGTTGTGTCGCTCGCCCTCACGGTCGTCTGCGCCGCGGCACAGCCATCGCCCGCGTTCGAGGTCGCCTCGGTCAAGATCACCCCGAAATCGAGCTACGGCTACACCTCCTTCGGACCGTCGGGTACCAACCGATACATGATAGGCAACGCGAGCCTTGATTTCTTGGTTCAAGTTGCATATGAGGTGACCTTCTATCAGATCTCGGGAGCGGAAAAGCTCGGGGATCGGCACTACGATATCAGCGCCAAGGCCGAGGACGGAGTGCGGCTCACGCCCGATCAGCTCCAGCCACGGCTTCGGCAACTGCTCGAAGAGCGCTTCAAGCTGGCGGCACATCGAGAGAAGCGCGAAGTCGATGGCTTCGCGCTGGTGGTCGCCAAGGGCGGCCCGAAACTCAAGCCCACCTCGGGGAGCTCTGAAAACGGCGTGATCTATCGGGGAGGGCTGCGGCTTTTCAATCAGACGCTCGATGGACTTGCCACATTCCTGAGGATCCCCGCCGGGCGCCCGGTCGTCGATAAGACCGGTATCGCCGGCAGCTACGACTTTGAGCTTCGCTATGCGCTCGACGACGATCCCGCGCCGACGCTGCCGTCGGTCTACACCGCATTACAAGAGCAATTCGGGTTGAAGCTGGAAAAATCGAAGGTGATGATCGAGATGCTGGTGATCGATCATGTGGACCAGGTACCGATCGAGAACTGATCCGCAGCCGACGAACCCGCCCTAACGACCCGACAACAAGCTCCATAGCAGCCCGCCCGTCAGATTGGTCTTCAATCCTTCGGCGAACTGCGCGGGCGGCAGGCGCTTCACGATTTCCATGCGCCGGTCCCAGGTCGCGTCGTCCCATTTAGCGATTCGCTGGTTGATGCGGTGCGCCAGCTTCAGATTCCCGCCGAATTTTTTGCGCCACTTTTTTTCGAACGCGCCCAGCGCCGCGCGCGATACGTCGCCGCGGTCGAGCGCGCCGGCGGCCACTTCGCCCGCCATACGCCCGGCGTAAATCGCCCAGCGGATTCCTTCCCCTAACAGCGAAGATGCGTGACCGGCCGCGTCGCCGACGCCTAAAATTCCATCGCCCGCGAAACGATCGGAGAAGCGCTCGGAGGGGATCAGGCCGGCATGTTTTTCGATGGGCTGCGCGCCGGTGAGATTCACTCCCAATCGCGGCAGCTCGTCCATGAGATGGTCCAGAAACTCTTCGGGACGCCCGCGATGATCGGGGTGGATGATCCCGACGCCGACGCGCACGCGATGATGCCCCCATGGAAAGACCCACGCGTACCCCGACGGCGCGACGCCGCCGACGATCAGCACCGCTTCGTCCTGGTCGCAGTGAGGCGCGAAGAGATCATATTCGGCGCCCACGCCGAAGCGCTCGAACCCCGGGTCGAGGCCGGCTTGCTTCAGCAGCGCCGAACGGTACCCCGTCGCATCGATGACGATTTTCGCGGCATCGGTCTGATCGCGGGTGCGGACGCCTGCGACGAATCCGTCCTTTATGAGAGGACCGTCTACAACGGTCCCCAGGCGGATCTGCGCGCCCGCGGCGCAGGCGCGTTCGGCCAGGAACTGAAATACGCGGCGGACGTCGAGGACGCAGAGAATGGGCTGGGGGTACTCGAACACGGCGCGCTTGGTTCGCGATAGAAATCTCACTCGAGAAATCTGATGGTACAGGTCTGCCCGTATACCCAGGTTATCCAGTTCATCGATAAAGCTGCCGCCGCTGGTGCGGATGGGCGAGCCGATTTCGTGGTTCTGCTCGACGACCAGTACCGCGCGGCCGCGGCGCGCGACGGTTTCGGCGGCGGACAATCCAGCCGGTCCGGCGCCGGCGATGATGACGTCGAAAGTCCCTTCCATCCAGACGCTTCATGCTACCAGACCGGACCCGTCGAATTGTGCTATCCTTTGTTTTCTAAACAGTTTGGGATACGCTTCAGGGGTCCGGGAGGGCGGTCTCCGGAAGATCACATCGTTACGTCATTACTCTGCATTTGAGAGTGACGGCCCGGTCGAATCCGTCCAAATCGGGGCTCTGAACTAGGGTGACCTTAGCCGGGATTTAGGTGAACTATCGACCGCGATCGTACGGGGCGTCTCAATTGTGTGCAGTACTAGAACCGCTTATCATCGGGACAGGTTTCAGGCAGAAGGAACTGGAGCGTATGCAAATTATGGCAGGCCCGTTGAATGGAACATCGGAGGGCGGAGAAAAAAAGAAGGCGACCGTGCGGATTGTCATTGCCGATGACCACCCCATCGTGCGTGACGGATTGAAGAAGCTGCTGCTGCTGGAGGACGATTTCGAGATTGTCGGAGAGGCAGGCGACGGCCGGGAGGTGCTCGAAAAAGTGCAGGAGCTCGATCCGGACGTCCTGCTGCTCGACCTGCGCATGCCCAACCTGGACGGATTGAGCGCGCTGCAGGCGCTGCAGCAATCGAACAAACACACGCGCGTGATCGTGCTGACCGCGTCGGAAGACAAGAACGAGTTCGTTCAGGCGATGAAGCTGGGATGCAGCGGGATCGTGCTGAAGCAGACCGCGCCGGACCTGATCGTCAAGAGCATCCGCAAGGTGCACGCCGGCGAAATCTGGCTGGATTCGCACACCACCGCGGCGGTGATGCGCCAGTTCCAGACCGGCACCGAGGCGAATTCGATGGCGCCGGGCGGGAAAGGTCGCGAGCGCAGCCCGCTTTCGGCGCGCGAGCGCGAGATCGTCGCGCTGGTGGCGCAGGGCTACAAGAACAAGGAGATGGCCGAGAAGATGTTCATCAGCGAGCAGACGGTGAAGAACCACCTGCACAACATCTTCGACAAGCTGGGCGTTTCCGACCGCCTGGAACTTGCGCTGTACGCGATCCACAAGGGCCTGCACCTGACCGGCGAGCCGGCTTCGCGGTAACTTCTCAGCCGCGAATGCACGCGAATCGGCGTGCATTCGTGGCTAAATCTACTTCTTCACCAGCGACTCGATCGTTTCCAGCTCTTTGCCCGCTTCCGCCCATTTCCCCTGTCCAGCTAATTCACGATAGCGCTGCATGTGCTGGCGGATCTCGGCGATGCGCGCGTCGGTTTGGCCGGCAGGTGCTGGCGCCACGGGAACTGCGGAAATCGTTTGCGGCGCGGCCGTCGATGCCGGCGGGGGAGCCTGGCCGTTCTGCGCCGCCTGAAGCTGCGCGATCGCTTCCTGGTAGCTGTCCGCGTAAATCAATGTGTTGCCCACTACCAGCGCGACCTTCTTCAATTGCGGCCGGCCCGCTTGCGATGCCTGGAGATAAATCGGCTCGACATAGAGAAATGTCTTGTCGATGGGGAGAACGATCTGGCTGCGCAGCACCTGGGAGCCCTGCTGATTCCACAGCGTCATGTCCTTGGAAATGTTCTGATCCTGGTTGATCAGCGCCTCCACCTGAATCGGTCCGGGAATGATCTGCTGCTTGGGCAGATCGAGAAACACCAGCTCGCCCAGGTGCGGGCCATCGCAGCGCGCCACCATCAGACCGATCAGGTTTTGTTTTTCGCGCGGGGTGAAGGGGATCATCAGTAGAAATTCGGGCTGCGCTTCCCCGGGCAGCGTGGCGATCAGGTAAGCCGGCGGGACGTTCTGCGGCTGGCCGCCTTGCGCGGAGGACGTCGCGATGTCCCACAAGTCGGCGCGATTGTAATACGACTCCGGTTCGCGCATGTGATAGGTGCGGAACACCTCCGCCTGGACGCGGAACAGCGTCTCCGGCGCGCGGGCGTGCGCGCGCAGGTCGGCGGGCATCGCCGATTCAGGACTGAACAGCGTGGGAAACAAACGCTGATACGCCTGGATCAGCGGATCCTGTGGATCGAACACGTACATGTGCACGTCGCCGTCGTAAGCGTCGATGGTGGCCTTGACCGAATTACGGATGTAGTTGAACGTGGTGCCGTCGTCGAGCGAAATACTGCGCGAATACGGATGTGCATTGCTGGTGGTGTAGCCGTCGATGATCCAGACCAGGCGTCCGGCGTCCGTGATCACCAGGTAGGGGTCGCTGTCCCAGGTGATGAATTCGGCCAGCTCGGCCAGCCGCTCCGGCACGCGGCGATGGATCATCATGCGGCTGTGATCGTTGAAGGCGTTGCTCAGAACGATATTCCAATCGCCGTTGGTGATCGCGGCGAGCATGCGCGTTCCCGGTTGCGACGTGGGGAATCCGCCATGGCCGTCGTAGTGAATGTAGACGTCGCCCGATGAGGACGGATAATCGAACTCCTCCTGCCCGGTATCGACGAACACAGGCTCATGCGAGGTCTCGCCGAAATAAATCTGCGGACGCGTGACCTTGAGGCTGGGCGTGAGCACCATCACGGGCGCGTCCTTGATCAGCAGGTTGGGCAGCCCGTCGGCCGAGATGCGATTCGCCTCCGCCAGCGCCAGGCCATAACCGTGCGTGAAGATGAGGCTGCGATTGATCCAGTTTTCGCCGATTTTGGTCGGATCAAGCTCACGCGGCGCGAGCAGCACCTGGCGGAGCTGCCCATCGATCGTGTAGCGGTCGACGTCGGTATCCGCGAACGTGTAGGGGCGCAGCGGCTGGATCTGGCTGAGCGTTTGGTGAAATGCGCGCCAGTCCCACAACCGCACGTTATCGAGCAGCGGTTTGTTACGCGCAAAATCGATCTGGCCGTCGGGCACGGCGGGAAATTCTTTTTCCACCGCGCGATGATCCAGTCCGAACCCCGATCGCGTGGCCTGAATGTGGCGCTCGATGAAGGGGCGTTCGAGCGCGAGCTCATTGGGACGGACGTACAATCCGCTCACCACCGGCGGAACCATCCAGTCGATCAGCAAAATTCCAGCGCAGCCGATCGCCAGTTTGCGGCGTCCCGCGATCACCAGCGCGGCGGCGAGGACGGCGAAACCCGCTTTCGCCGCCTGAAGCGGCAACCCGAGGTTCTGCTGCACGTAATCGATGCCCACCATCAACTGGCCGTGATCGCTCAGCAGCATGTCGTAGCGGCCCAGCCAGAAATCGACGGCAAGCATCGTCAGGAAGGCCGCGGTGAGACCTTTGAGCATTCCCGATTCGAGCTTCCCCAGCGCGCGCAGATCGCGCAGGTCGATCTCGGTGCGCGTTCCGAAGCCCGGAAATTCGCGCCGGATCTGCCAGCCGCGCGCCGCGCCGTAGTAGGCCAGCGCGCCGCCCAGCGCGCACGCCGCGACGAAGTTGATCATCATGCTGTAGTACGGCAGATCGAAAAAATAGAAGCCCAGCGGCTCCCCGAAAACCGGGTCGTGCCATTCGGAAGCGGGCGCGAGCGCGTGGCCGCCGAAATAGCGCGCCACGGTCCAGCCGTCCACCGCGGCGAGCGAAACGATCATCGCCACCACCGCGATCACCAGCGCCGCGAGCCAGGCATAAAGAGGATGGTCGCCCAGCCGTTCATTGGCCTTGTGCATGCCGCGCGCGTGCGCAATCCATAAAACAAGGAAAACGATCACCCACCCGCCGAATCCCGGCGCGTAGCGATACAGCGACATGCGCAGCCACGTGGAAACCTGGCCCAGCTCGCGCCACCAGTAGTAATCGATGATGGTGGAGCAGATGGAGCGGCCGAAAAAGATCGCGAACAGCACCACCACGGCGGCCAGAACGATCCGGCGTCGCGACCGGTCCGGCGGCGGAAGTCTTTTGCGCGGCATCATGTTTTTCGGGATCGCCGAATCTTAGGGTACACCCGTTCGTGCTATCCTCGCCGTCATGAAGACCATCGCGTTACTGCTTCTTTCCGCGGCGCTGACCTTCGCCGCCGATATCACGGGGAAGTGGACGTTCGACGTGAGCATCACGGCAGGCAATGGGCAGGCGACCTTCGATTTTCAGCAAAAAGGTGAGACACTGACGGGAACCTACCATGGCACCTTCGGCGAAGCTCCGCTCAAGGGTACCGTAAAGGGCAATAAAGTGGAGTTCAGCTTCGGCTCGGACGCGGGGCAGGTGTCGTATTCGGGAACGCTCGAGGGGGACAACAAGATTTCGGGCACCTGCGATTACGGCGAACAGGCCGGCAAGGGCACCTTCGCGGGCGAAAAGAATAAATGATCTCGAAACGCGGATAGCTCGGTTCCCGGCCAACGCGCGGCATGAATGCCCGCGACACCGATGGAGCGCGTTCGCGATCGGTCCGCATTGTATCTGAAATCGCGATAGTGATCAGCGCGAGCCGCTGAGCGCCTTCATGTACCGATAGAAAAAATCCACGCCTTCGTAAAATGAGCTGACGCGCACGCGTTCGTCTTTTCCGTGCGCGCGAATGTCGTCGTGATCGATGGCCAGCTCCCCGATGCCGAAGCTGGGAATCCCGGCCGCGATGGTGTACTTGCTGTCGGAAGCGCCGGTTTCCATATCTACCACCACCGGCGCGCCGGGCCACATCGCGTCGGCGATCGCCTCCATCGGCTTGAGGATTTCCGGACCGGGGATGGAGGGCTTCGCGCCGGCCTTGTCCGGAGCGCGCTCGGAAACTTCGCCAGAATCGGAAACGTAGCGGATCGTGATCTGGGGATCGCCCACGATGCGGATCAACTGCTGCCGCACTTCTTCCGCCGGATGCCCCGGCAGGATACGGCAGTTGACGATCGCCTGCGCCGTCTGCGGCAGCGCGTTGTTGGCGTGACCGGCGTTCACTCGCGTGGCCACGCAGGTGGTGTGCAGAAGCGAGTTGAACAGCGGATCGGCGGAAAGCCGCGCGATCGCCGCGGCATCCGGCGGATCGGCCAGCATCGCCTTCATATCGCGCGAATTTTGCGCCGATTCGTGCGTCGCCCGCCGCTCGAAATAGGCGCGCGTGACCGCATTCAGCTCGAAGGGAAAAGGCGAATGCTCGATCCGGTCGAGCGCGTGGACCAGTTCGTAAATGGCGTTTTCGGGCCGCGGCAGCGAGCTGTGGCCGCCGCGATTGGTCGCGGTGAGCTGGAAATCGGCGTACAGTTTTTCCGCCGCGGCGACCTCGACGTCGATCGGCTTGCCTTTTTCGGTCATCACGCCGCCCGCATCCGCGTTGAGTGTGAATTCGGCGTCGATCAGCTCACGGTGCGTCTGCAAGAGCCAGTCGACGCCGTTCGCCGGTCCGCCCTCTTCATCGGAGGTGAGCGCCAGGATCAGGTCGCGCGACGGAGCGTAATGCTCGCGTTTCAGGCGGATGAAGGTGGTGACCAGCGTCGCATCCTGCGACTTCATGTCCTGCGTGCCGCGGCCGTAAAAATAGCCGTCTTTTTCGACCAGCTCGAACGGATTGGTGGTCCAGTCCGAGCGCAGCGCTTCGACCACGTTGAGGTGGCCGATGAACAAAATCGGCTGGAGAGTCGAGCCGGGCGCGCGAAAGCGCGCGACCATGTTGCCTTTGGTCGGATGATCGGGCGGGACCAGCACGGTGACGTCGGCCGGGGCGAACCCGGCATCGAGCAGGCGCTGCGCCATGGCCCGCGCGGCCGCCGTGTTGTCACCGGAGCTGTTGGTGGTGTTGGTTTCGATGAGTTGTTTGAGAATGCCGCGGGAAAGCTCGCGCGTGGCGGGGTCGATTTGCGCCGACAAAGGGAGGCAAGCCGCGAGGAGGATCCAGAATCGCATGAATCTTCAATTCTCGCAGTTCGGAGTCACGGGCGTAGTCGACGGCGATGAAGTTTGTTAGTATTTTCCGCATATGAAACGACATCTGCTCACGCTGCTTCCGCTTGCCGCCGCCGCGCAGACACAGCCGCCGGTGTGGACCTGGGAATATCCGGAGATCAAGGCGACCGTTGAAAAAGTTCGTGCCGGGCGCGATCTCACGCCCAAGACCTGGCCGAACGGGGCGCGGGTCGCCGTGGGACTCTCCTTCGACATGGACGCCGAAAGCGGCATGCTCCGCTCGGGCTACTATTCTCCGCAACCGCTTTCGCGCGGCGAGTACGGGCCGCGCGTGGGAGTGCCGCGCATTCTGAAAATTCTCGATGCGAACAACATTCCGGCCACGTTCTTCATCCCCACGGTGTCCGCCCAACTGCACCCGGACACCATCGACGCGATCCTCAAGGCGCGGCAGCACCACGAAATCGGCGTCCACGGATGGGTGCATGAGCGCATCGCCGATCTTTCGCCGGACGAAGAACGCAAGCTCACGCGCCGCGCCTTCGATTTCTGGACCGAGCGGCTGGGCCACAAACCGTCGGGAATCCGAACGCCGAGCTGGGATTTCACCAGCGAAACGCTGGCGATCATCCAGCAACTCGGATTCCGCTACGATTCGAGCCTGATGGGCGACGACCGGCCGTATGAAGTCCTGGCCGAGGGTCGTCCGACGGGGCTGGTGGAACTGCCGGTGGAATGGATTCTCGACGACTATACCTATTTAAGCTACGATCGCCCGAGCTACTCGTATCACCGCATCAGCGACCAAGACGTGTATGAGATCTTCAAAGCCGAATTCGACGGCGCCTGGCAGGAACACACCATGTTCATGCTGACCATGCACCCGTTCGTGAGCGGGCACCGCTCGCGCATGGCGCAATTTGAAAAGCTGGTGGCGTACATCAAGAGCAAACCAGGGGTCTGGTTCGCCACCTGCGACCAGATCGCGCAGGCGTCGGCGGCGCAATTGAAGCATTGAATCAGTCGGCGTTCCGCTGGGCTATCGACCGTGCCTGCGCAATCGTCGGTCTCACAAAGCCCTGACGGCGGCTTCCACGCGGCTGGCGAGTTCCGCGAAATTTTCGCCCGAAAGCGCGATGGGTGCGCCGAATTTTACCTCCACGCGGCGCATTCTCGGCCACCACGCGGTGCGATGCAGCACTTTATCCACCCCCACGATGCGCACTGGGACCACGGGCGTCTCCAGACGCGACGCGATCATTCCGACGCCGGGCTGGAACGGCAGAATTTCGCCGTGCCACGTCCGGTCGCCTTCGGGGAAAATCAGGATCGACCATCCTTGCTCAATCAGCTCGCCCATATAGCGGATGGTTTGTCCGGCGCCGGCGTGATGCTGCGGAAGCGGGAAGGTGTTGAAGAAAAACGTCGCCAGGTAGTAATTGAGCGAATTGGTGAAGTACTCGCGGCGCGAGTAGCGTTCCGGAAAAAAATGTTTGTCGAAGAATTCCTTGGACATCGCGGTTGCGATGCGATAGCGGAAGCGCGCGGGCAGAGCGGCGAGAATGACAGGACCGTCGAAAAAGCTCTGGTGATTGGACGCGAAGATCACGGGCCGGTGGATGGAAGCCAGGTTTTCGCGGCCGGAGACGCGGATGTGCGCGAAGATGCGCGTCAACGGGAGCAGCCAGAACGGGAGCGCGAGCCTCCGGGCCGCGCGGGCGAAGAGCGTCCGGCTGTAGGTGGGGAAAGGAATGGGCTCGGCGCGTGCCGGCGCGGGTCTGGCAAGGTCCGCGACTTTCACAGCGGCCGAGAAAGCGCCTTCATCCACGTCGGCCGAGCGTTTTTCTTCCAATTCGAGCATCAATTGCACGCGCTCGAGCGAGCTCAGGCCCAGTTCATCGAGCGTGGTATCGGGCGTGATGGTGCGGCCGGGCGCGTATTTCTGCACCAGCGCGACCAGATCGTTTTCCGACTTTCCGGACGGCGCGGAGGAGCCTTTGCGAATCGCTTCGGCGATTTCGGCGCGGCGCAATTTGCGGGTGGATTGCGTGCGCGGCAGCTCGTCGCCCGGCCACAGCGAAACGGACCGCACCCGCTGCGCGTCTTCGAGCTTTTGATTCGCGTCGCGCACGATCTGGTTCGCATCGGCGCCGGGGTCCAGCACCAGCACGGCGTGCACCCGGTCCTTGCCGATGACCGCGGATTCGCGCACGCCCGGCATGGCGTTTAGAACCTTCTCCACGTCCTCGGGAAATACCTTCAGACCCTCGGGCGTGACGATCATCTCTTTCTTCCGCCCGCGAATCAGCAGGTGGCCTTCGGCGTCCATTTCGCCGATATCGCCGGTGTGGAACCATCCATCGGCGAAGGCCGCCGCGGTCTCCTCGGGGGATTGAAAATATCCTTTCGTCACGTTTTCGCCGCGCACCAGGATCTCGCCGTCGTCGGCGATTTTCACTTCCACGCCCGCGAGCGGCTGTCCGACGGTCCCTCCGCGCACGTGAAAAGGATGGCTCAGCGTGACGATGGGCGCGGTTTCCGTCAATCCGTAGCCTTGCACCACCACGAAGCCGAGTTTCTGCCAGAACCGTTCGACTTCCGGGGAAAGCGGCGCGCCGCCGGAAACGAAGCACCAGAATTTGAAGCCGAACAGGCGATGCACGCGGCGGAATCGCCACCAGCGCACAAACCATTTGCCGCGATCGCGGCGCGGATCGTTCACCTCGGGAAATTCGTGCACGACGAAATCGCGCAGGACTTCCAGAATTTTCGGCACGGCAATCAGCGCCGAAATCTTGCGCGTTTTCACCTGCCGCGCGATCTGATGCGCGCCGGTTCCGGACAAAAATACGACCGAGGCCGGAATCAGCGGCGGCAGGTATAAGGCGAGCGCTTGCCCGAAAAGGTGGCTGAGCGGCAGCAGGTTCAAGATCCGCAGCGGCAGGAACGGACCGGCATATTTCCGGTACTTGTCGATCTCGCCCGCGACCGGCTCCAGGTTCGCCAGCAGATTGCGATGCGTGATGATCACGCCCTTGGGCTCCGCTGTGGTTCCGGAGGTGAACACGATTTCGGCGACGTCATCGGTTTCGACGGGGACGGGCGAAGGCTGGTCGCCGCGCTCCTGTTCCAGCTCCGCCAGGCGCCAGGCGCCTTCGATTTGCGGCACCCGCTCTCCGAGGAAGGTGATTTTCGCGCCGGCTTTGGCCGCGATCCGCTGGAATAGGCTGAGCGACGATTGGGGGTCGACCGGAGCGACGATCACGCCGTCGGCCAGGCACGCCCACAGCGCGGCGACCCATCCGGCGCGGCTTTCCGACCACACCATCGCGGTGTCGCCTTTGCGAATTCCATTGGCGCGCAGCCTGGCGCGAATCGCGTAGGACATGCGCGCGACGTCGCCGTAGCTATAGCTCCAGCCGCGATAGCCGTCGTCGAAGACGATGAACTCAGCGTCGAGCCTGGCGGCGCGGTCGAGATATTCGAGTAGCTTGCTGGGCAGGGCGTCCCCTACCGTATGGTAAACAAAACGGGGCAAACGGCAGCTTTACGGCTGGCGGCTCAATCATTTGGCGTTGAGCCTTCAGGCATGAGCGTACGGACTTCTCAGAACGAGAAGCGCGCGCCGACCTGGATGGCGCGAGGTCCGCCGGAGCCGAACACCTGTCCGATGCGCGAGTTCGGCTGCCCGAACGCGTAAGCCTGGGTCGGCCCCGGATTGACGAGGCCGTTGCTGCCCACGGTGAATCCTGGCGCCGCGATGTCCAGGTTTCCGTTCCCCACGGTCACGTTGGCGACGTTCAGGACATTGAAGAATTCTCCAAACACCGCGAGGTGGTAGCGCTCCTTATAGGTGAACTCTTTGGTGATGCGCATGTCCTGGGTGATGAGCGGCTGGCTGAGCCCGTAGTTCGGAGGCAGCACCAGGTAGGGCGCCTTCTGGCCGTTGAGGGCCGTCTGGCCGGCGTAGTGGAGGTTGTAATACTCCACCGCCGACTGGAGTTGCGCTTTGCCGCAGCCCGCATTGAAGCAGTGGTAGCTCAAGTTCGGATCCAGCAGCGACAGCGCCGGCGACGTGTTCCCAGACCCGTTGAAATCGATATTGGGCACCGTTGGCATCACCGGGGCGCGCGAGATCATCGATGAATTGAGCGAGATCACGAACCCCCACGGCAGGTTCACCGTACCCGCCAGGTTGAAATTCTGCGACGCAAGCGACGGGCCGTAGCCCGCAAAATAGTTATCGAGATCGACACCCGCGTTTTCGGACATCAACTTTTGGAAGGCATAAGATGCCACAAACTGGAAGCGGTGCGCGAAGCGCTTTTGCACTTTCGCCAGCAGCCCGTCGTACACCGAACGCCCCTCCGGCGTCCACATGGTGATCGATCCGGTGGAGCATTCCTGCCCCGGAGTGTAATACTGCGACGCCGTGCAGACCGGAATCACCGGCCCCTCGCCTTTATCCGCCGTGCGGGCGTAGCGATTCAGATCGAGTTCGCCCAGGTTCACATTTTCGCCCTGCCGGCGCGCCCAATCCGCGGTGACCACCATGCCCCACGGCAGCTCGCGCTGCACGCCGATCGAGGTCTGGTAACTTCGCGACATGGGGAAGGCGGAGGGATAAATCTCGATTCCCTGCTTGGCCACGTCGATGCCGCTCACCGAATACGGTCCGCTCGCGGGCGGCGTCGGCGCCAGCTTCGCCGTCAGGCTCGGCAATTCCGAGTTGACGATGCCCATAAATTCGCCCAGCGTCAGGCTGGTGACTCCCAGCGGGATCGATGCGCCCACCGGAAGCGGCGACAAGGTCTGGAAATTGAAAACTCCGGGCAGCGTGTTGGTGAACGCCGTCGAGGCGAGAGTGGTGCGTCCATCGCCCAGCGGCCCGATCGCCGCGCCCTCGCGGAAATGCTCCCAGATCGGCTGCGTGTCCCAGTAAATTCCGCCGCCGCCGCGAATCACGGTCTTTTTATCCTTGCCGACCGCCCACGCGAATCCCACGATGGGCGAGAAATCCAGGTAATTCGGCTGCGTCGCGCCCAGTCCGTACGGCGCGCCGCCGGTCTGCCCTTCGAGAATCGGCGCCAGATATTGCGGCAGGTTCAGATTCGAATAAAATAGGCCGGTTTCAAGATCATAGCCGAGCGAGTAGTTGAGCGTGAAGCTCGGCGTCACTTTCCAGGTATCGGCGACCCACGGGTGAATGCGACTGTTGGTGTTGCCCTGCCCGTGGTCGTAAAAGCCGGGAAACGTCCCATTGCCGACGCCGATGCCGCTGTAAATCGAGGACCCCAGGTTGTAGACCGGCAGATTCAGCAGGTCCTGCGTGCTGGTGATTTTGGTCGGAAGGTTGGGGAAAAAACTCGCCAGCCCGAGCGCGCGCGTATCTTCCGGCGACAGCACGTACAGGCAGCCGGGATCGCAGAAATCCCACGGCACGACCTTGGTCTTCATATACTCCCAATCGATGCCAAAGCGGAGGCGATGCGTTCCCTTCTGCCAGCTCAGCGTATCGTTCAGTTCACCCGAGCGCGCCTGCCGGAACTGCGGCGAGTTCACGCTCTGCCCGGTCCCGTAGACGTTCGATCCGATGAAGGAAACAATCGCCGGCAACCCGAAGCCGATGCACGGGTACGGGCAATCGGACGGCTGCGCGTCGGTTACGTTGTTTTCCCAGAAGTGAAAGGCGAAGCGCGCGTCGTTGACGATGTTCGGCGTGAGCGTGCTGGTGACGCCCGCAACGGCTTGGTCCGACCAGTTCTTGTTGTAGTTGAAATTGGCCGGCTGCGGGGTGCTTCCATAGGGTCCGAAGCCCTGGTTGCCGTCATGCGCATAGCGCAGGAATGCCGTGTTCTTGGTGTTGATCTGATAATCCAGGCGCGCGTCGAACAGGTTGTAGTGATATGGCTCCGGCCAGATACCGCTTAGCGCCGCCACCGAAGGCAGATCTTCCTGCTCGGCCAGTACAGCGGTCTGCGTCAGGTATTCGTAATTGACGAAGAAAAACAACTTGTCTTTCTTGATGGGGCCGCCCACCGCGACGCCCGGATTCTTGCGCACAAAATACGGATTCGGCGCGAGCGCCAGCCGTCCCAGGCCCGGATACGCCGCCATGTTGTGATCGCGGTAGAAGAAATACGCGGTGCCGTGCAGATCGTTGCTGCCCGAACGCGTCACGATGTTGATGCCGCCCTCGGTCGCGATGCCCATGGAGGGATCGAACGTCACCGACTGGATCTGGAACTCCTGCACCACGTCCTGGGAGAAGTTCATGGACGTGCCGCCTTCCATCTCGTCGTTGATGGTGGCGCCGTCCATGGTCAGCCGCGGACCGATGCCGCCGCCGGCGGTCGCGCCGCCGTTGGAGCCCAGGATGCTCACGTTGAACATCGCGTTGAACTGCGCCGTGCTGCCCGGTGAAACCGTTACGCCGGGCTCGAGCGATGCCAGTTGGAGCGAACTGCGTCCGTTCAGCGGCAGATCCTGAATGGTGGAGCGCGTGATCACGCCCTGCACCGTGTTGCTGTCGTAGTTGATCTGCGCGGTCGCGGCCTCCACTGTCACCACTTCCTTGGCTTCGCCGAGCGTCAGCGCGACGTCGACTGTCGTGGTGCTGCCCGCGATCACGTTGGCGCCGCGCTCCACCGTTTTGAATCCCTGCATCTCCACCTTGACCTGATAATCGCCCGGCGGCAGCGACGGAGCGCTGTACAACCCGGCGCTGTTGGCCTGCAAGACGCGCGATATCCCCGTGGCGGTGTTGGTGATGGTAACCGTAGCGTTCGGAACCAAGGCCCCTGTCGAATCGGAGACGGTGCCGGAGATCTGTCCGGTGGGCACCTGTCCGAGCAACGCGGCGGCCAGAACGATAACTACGCAACAAAGCGACAACGATCGAGCCATAGATCGCTTCTCCTTATACCTTTACGCGATACCCTTAGCGGTCGAGACGAACCCGCCGTGATTGGGAGAAGAATATTAAAATTTTGTTGCCGAGTCAAGCGGAATCTCACGAATCTCGCAGTGGAAGCTCGCCAGCGCAAGGCACCACTCCGAAGAGGGAAGCGTCGAAATTGCTTGCGGTCTCGGCCAGCGCAGGCCTGCGCGCTTGAAGCTATCCTGTAGTTTGTGCCTGCTTTGACCGTTGTGGTTGCAGCCGATCCGGATGCGCCGTATCTGGCGCCGCTGCGCCGGATTCCTGCCGATACTACGCTGATCGTCAGCACCGATCGCCAGCGGCTGCGCGAGGCCGCTCCGCAGGCCGACGTCCTGGTCAGCGGCGATTTTCGAGATTCGTCCCCATTTCTGGAAACATTTCCGCACGCGAGGCGAGTTCGCTGGGTGCACGTGCTTTCGGCCGGAATCGAAAAGCAGCTTTCGCCGGAAATTGTCGCAAGTCCCGTGCCGATGACCAATGGGCGTGGCGTGTTCAGCCGGCCGCTCGGCGAATGGGCCATCGGAGTGATGGTCTTTTTCGCCTACGATTTCCCGCGCCTGCTCCATAATCAGCGCGAACGCTGCTGGAAGCAGTACTCACACGAGGAGCTTCACGGCCAGACGGTCACCATCGTGGGCTACGGCGATATCGGACAGGCTGTCGGCTGCCGCGCCCAGGCTTTCGGAATGCGCGTCAGGCCCATCCGGCGCAATCATCAGCCAGCGGAGCTGATCGAGGCTATCGCCGCGGCCGATTACGTCGCCATCACCGCTCCGCTCACGCCGGAGACGCGCGGATTGATCGGCGCGGCGCAGATCGCCGCGATGAAGCCGTCGGGCGTGCTGATCAACGTCGGGCGCGGGCCGATTGTGGATGAAGCGGCGCTGCTTCGCGCGCTCGAAAACGAAAAAATTCGCGGCGCGGCGCTGGACGTTTTCGACACCGAGCCGCTCCCGGCCGAGCATCCGTTCTGGGCCATGGAAAACGTGATCGTGTCGCCGCACTCGGCCGACATTCTCACCAATTCGCGCGAGATGGCGGTGGAGTTTTTCCTCGAAAATTTTGGCCGCTTCGCCCGCGGCGAGCCGCTCGAAAATATCGTCAACAAACATGCCGGATACTGAGATCACCTTCGACCACATCCGCGCCGCGGCCGAGCGCATCCGGCCCATCGCCAAACGCACTCCCGTGATGAGCTCGGCGAGTTTTGATGCCGAATCCGGCGTTTCCGCGTTTTTCAAGTGCGAGAATTTTCAGAAAGGCGGCGCGTTCAAAATCCGCGGCGCTTCGAATTTCATCTTTTCCATCCCCAGGGACCGGCTGCCCGCGGGAGTGGTCGCGCATTCCTCCGGAAATCACGCGCAAGCCGTGGCGATCGCAGCGCAGTTCGCCGGGACTCCCGCGACGCTGGTGATGCCGGAAGACGCGCCGCGATCGAAAGTCGAGGGCACGCGCGCGCGCGGCGCGAAGATCGTCCATTACGACCGGTTTCAGGGAAATCGCGAGCAGATCAGCGCGCGCATCGCCGCGGAAAGCGGCGCGACGCTGGTGCCTCCTTACGACCATCCCTGGACCATCGCCGGCCAGGGCACCGCGGCGAAAGAGCTGATCGAGGAAGTGCCGGACCTGGACGCGCTGGTGGTATGCGTCGGCGGCGGAGGGTTGTGCTCGGGATCGGGGATCGCAGCGCATCACTTACGGCCGCAGATCCGCGTTTTCGGAATCGAGCCGGAGCTCGGCAACGACACCTATCTTTCCTTCGCCGCGGGCGAGCGCGTGAAGATCGAAACGCCATCCACGATCGCAGACGGGTTGCGCTCGACTTCGCCGGGCGAACTGACGTTCCCGATTCTCAAAAAGCACGTGGAGCAGATGTTGGTGGTTTCCGAGGACGAGATCCGCGCAACCGTAAAATTTCTGATGATGCGTTTGAAAATCGTGGTCGAGCCGAGCGGCGCCGTCTCCGCCGCCGCGGTTTTATTCCGCAAGCTCCCGGTGGGAATCCGGCGCGTGGGCGTGATTCTGTCCGGCGGCAACGTCGATTACGAGCAATTGGCGACTTTATGAAAGTTCTGCCGATTTTGTTGCTGCTCGCCGGCCAGTTCTGGGAAACCAAAGCGCCGGCCGATTGGTCGGAAGCGGAGCTGAACCAGTTGCTGACCGATTCGCCGTGGGCGCAGATGATGCCGGCTCCCGGGCCAGGCGGCGACGCGCCTCCGGTGCAGGTGATGGTCGCGACCGCCGCGCCGATCGAGAAGGCGCAGGCCGAATGGGACCGCCGCTTCACTAAAAAGAAACCGGCGCCCGGACCGAACCTGATGAAAGAAGAATATCTCACCTGGCTCGAGGACAACCGCGCGACGCAGATTGTGCTGGCGATCGCCACTCCCAACAAGAACAACGCGTTTGGGGACGATCGCGAAATGCGCAGCATGCAGGACGAAAGCGTGATGATCGTAGGCCGTAAGAAATATAAGATCACCGGCTACTTTCCGCCGGCGCCCGGCGACCCCTACCTGCGCCTCGCCTTCCCGCGCGAGGTGCGCGCCACTGATAAAAAGGTCACCTTCGATCTGTACGTGCCGGGGGTCGCGATTCCTTACCGCTCGGCCGAGTTCAGCGTGAAGGACATGATGCTCGACGGCAAGCTGGAGATGTGAGTACGGCGTCCAGCTCCCGTTGCCCGGCGGTATGATGTGTGGAAATGCTGAGCCGCAATTTAAAAACGCAGTTGGACCGCAGCCTGACACTTTCGCGCCGCAAGGCGCCGCCCTTCGAGTTCGTACTGGAAGCGATTGCCGCCGTGTCTCCCAGGACGCGTCCCATGTTCGGCTGCGTGGCGGTGTATGTGAAAGAGAAGATCGTTCTGTTTCTCCGCGACAAATCGAGTTCACCCGCCGATAATGGGGTCTGGCTGGCAACCACGGTGGAGCATCACGCGAGCTTGCTTCGCGAGTTCCCCCACATGCGCTCGATCGAGCTGTTCGGCACGGAAGTGACCGGCTGGCAGGTCCTGCCGGCCGACGCATCGGATTTTGAGGAGTCCGCGCTGCGTGCCTGCGAACTAATCCTCGCCCGCGACCCGCGCATCGGCAAGGTGCCCGAGCGAAAGCGGTCCATTCGTTCGCGGACGGGTCCCGGTCGCGGACACGCGAGATCGGCAACCCGTTGAAAATTTTTGCGAACCCGTAGCCCGGGGCATGCGTTTCGGGTTCTAGATGACCAGGTGGAAGGACCTCGTCTGCGCGAGCCGGCGCCTGCTGTCGAAACCGGGGTTCCTGATCATCGCGCTGACCACACTCGCGTTGGGCGTGGGATTCAACGCCACCATCTTCACTTTCGTGAACGGACTCGCTGCGTGTTCTCTCGCACCTGCTGTACGCATCGCCGGATTTCCAAACGTACGCGTGGGCGGTCTCTGGATGGATCGCAATTGCAGCCGCGGCCTGCGCACTTCCCGCGCGCCGCGTGCTGCGAATCGACCCGTCCAGCGCGCTGCGCCAGGAATGACGCAGGCCGCGTTCAATACGTGCGGCTCAAACGTGCGCCGGCTCTTTCGACTCCACAGCCTGGCGGCGACGGCGGCCGCTCAACAGGTAGATGGCGGCACGCAGTTCGAGCAGCGGGTCAGCGGAGGCTTCGATGCCATCGACCCGAGGTATGGGATCAAAAATGATCCGCCGATGCGATTCGTCGTCCGGAGCTTTCGCCGTAAGAACGACCGCGCCCAAAGCAACGACAGGCCGTTCTGCAGGCCAGTGCTTCGTCGCGTCATCGACCACATCGCCCTCATTGGCGAGTTGTACCTCCATCGCGAACCGGATCGGCCCGGCGGCGAGGCGCTGCGTGACGTCGTTCAACAGGTAGTTGGCATCCTTGGATTTAGCGGCCGCCTCATCCAGGTGCTGGACGCCCGCCTCAGGCACAATCCGATATCGGCCGTAGCGCGCAAGGCCGCGTTGGTTGATGAAACGGAAAGCCGTTACGCCGAAATAAGCTTCCGTTGCGAAACTTGCGGGACTCGGCTTGGGCGTTTGTATGAAGGCAACTGTTTCGGGGTGTTTGGCGAGGAAGGCCGAGGGATCTCCGGTTGCGGCGGCGCGCAAGAATTCAAGAAACTCCTGGCCTGTTCGGGTGGGGAAGCCATCCGTCGAATGGCTCACGATATCGGTGTGAACGTGATCGGCGAGATGGAAACGGATGGCGCATCCATGCGGATTCGCATCGGGGGAGTTATCGGGAATCGAGGGAATCCCGGTGCCGTCGGAGAACCGTACGGTCACGGGCGTAGAGCTGCGGGTCACATGCGGGGCGCGCGTGAGGCCGGTCGCGTCGCGTGATGGGGTGAAAGTGCCGCTCAGCATGACGCCTTTGGCGTGAGCTGCGCGAAAGCCGGGATTGAGACCGAACATTTTGTCGAATTGCGCGAGCAAGTCGTCAGCGAGTTGGACGATCCTTTTGTCCGATGGAAGCGGCATGTGCTCTCCTTCGTGGAAGTTGTACCTGAGGCCGCTGCGTCGATGACGGTGGTTTGTTCCGTTCGCGAATCCCGACGGGAAATGGGATTACGAAACGCTACATCTGAGCCGAGAAAACTCGCGTACAGCACCGGCACAGCGATTCGAGTATACATCCTTCCGAGCGGATCGGAGGTAAGTGCGTCCGCGATGGTTCCGAACCGATAGCGCAGCGCGAATTGCAGGTTCCTGGATCCCGCTGACGTGTTCACCAGCTTGAGACCTGGAACTACCGCTGCAAATACCACGGCAGGTTGATCACGACGATCTGCGGATTGCCGCGGAAATAGAGCAGCGCCTTTAACGCTGTCGCGCGCTGGTTGTGCAGCGGGTGATAATACCAGCGATTTTCGACCACTTCGGGGATCAGCACCGCGATCTGCCGGTCCGGACGGCGCCGCGCCAGGTCGAGCACGAAATCGACAATCGGAGTAATGACGAAGCGGTAGGGCGAGGAGAGCACCACCAGCTTGGGCGGGACCATCCCCAGCTCGCCGACGGGCGCTTCCACGAAGTCGTGCCATTCGTTTTTGAGGTAAACCATCCGATCGTCGGCGGCCACATGGACCGCGATCACGTCGGGTGAGATGGTCAGCGCAAAGGTGAGAGCGCGCTGCGGGATTTTGCTCCAGCGGTCGACGGGCACCACAACAATTGGGGGGCAGAAGCTGGTGAGCTGCAGAGGCGACTGGCAGGCGATCTGCAGTGCCATGTTATGGTACTGCCGGCGCACCGCGATCATCACGAACATCATGACCGGAATCAGCACCACCGTGATCCAGGCGCCGGCCACGAATTTCGCCACCAGCACCACCACCACGGTGATGCCGGTGGCGATGGCGCCGAGCCCGTTGATGAACATGCTGTGCACCCAGCCCGGAGCTTTCAGCCGCCTCCAATGGACGACCATCCCCGCCTGCGAAAGCGTGAAGGCGAGAAACGCGCCAACCGCGAACAGGGGAATCAGGCGGTCGGTCACGCCGCCGAAAACAATCAGCAGGCCCGCGGACAGGAACGCCAGCGTGTAGACTCCCCACGAATACACCAGGCGGCGTCCGCGCATGGCGAAGGAGCGCGGCAGAAAATTATCCTGGGCGATCACCCGGCACAGGCGTGGGAAATCGGCGAAGGAGGTGTTCGCCGAGAGCGCCAGGACCAGCAGAATGGAGCCCATGGTGACGAAGTAGAAAATTCCTTTACCGGTGACCGCGGCGACCAGCATCGAGAGCACGCTCTGATATCCCGGCTGGCCGGGATCAGTGGCGGCGATGCCGTAGGCTCGGACCAGATAAGCGATGCCGGCGAGCAGAACGATCAGCAGCGCGATGATGATTGTGAGCGCGCGGCGCGCGTGTACCACGGCAGGTTCGCGAAACGCCTTCACGCCGTTGCTGACCGCCTCGACGCCGGTCATCGCCGTGCAGCCCGATGCAAACACTTTCATCAGCAGCCATATGCCCGCCAATTCGAGCGCCTTGGGAGCCGCCGGCGGCGCGACCACCGGGGCCGGATGACCGCCGGCGATGAAAGTTTTGATGCATCCGATGGCGATGGTCAGCAGCAGCGTTCCGATGAACAGGTATGTCGGAATCAGAAACACAGCGCCGGTGTCGCGGACGCCGCGCAGGTTTACGTTGGTGATGACCACCAGGATCGCCAGGCACAGCCACAGCGTATACCGCTCGAGCGGAGGAATAGCCGAGACCAGCGCGCCCACTCCGGCCGAAATCCCGACCGCGACGTTGAGCACGTAATCGATCATCAGCGCGGCGGCCGCGAGCAAACCCGGTATCGTGCCCAGATTTTCGTGAGCGACAGTGTAGGAGCCTCCGCCCGACTGATACGCTCCGATGGTCTGGCGATAGGAAAAATAAACGATGACCAGCAGAACAATGATGCTGATGCTGATGGGAAGAATGTAGGCGATTCCCAACGCTCCCAGCGGAATCAGCAAGGTCAGCGCGGCCTCGGGACCGTAAGCGGCCGAGCTTAGCGCGTCGAGGCCGAAAATCGGAATTCCCGCGGCCGTTCCGATGCGCTCCGCGCGTTCTTCCGAGGTCGAAAGAGGTTTTCCGAACAGGAAATCGGTGAGGGACACGCGTTAATGGATCAGTATGGCAGATCGCGGGTAGTGGGTAACGGCTAACCGTCACGCGTTTTCCTGAAGTGCAAGCTCGCGTCTTAGGGATGTGACTACCAGAACAGTTGTCGTGACCGGCGCGTCGGCGGGCGTGGGACGCGCGACGGCTCGCGCATTTGCGGCCGAAGGAGCTCGGCTGGGGCTGATTGCGCGGCCGACCGAGGGCCTCGAGAACGCGGCGCGTGAGGTGACGGATCGCGGCGGAAGGCCGATCGCGGCGCCGGCCGACGTCGCCGATCCGGACGCGGTCGAAGCGGCGGCCGAGCGCATCGAGCGCGAACTCGGTCCCATCGACGTGTGGGTGAACAACGCCATGGCGACCATCTTCGCTCCGGTCGCCGAGACCAGCGCGGCCGAATTCAAGCGCGCCACGGAGGTCACGTATCTGGGTACCGTCTACGGCACCATGGCCGCAATGCGAAGAATGCTCGCGCATAACCGGGGGCACATCATTCAGGTGGGATCGGCGCTGGCTTACCGCTCGATTCCTTTGCAGGCGGCGTACTGCGGGGCCAAGCACGCGATCGCCGGATTCACTGATTCGCTGCGTACGGAGCTGATTCACGAGCATAAAAACATTCACCTGACCATGGTCCAGCTTCCGGCGATGAACACGCCGCAGTTCAGCTGGTGCCGGTCCAAGCTGCCGCGCCATCCGCAGCCGGTGCCGCCGATTTACCAACCGGAAGTGGCGGCGGAGATGATTGTCTGGGCGTCACACCGGCGCCGGCGCGAGGTTTTCGTGGGCGCGCCGACGGTCATAGCGATCGAGGGCAACAAGATCGCGTCCGGGCTCGCCGATCGTTATCTGGGCCGCACCGGATTCGATTCGCAACAAACGCGGGAGCCGATCGCGCCGGGTCGGCCGGATAATCTTTTCGAGCCGGTCCCGGGCGATTTTGGTGCGCACGGCATTTTCGACGACAGTGCACATTCAAACAGCGCGCAAACCTGGCTCGACCGGCATCGTGCCGGGACGGCGCTGGCCGGCGCCGCGATGTTGGGGATGTTCGCCTGGGCCTTCGGCCGGCACTAATCCTTCACAAAAACACCTGCGCCACTGTCTTTTCCTCCCAAAAGTGCCGATGTGTATACGGAGTACGCCATGCTACGTGTGCCCATCGTGGCGATCGCCGGCGCGGTATATGTTTGCGGCGCGGGCTTGTGGATTCCCGGGACTGCCGAACGGCCGCTGGTGGTCGGTTTTCAGAATTCGCCTCCGTATCATTTCCCCGACGCCGCCGGAAACCCAACCGGTCCTGCCGTGGACGTGATCAAGGAAGCCGCGCGCCACGCTAACTTGAACATTCAATGGAGGTTTTCTCCCGAAGGCCCTGAGCGCGCGCTGGCCTCTGGAGTCGTAGACCTGTGGCCGCTGGTGGGCGATGTTCCGCAGCGGCGCCAGATTATGTACGTCAGCGCTCCGTGGGCCAAGATGAGCTATGTCCTGTTGTTTGCCGAGCCGCTGGGCCTCAAATCGGCGGACGAGATCGGCGGTAAGACGCTGGCGATTTCCCGCATCAGTCTCGATCGGCGCATCGGACGTGAGCGGATGGCGAGCGCGAAGATCGTGGACGAGGAGACCACGGGCGAGGTGGTCGCGGCGGTGTGCTCGGGCAAGGTGGATGCCGGGCTGATGGCGGAGAGCTCCCTTTTGAGCGTGCAGTGGGAAGGCTGCCCGGAGCGTCCGCTGCGGACGGTGCCGGTGAACGATGCAACGTTCTGGTTCGGCGTGGGCGCCAACAAGAACCTGGCCGCGGCACGCGATGCGGCCGACCGGCTGGTTCGCGAAATGGGGAAGATGGCGGCCGACGGCGGATTCGCGGGAATTGATTTCCGCTGGCACACCAGTATCGGCACGGAGGCGAGCACCATCTTTCAATATCGCCGGCTGAGCTTTTACTCGAATCTTCTGCTGATCGCGTTTGGGGTGCTGCTGATGGCCCTGGCTGCCACGTTCTGGCTGACTTTGCGGCTGCGGGCGGCCCGCAAACTGGCTGAAGGCGCCAGCCGCGCCAAAAGCGATTTCGTCGCCAACATGAGCCATGAGATCCGCACGCCGATGAATGGCGTGATCGGCATGACCGGGCTGCTGCTCGACACGGAGTTGACGGCGGAACAGCGCGATTACGCCGGCACGATCCGCACGTCGGGCGAGGCACTGCTGACGATCATCAATGACATTCTGGATTTTTCAAAGATCGAAGCCGGCAAGCTGATGATCGAATCGTTCCCCTTCGACCTGCGCTCGCTGCTCGAGGAGATCGCGGAAATGCTGGCGCCTCGGGCCGAGGAAAAAGGCATCGACCTGGTCCTGGAATATCCCGCGGTGCTGGCGTGGCGTTTCGTGGGCGACGCCGGACGCATCCGGCAGGTGCTCACCAACCTGATCGGCAACGCGGTGAAGTTCACCGAGCGCGGGCACGTGCTGGTGCGCGTCCAGCAGGAATCCGGCGATTCCGGCAGGGCTTCGATGAAGATCGCGGTGTGCGACACCGGCGTAGGCATTCCGCGCGACAAGCTCGACTGCCTGTTCCAGAAGTTCAGCCAGGCCGACAGCTCCACCACGCGAAAATACGGCGGCACGGGCCTGGGCCTGGCGATCTCGCGGCAATTGGTCGAGTTGATGGGCGGCTCGATCGACGTGCATAGCGTGGAGGGCGAGGGATCGAGCTTTGCGGTGACGCTTCCGCTGCCGGTCGATCGCGATGCATCGGTTGCGCCCGCGCAGGTAACGGAGCTGAAGGGGGTGCGCGCGCTGATTGTCGACGACAACGAAGTGAATCGCCGCGTGGTTCACGAACAGATTTCGAGCCTGGGATTGCGCAACGGAAGCTACGCGGGAGGACGCGAAGCGCTGGAGGCAATTCGCGATGCGGCCCGGGCGGGTGATCCGTACCGCTTCGTGATCGCCGATTACAACATGCCCGATTTGGACGGCGCCGCGCTGGCAGCCGCGATCAAATCCGATCCCGAGCTGGCGGGCACGCTCGTGATCATGCTCAGTTCGGTGGGGCATTGGCGCGAGCTGCGCCGGCTGGAGGGCGCCTCGGTGGAGGCGTGCCTGGTGAAACCGGTGCGCCAGTCGCAGCTCACCGACGCCCTGGTCTCCGCCTGGTCGAAGCAGCGGGCGGCCTCAGCGGGGCGGGGCGCCAGGACGGTCTCCACGCTCAGCGGCCGGTTCGAAGACGTGCCGGTGCGCGTGCTGGTGGTCGAGGACAACGTGATCAACCAGAAGGTCATCGGGCGCATGCTCGAGAAGCTGGGAATCCGGTGTGACGTGGCGGCCAACGGACGCGAGGCGCTCGAACTCATGGAACTACTGCCCTACGACCTGGTTTTCATGGACTGCCAGATGCCGGAAATGACGGGCGAAGAAGCGGCGGTCGAGATTCGCCGCCGGGAGGGGCCGCGCCGGCGGGTGCGAATCGTCGCGATGACAGCGCTGACCACGGTGGAATCGCGCGAGCGCTGCCTGGCAAGCGGTATGGACGCCTTCTTGAGTAAGCCGGTGGTGATAGAGGAGCTGATCGAGGTGCTGTCGCGCTGGAGCCCGCAGACCGGCCCGCGCGACTCGAGTGTCGCCTCCGGCGTGCGGAGCTAGTTCACGTTGCGGGCCACGGCGGCGGAGTCTACTTCGATGGCGATTGAGCAGTTGATCGCGTCCACGCTGACCACCACGCGACAGGCGTCCTTCGCGCGCACCACCACGCCGCGCAGCGAAGCCAACGGACCGTCGCGGATCACCACGCGCTGGCCGATTTGTATGTAAGGTGACGGCAGAATCGGGCGGCCCGAGCGCAGCAACTCCCGCACTGCCGCGATTTCGGAATCGTCCACCGGCAGCGGATCTTTTCCGTTGCTTACAATCGAGCGTACGCCGGCCGAGTTCAGCACCCGCATACGATCGGGGTAGCCGAAGCGGCAAAAAACGTAACCTGGGAAAAGCACCGATTCGGTCTCTTTGATCCGATCCGACCAGCGCCGGCGCACGCGCTGCAGCGGCAGATAGGCTTCAAGACCGAGGCCGTGCAAGGATCGCTCCGCTGCTCGCTCATGATTGGGCCGGACGCGCACGGCGAACCAGGCCGGATCGAGACACACTGCGTTTAACATCAGTTGGACGCCACCAGGAATCGAACAGGGGAGGTGGAATCAGTCTGCCGCAGGGCTTGGCAAATGTCAAGTGTAAAACCGCGTCAGCGGCGCTGCCGTTGAAAATACGCATCGAAGAAATCGAGGCCGGGCTTGTTGGGCAATTGCGTGGTCTCGATGTGCTCCTCGCCGAAGCCCATGGCGACATCGCTTTTCTCGGTGTAGGCCGGCCACTTCGGTACGTGCTTGCCGTTGGGATCGCCATGCGTGGCGAAATTGACCCAGCAGGAGGACATATCCTCGGCGATGGTGCGATCGATATCGTCGGCCTGCATGTTTCGCAAATTGTCGAACACGTAGCGGATTTCGGAAGCGTGATACGCGCCCAGCCTTTTGCCCACCGGGCCCGGCGGAACGCGGCTGAAGTAATACAGGTACACCTTCGATTTTCCGGTCTTTGCCTGCATGCGCGCCCACGTGCGCATCTCCCAGCCGAAGGTCTGATCGCGCATCGCCGCGGCAGCCGAAGCGTGCGCCTGCTCATCGGATTTGGCGGGATAAATCGACAGGTACTGTTCGGCCTGATCCTGGAAGCGCGCCTTGATCTGTTCCTTGAACGCGTCCGCTTTCACCGAAGCCGGCGTGAACGCGGTGCCCTCGTCGGCGTTCGAGCCGATCAGCGTGGGAACGTCGTTCTGTTTGCCCCTGGCGAAAATGGCGAAGACCTGATCGGGCAGCATCCAGCCGTCGACGTTGGGGCGCGCGGCCTGCCCGCCGGCTTTCAAAAGCTCCGCGGCCGATTTCGCGCGCAGCGCGGCGATCGAATCGGCGCCCATCGATTTGGCGATGCGCACGCCCGTCTGCTCGGCATCGGCAAGCTTGGGGAGCATAGCAAAATTCGCGCCGCTCTCGCCGATCGCGCGTTGAAACAAACCTTTCGCGAGCGGAGTCGCCACGAGAAGGTTCACGGCCCAGGATCCGGCCGATTCGCCGAAAATGGTGACGCGCTTCGGATCGCCGCCGAAGGCTTGGATATTCTTCTGCACCCATTCGAGCGCGGCGATCTGGTCGAGAATTCCGTAGTTGCCCGATGAGTTGCGGTCGGATTCCTTGGTCAGCTCGGGATGTGCGAGAAATCCGAAAATTCCCAGCCGGTAGTTGATGGTCACCAGCACCACGCCTTTTTTCGCCAGTTCCTCGCCGTCGTAAACTGCATTCGAGCCCGCGCCGCGCGTGAACGCGCCGCCGTGAATCCACACCATCACGGGGCGGCCTTCCTTGGGCGATTTCGCGCCGGTCCAGATGTTGAGGTACAGGCAATCCTCACTCACCGGCTCGGGCGCGGCGCGGTACGGCGAGCCTTCCGGATACGGCGTTTGCATGCACGTGGCGCCGAACTGGTCGGCTTTGCGCACGCCCTCCCACTTCTGCGCGGGCTTGGGCGCGCGCCAGCGCAAATCGCCCACCGGCGGCGCTGCGTAGGGGATGCCTTTAAAAACCTGGACGTCGGAGGTGATGCCGACGGTTCCTGAAACCAGACCGTTTTCGACGCGCACCGGCTGGTCCACCGCGAGAAGCGGCATCGCCGCGCACAGGGCAACAGGGCAGAGGAAATACGAGCGCATTCAAGCATAATAAAGCAGTGACCGGGCAAAAACCAGTCCTCATCTACGACGGCCGCTGCTCGTTTTGCAAGATCTGGATCGATTACTGGAAACAGCTCACCGGCGAGCGCATCGAGTACCGCGCATCGCAGGATCTGGAAGGCGCGTTTCCGGAGATCCCGCGCCAGCAGTTTTCGAAATCCCTGGTGTTCGTCCGCGGGGACGGAAGTTTTGCGGCTGGAGCGCGCGCCGTGTTCGAGTCGCTGGGAATGCGGGCGACTTATGAGCGCAATCGCGTTTTCGCGTGGCTGAGCGAGCGCTTCTACTCCATCGTCGCTGCGCATCGCGATTTTTTCTACTGGGCCACACGGCTGACCTTCGGCACGAGAATCCGCCCCACGAGTTTCGCCGCCACGCAATGGATTTTTCTGCGCGCGCTGGCCGCGATCTACGCGATCGCATTCGGATCGCTGGGCGTGCAGATTAAGGGACTGGTCGGCGAGCACGGAATCTCGCCCGCGGCGCAATATCTGCAAGCGGTCGCGCAGCAGACCGGGCCCGAACATTGGTACATCCTGCCGACCATCTTCTGGTGGGACTCCACCGACCGCATGCTGGTGTTCGCCTGCTGGGCCGGGGTGGCCTTCGCTGCGCTGCTGTTTTTCGGATATCTCGAAAAGCTGATGCTGATTTTTCTGTTCGCGCTGTATCTGTCGCTCAGCTCGGCCGGGCAGGAATTCCTGGGCTACCAATGGGACGCGCTGCTGCTCGAAACCGGATTCCTGGCGATCTTCCTGGGCCGCGCGACCATCGTCGACTGGCTGTTCCGCTGGCTGGTGTTCCGTTTGAATTTTTTGTCCGGATCGGTGAAGCTCCTGAGCGGCGATCCGACGTGGCACCATCTCACGGCGATGGATTATCACTACCACACGCAGCCGCTGCCGACCGTGCTGGCGTGGTTCGCGGATAAATTGCCGCACGGTCTTCAGTCGTTTTCCACGTTCATGGTGCTGGCCATCGAGCTGGGCGCTCCGTTTCTGATTTTCATGCCGCGGCGGCTGCGCCTGACAGGCGCCTGGTCGATCATCGGGCTCCAGGTGATGATTCTGCTCACGGGCAATTACACGTTTTTCAACTGGCTGACCATCGCGCTGTGCCTGTTCCTGTTCGACGACCGGTCGCTTGCGCGCTTCGCGCCGCGCCGCGTGATCGAGCGCGTGCGCCCGAAAATGGGCCGCTGGGCGCGCGCCGGAATCGCGATATTCGCCGGATTCATCGTGCTGCTGGGCGTCGGGCGGATCATCGAAGCCTTTACCGGCGACGCGCCGGAGCCGCTGAAGCTTCTCGTACGCGTGACCTCGCCGCTCGAAATCGTCAATTCGTACGGGCTGTTCGCGGTGATGACCACCACGCGTCCCGAAATCATCGTGGAAGGCTCGCGCGACGGTGAGAATTGGGAACCGTACATGTTTCGCTACAAGCCCGGTCCGTTGAACCGCGCGCCGGGGTGGATCGCGCCGTTCCAACCGCGCCTGGACTGGCAGATGTGGTTCGCCGCGCTGGGGACCTATCGCCAGAACGTGTGGTTTGTCAGCTTCGCGGCGCGGCTGCTTGAAGGTTCGAAGGACGTGGAGGCGTTGCTCGCGCGCAATCCGTTCCCGGACCGTCCGCCGCGCTACATTCGCGCGATGGTCTACGAATACTCCTTCACCGATTGGGCCACGCTGCGCCGGACGGGCGACTGGTGGAAGCGAGAGCCTCTGGGCGCGTATCTTCCGCCGATCGGTTTGCGGGCGAACGCGGCGCTGTTGCCGGCGTCCAGCCTAAACTAGGATTATGGGCTGTGCTGCGCGGACCGCCGCCATTCCTCGGACCATCGATCGCTTTTTCGAATTCTCGCTGCTGGGGATGCTCGCCGCGGGATTTTTCGCGGTCGCCGGTTCCGGCTATCTGGATTGGCCCACGGCGACGCTGACACTGATCGCCCTGTGCCTGCGCGGGCTGATGGTCGCAGGCGTCGCCGAGATTCATCTCTCGAATCGCTTCATCGCGATCCTGACGCTGATCTACATCGTCTTCTGGCCCATCGATTACTTCTTCGTCTCCGAATCATTTCTCACCGCGACGGTCCACCTGGTATGTTTCCTCGCGTCGATCAAGATTCTGACGGCGAAAACCAATCGCGATTACACCTATATAAAGATGATCGCGGTGCTGGAGCTGCTGGCCGCGGCGGTATTGTCGATCAGCCTCAGCTTTTTCGCGTACCTGGCGCTGTTTCTGCTCCTGGCGATCGCGGCGTTTTCAAGCGGCGAAGTGCGGCGCTCCGCGCAGCTTCAGCGCAGCGTCGCGCGCGGGGCCCTGTCCGCGTTCCCGCGACGGCTGGTCCTTCTTTCGGCCTCGTTGTTCACCGGGATCCTGGTGATGACCGCGGCGATGTTCTTCGTTCTGCCGCGTACGGCGCGCGCGGCGCTCGACCGCTTCGTTCCGCCGCGCTATCACCTGCCCGGATTCTCCTCGGGAATCACGCTCGGCGAAATCGGTGAGATCAAGAAGAGCAGCGTGCCGGTGATGCACGTGATGGCGCATCCGGAGGGTCCGCTCAACGTGCGCTGGCACGGCGGCTCGCTGTCATATTTCGACGGCAAGCGCTGGTTCAATCCGCGCGCCGAGTCGCAGCGGGAGATTTTGCCCATCGATCACGGCGTCCTGATGGCGAACAAGCAGTACAACAGCCTGCCCGCGCGTCGCGGCCACGACATCAGCTACAACGTCCAGGTGAGCGACGCCGACCAGGACACGCTGTTCCTCGCCGGAGCACCGGGCACCATCGCCATTAACGCGCCGTTTTTGTTATTCCAGCCGGCAAGCGGCGCCTACACCATTGCGCCGTCTGCGCGTCCCGAAAAATTGGAATACGCCGTGTACAGCTTTCTGGCGGACCCGGCCTCGCCCGCGCTGGCGACGCCGGAGCCGCTCACCGCGCATGAACGCCGCGAGCTTCTGGAGCTTCCCCGCAACCTCGACCCGCGCATTCCGCGCCTGGCTTTGGAAATGTCGGCCGGCGCGCGCACGGAAATGGAAAAAGCGCGCGACATCGAAAACGAGCTGAGGCGCAACTACGGGTACACGCTGCAACTCCTGCCCAAGGAGGTCCCCGATCCGCTGGCGACCTTCCTGTTCGAGCGCAAGAAGGGACATTGCGAATACTTCGCCTCGGCGATGGCGGTGATGCTACGCAGCGAGGGCATTCCGGCGCGCGTGGCTACCGGATTTCAGAGCGGCATCTACAATCCGCTGACGCACCAGCAGGTGATCCGCGCCTCGGACGCGCACAGTTGGGTGGAAGCCTGGATCGCGGGCCGCGGCTGGACCGATTTCGATCCCACGCCGGCCGATCCCTCCGCGATAGCGATGGGGTTCATGTCGCGAATGTCGATGTTTTTCGACGCGGCGCAGCAGTTCTGGCAGGATTGGGTGGTCAGCTACGATCTGGACCGGCAGATCGTGCTGGCGTCGCGCATGGATCAATCTGCGCGCAGCCTCCACTTCCCCGCGCTCGCCGGCGCGAGGACCTGGATGTGGCGAATTTCGGCATTCATCACGCGGTACGCGACCGTGCTGATCGCGCTCGGATGCCTGGGCGTGGTGGCGCTGCTGTTCGGTCCGGTTTTCGCCGATTGGTGGCGCGGACGCGAGCGCCTCAGGCGCATGGAGCGCGGCGAAGGCGTGGCCTCGGACGCGACGGTGCTGTATCAGCGCATGCTGGTGGTGCTCGGCAGGCGGGGATTCCACAAGCCGCCGTGGCTGACGCCGGCCGAGTTCGCGCGCGTGCTGCCCGCCAACGATTCGCGCGCCGTGGTGAACGACCTGACGTCGCTATACAACGAATTCCGTTTCGGCGCGCGCCGGGAGGTCGCGCCGCGGATGATGCAATTGCTCGAGCGCCTGGAGAAGGACCCGGGGTCGCCCTGAGTACTTCCGAGCGTTAATGGGTGACCGATTTCAGGTACGCCAGCACTGCTTCGGCATCCTCGCGCGACATGCGGAATTGCGGCATCGGCGGATCGAGCGGTCGCCCGAAGCGCGAGATGCCG
>Ga0335077_10000362_pt1 | contig 49335 bp, 46 predicted proteins | sample Lox_Sample_31_FD_207151 | JGI IMG/M metagenome (GOLD analysis project Ga0335077, IMG submission 207151) | Soil microbial communities from Loxahatchee National Wildlife Refuge, Florida, United States - Lox_Sample_3.1 | ecosystem: Environmental > Terrestrial > Soil > Wetlands | place: USA... | reverse complement strand
TACGCGCCGGGAAAACATGCGGGAAGCCCGGCGATTCGCGCATGGGTGGAGCGCGAGCAGCCGTTGTATCTATTTTGCGGGCACATCCACGAAACCGCGGGCCTCGCCGAGCGCCTCGGCTCGACGCAGTGCATCAACGTCGGCCCGCGCGGCTACACGATCGAAATCTAGCGGGAGGAATCCTACCGTTTGCTGCTGGTTGCGGGGTAAATCACGAGCTGGCGGCGGTCGCCGAAGCCTTCACTCATGGTGCGCACGCCGGGCGCGCCGTTGAGTTCGAGGTGAACGATACGCCGTTCGCGCGAGGACATGGGATTGAAGCGGTGGGGTTGTCCGGTCTCGCGCACGCGCTGCGCCGCCACGCGCGCCGAAAGCTTCAATTCCGCGAGGTGCGTGGCGCGGTAGTCGCCGCAATCGAAGCGCACGCGATCGTGCAGCCGCGGATCGAGCCGCAGCCAGCGGTGCGCGATGTGTTCGAGCGCCAGCAGAAGCTCGGCGTTCCGCTCGAGCAGCCAATCCTGATCGGCGCCGTGGAATGTGACCACCACGTCCGCTTCCTCGCCCGCCGGCGCGGAAATCTCGAATTCGATGGCAAGGCCCATTTCGGGCATTGCGATGCCGAGGAAGCGCCCGATTTCGGCGACCGCGCGCTCGCGATCGAGGCGCGGCTCGGGCTGCGTGTCCTGCCGGCGAGACGCGCCTCTGGCAGGCGGGTGGTTCGCGGCTGGAATGCGTTCGTCGCTCATTCGCTCTTCTTCTTGAATTTGCTGCGAGTAGGCAGAGGATGTGCCCGGTTCAGGTACCACTGCTGGCCCACGCCGACCACGTTGCTCGTGAAGTAGTAGAGGTTCAGGCCGCTCGAGAGATTGAAGAAGATGAATCCGAGCATCAGCGGCATCAGCATCATCATCTTCTGCTGCGCCGGATCGACGGCTGCGGGCGTCGGCGTCATCTTCGTCATCAGATACGTGGTGATGGCCATTGCGATCGGCAGCACGTAGTACGGGTCCTTCGCCGAAAGGTCGTGAATCCACAGAATAAACGGCGCGTGGCGGAGCTCGATCGCGCCGGCCAGCATCCGGTAAAACGCCCACAGGAACGGGATCTGCACGACCATCGGCAGACAGCTCCCGATCGGATTGATCCCTTCGCGCGAATAGACGGCCATCACCTCTTCGTTCATCTTCTTTTTGCGCGGATCGCGCATCGAGTATTTCTTGTAGCGGTCCTGGATGGCCTTGATCTCCGGCGCCACCGATTGCATCTTCCGCGCCGAGCGGAAGGTCCACAGGCGGATGGGGAAAAGCACCATCGTGAGCGCGAGCGTGAATACGACGATCGACCATCCGTAGTTCGGCACGTAGCGGTGCGTCAATTGCAGGACGAAGAGCATCGGCTTCGCGATGATCCCGGTCCAGCCGAATTGCACCAGTTCCTCGAGCGACGGCTTTACCTTGCCGAGCAGCGCCAAATCCTTCGGCCCCACGTACACGCGCGCCTTCAGCGTTCCCGGCTGCGCCGCGCCGGCCGCCATTTCCGCTTCGGGCTCGCTCGAGGTCTGGTTGTCGGTCGTGACGTTGTGATACTGCGTCCAGTGCCAGAGCGAGATGTCGCTGCCGTCGGGAATGAACGTTGCGGTGAAAAACTGGTCCTCGATGCCGGTGAAAACGAGCGGGCCTGCCAGCTGCGCCGGCTGGCTCTGATTGCCGGGGACGCCGAGCTTCTTGTATTGCAGCAGGCTCAGGCTGTCGCCCTGCTTGTAGAAAACGGTGACGAGCTGCGAAGCCTTGTAAACGGCCTTGTCGCCGAACCCTCCGCGCCACGCGATCGCGGGAGCGAGCGGTTTTCCGTCGAGCGTGGCCGAGGCTTCGACCGAGACTTCGTAGTTCTCGCCGAACTTCAGTTTCTTCGTGACGTCGAGATGGCCGTCACTCCAGTGGAACGCGACTTCCGCGGGCGCTGTCAGATCCCCAGTATCGGGGGTGACGTCGTACAGTCCCGCGTTCGCCTGCTGCTGCAACTGCTGGTCGGCAAGCGTGAGCGAAAGCGGCCAGCCGAGATCCCTGGAAGCGTCCGCGTTCACCAGATCGAGCGGATGCGGCGGCTTCTGATCGTCGAAGTACTTCTTCAGCTTCCAGCTTCGCACCACGCCCCCGCGATTCGAGAGCTCGACGCGATAGAGCGCGCTTTCCACCACGATGTTTCTTTCCGCGGAGGCCTCGACCGCGACGATCCTGGCCGGAGCCGCCGGAGCAGGAGCACTCGCGGCTTGCGTCTCGCCCGCAGGAGCGGGGCCCGCGGTTTGCGTCGCGGAAGTTTGCGGCGCAGCTTGGCCGGCTTTTTGCGGCGGAGCGGGAGGCTGGAAGAAACGCATCCAGACAAGCGTGATCGCGATGACCAGCACCACGAAGACGATGCCACGGACTGTGTCGGACATTTCCTTCACTGCGGTTTACCCTGAGCCCGTGCCGTTCGGGCGAAGGGTTCACCCGGAAGCATGTCCGGCACTAGATCGACTCCGCCGCGCGTGAAAGGATGGCATCGCAGCAGGCGTTTGGCGGCGAGCGCGAGGCCGCGCCGCGCGCCATGCCGCGCGATCGCCTCCTGCGCGTAGTTCGAGCAGGAAGGATAGAACTTGCACGTGCCGCCGAAAAACGGAGAAAGGAACACGATGTAGAAGCGGACCAGACCGAGCAGCAGCGCCGCGGGCAGCGATCGCGGCCGCGCGGCTACTCGGCCGGCTTCTCGCGCGGGAGCAGCTTCAGCAATTCCTGCGCGAGCGCCGAAAATTCCGCCGTGGCCGCCGAGCTGCGCGGATGAATCACGATGTCCCATCCCGGGGCGATCTCCTGTCGGTGCAACCTGACGATTTCGCGGAGCCGGCGGCGAATGCGGTTGCGCCGGACCGCGCTGCCCAGCGCCTTTTTGATGCTCCAGCCGAACCGGCTGAGCCCGAGGCTATTGGGGCGTACGAAAATTGTGAACTCGCGGCCCGCCCGCCGCCGTCCGAGGCGGTACACCGCGTCGTATTCGGCGCGGCGCACCAGGCGGCAGTCGCGCGGGAATCCAAGCCGCGGCGCTTCAGACGCGCGTGAGACTGTGGCGTCCTTTCTTGCGGCGTTGCGCAAGCACTTTGCGTCCACCCGGATTCTTCATGCGTGCGCGGAAGCCGTGCTTCTTGTGACGGCGGCGCACATGCGGCTGAAAGGTGCGTTTCGGCAACGATCTCTCTCCTCTGCTGGTTGGCCTTTGTCAGCGGCGGACTGCCCTATCGGATGCGCTTCGCGGCCTCAAGCGAATTACGTAGTGTATGCGACCGCCGCAGCACGGTCAAGGAAGCCTCGCGGGTCGCGCGGCAGCCGGCAGCCGCCCCGCACGCGCCGGCGCGCGACGAAATGACATTCGGTGGTAACGACCGAAAATCAAACGCCGGTCGCGCCAAACGCCTTCTTCACGTGCGGCTGGAAGAGGTACACGATCACCCAGACGTCGAGCCCCAGAATAATCGCTCGCCAGATCACGAAGATGATGTGGAAGGTCATGAGCGGGCCCAGGATCGCAAATCCGTTGACAAGCAGCCCAAGTCCGGCCACCACGATCGTCAGAATCCGCGCCCACTCCCGCAATTTCCACAGGCCCAGGCCGATGACGATGTACAGGGCCGCGAGACCCAGCAATACGATGCCCAAAATCGCGCTGCCCATCCCCGCCATCATTCCGAATCGCGGGAAGGCGGACATGCTCGACATCATCGCGCCTCCGAGCAAAAACAGGAGGCACGCCAGCACCAGGCATCCCGCTCCGATGAAGGCCAGGATTGCGAGAATCGTTACTCCGGTGGGTCGTTCCATGAGTCCTCCTGGGCTTGCGAAATGCGAACTGGGTACGTCGCGTCAGAGCCGCTCAATGACGAATCCGGCGGCCGATTTCGCGCGACGGTACGTCAAGCCCCAGGCGAGGTCAAGAAAAAAGAAATTGAAGCCTGCAAAGTGAGTTCCATGTAAACTTCCGCCAGCCCGAGAAAAGGACCATCCCGGTACCACCGCCCTCGGCGTCCTTTGGGAGTTCCGGATGAATTCGCCAGCGGCACGGCCCCTTCGAACGGTTGTCGCCACTTCTTTCGGAATTCTTCTGGTCTGGGCGCTCGCCGGCCGCATGGCGCCCTTGAAGGCGCAGTCCTCGCAGAACACCCCGGCTCCCTCATCTCCAGCGGGCACGCCCCCGGCGCAAAATCCCGCCGCCGATGAGCCGGAAATGAACACCCACGACATACCCGTTCCGCTCGAGTCGCGCGTGAATCTCGTTCCGGTTCGCGTGATCGTGCGCGATGTCAACGGGCACGCCGTCGCAACTCTCCGCAGGGAGGATTTTCAGGTTTTCGAAGACGGCAAGCTTCAGGAGATCTCCAACTTTACCTTGGTGAAGCTTCCCGCCGCGGGACAGCCGGTCAGTGGACCGCCGTCTGCGGAATCCGGTGCGGCCGCAGGCGAGGGAGGGCATCCTGCGGCCTTTCTGCCCCCTTCGCGTTTTGTGGCGCTGCTTTTTGACGACCCGGGCCTCACCCAGCAGGACTTGATGCAGGCGCGGAACGCCGCCAGCCGGTACCTCGACTCGTCCGTCGCGCCCACTGATCGAGTGGCCGTGTTCACCGTCTCGGGCCTGACGCAGATGGACTTCACCGACGATCGCGCCAAGCTGCACGAGATGTTGCGGCAATTGAGGGTGAACACGCAGGGCGGAACGACGGCAGCCAGCATAGAGGATTGCCCCGCCATGGAATATTACGAGGCCGACGCGATCGCGAATCAACACGACCTACAGGCTCTCGCCGTCGCTACCGAGGACGCCCTGACTTGCGCGCCTCCGCCCCCGGACCCGACTGCAACCGCAACGACGCGAGCGCTTCAGGTCGAGCAGGCCCGAAATCGCGCGGAGACGGTCGCGATCCACAAGATTGAGGTGGGCGATGCACAGACCGTATCCATCTTCCGCCGCATCACGGAGGTGATGCGGCGAATGTCGGTGCTGCCGGGCCAGCGAAACATCGTGCTGATCTCGCCCGGGTTTATCTATCCAAACCGCGAGTCCGATTTCTCGGACATCGTCGATCGCGCCATCCGCGACAACATATTCATCAGCACGCTCGATGCGCGGGGTCTGTACAATCCCGACCTCAACGGCGACATCAGCGACGAGCCGGTCGCCGTGAATGCTTCTGGAGCCGGCTACAGGATCACGTATCGCGTCACCGGCCAGATCCGGCAGACCGAAGTGCTGCGCTATCTCGCGGCGGACACCGGAGGCTACGCCTTTCACGGGAACAACGATCTCGAGGAGGGACTGCGGGAGGTCGCCGGCGCCCCGGAAGCCTACTATTACCTCGCATTCGTGCCGCACAATCTGAATTTCGACGGGCGCTACCATTCGATTAAGGTAACTCTCGTCCCCAAGGAAAGGTTCAGCGTGCAGGCGCGGCGCGGTTATTACTCCCCCAAGCACGGTGAGACTCCGGCCGAAGCCGCGCGAAGGGACATCGATGACGCGCTGTTCTCTCGCGAGGAGCAGCACGGCCTTCCAGTGGCGCTCCAGACGCAGTTCTACAAGATCGACGCGACGGATGCGAAGCTGGCCATCCTCGCGCACGTCGATCTGGCGCACGTGCACTTCGACAAGGCAAACGGCCGCAATCAGAACGACCTCACCGTGGTCACCGCCATATTCGACCGCGACGGCAACTACGTCACCGGAACCCAGAAGATCGTCGAGATGAAGCTGCGCGATGAAACGCTCCAGAAGCTGAGCCGCTCGGGCATCATCGTGCGGACGAGCTTCGACGTGAAGCCGGGAGATTACGTCGTGCGCCTGGTGGTGCGGGACTCGAAGGCCTCGGCGCTTTCCGCCGAGAACGGCTCGGTTGAGATTCCATACTAGATCGGCATGAAGGAGGGTGAATCATGAGACTCGGGCGAATCGTGCGAATCGCTGCCGCGTTGCTCATGCTCGGGGGCGCCCGGATCGCCACCCGCGCCCAGAATTCCGCTCCGGCGGTTCCCCCGGAGCAGGCGCCTGCCGGCGCGCCCGTGCTGCACACCGAATCGCGCGAAGTGCGCGTGGACGTGGTCGTGACGGACAAGAAGGGAAACTACATCCACGATCTGACCGCGAAGGATTTCAAGATCTTCGACAACAACAAGGAAGAACCGATCGTCAACTTCTCGTTCGGTTCCGCGCCCGGATCCTCCGGCGCTCCCGACCGCCACTATCTGGTTCTGTTCTTCGACGACTCGACGATGAGCCTGAGCGATCAGGCGCGCTCCCGCGACGCGGCGCTGAAATTCATCGACGCCAATGCCGGACAGGACCGCGCGATGGCGGTGGTGGAATTCACGGGCGCGCTCCATATTGTGCAGAATTTCTCGACCGACCCCGTTCGCATCAAGCAGGCCGCCGCGATGGCGAAGACATCGGCGGTCTCGCCCAACGACTCGTCTCTCAATCCGCGCACTTCGCCCATGGCCCCGGCTCCGCCTGGGCCGGGTTCGGGACTCAATCCGAATATGGGCCGCAGCCTTCCGTCTCTCTCGAGAGCGCAAAACGATTTCGGCGTGTACACGCTCCTGCTCGGCATCCGGAGCCTGGCGAAGGATCTGACAAACGTTCCCGGGCGGAAGAGCGTGATTCTATTCACGAGCGGTTTTCCGCTCACGCCGCAGGGGCAGGCCGAACTGACTGCCACAATCTCCGCCTGCAACCAGGCCAACGTCGCGATCTATCCCCTCGATGTCCGCGGACTCGCTGCGAGCGGACCCGGACCCGGCGCGCAGCTCTTCCACGAAAACGGCGCGGCGGCACAGCCCCATCTCGTGCTGGCGTCGTTCGCGATGGCGGCTAAGTCGGCGGCGGACCCGCAGCAGCACGGTGGAGGCGGAGGAGGCGGTGGTACGGGTGGAGGTGGCACAGGCGGTGGCGGAGGCGCAGGTGGAGGGGGTGGTACAGGAGGTGGCTTTCCGGGCGGAGGGGGTGGCAGGGGCGGTGCTCCCGGCGGCGGCTTTCCCGGAGGCGGTATGCCAGGAGAAATGCCTGGCGGCATGCCCAACCCCTACGGAACATCGCCCTGGGGCAACACGTCGGCTGATACCATCCTGCCGACGCTTCCCGACACGAACGTTACAAACCAGTCGGTGCTCTACGCTCTCGCGGCAGGGACCGGCGGCTTTCCTATCCTGAACACCAACGACATCCTGGCCGGTCTCGACAAGATCGCGAGCGAGCAGAATGAATATTACTTTCTCGGCTATTCGCCGTCGGGGACGGAGGACGGTACGTGCCACGCGTTGCGAGTGAAAATGGACCGCGGCGGCCTGATCGTCCGCTCGCGCAGCGGATACTGCACTGTGAAACCGAAGGATTTCCTCGCCGGAAAGCCCGTCGTGAAGGATCTAGAGGCGCATGCCGCTGCGGCGGCTCCCGGAAACATCCAGGGCTCGCTCGAAGCGCCGTTCTTCTACACCTCGCCCGATGAAGCGCGGGTGAATGTGGCGATGGATGTTCCCTCGGCGTCGCTCGATTTTTCGAAGCAAAAGGGGAAGTACCACGCGGACGTCAACATTCTCGGCATTGCCTACCGTCCCGATGGCTCGGTTGGCGCGCGGTTCAGCGACGCGCTGACGTTTGATCTGGAAAAGGACGAATGGAAGCAATTCACGCAGAAGCCGCTCCACTACGCGAATCAATTCGACATCGCGCCCGGGCGATATCGCCTCACCGTCGTGCTCTCCGCGGGCAGCCAGAGCTTCGGGAAGTATGAGAGCGATCTGGCCATCGACCCGTACGATGGAAAGACGTTCAGCCTCAGCGGCCTGGCGCTCACCGACCAGCTCCAGCCGATGGAGGGCCTGGGCGGAGAAATCCAAGCGGACCTGCTGGCCGACCGGACTCCTCTGGTCATCAAGAATCTGGAGGTCGTCCCGTCCGGCAGCAACCGTTTCAAGAGGACCGACAGGGTCGTGCTGTACGCGCAGGTCTACGACCCCGGATTGACCGAGCCGAATCCACCGGCGATAAAAGTTTCGTTCAATATCGTCGACGTCAAGACAGGGCAAACTGTAATCGGAGCGCGCGACATCGATCCCACGTCCTCCAACGAAAAAGGGAGTTCCGTCATGGCGGTCGGCATCAAGCTTCCGCTCGACCGATTCCCCGCGGGATCCTATCGCGTGGATATGCAGGCTTCCGACGCCGCCGGGGCGCATTCGACCACTCGCACGGTACTTTTCGATTCGGAGTAGAATTGCGGTCCGGGCTGGAGAGCGCGGGACATCCGAATTGGTATTTGCGCTCCGGCGTCACTTTGCTCGAGCCATTCGTGTACAAAATCCTCTGGGAGAATCTTCGGTGAAAAAAAGATTTGTGGTTGGCGCGGTTGCGTTCGTGGTCCTTCTCATTACTGCTCCGGTCATCGTGCGCGGCGACTCAAAAGATCTGAAGACGGGGGCGTTTCAGATTCAGCAGGAAGTCGTCCTGCCCGCCACTCCGGAGGCCGTGTACGACGCCGTGACCGGAGACATCAGCGGCTGGTGGGACCATTCCTTCTCCGAGCACCCGAAGAAGCTCTACATCGAGGCCAGGCCCGGCGGCGGCTTCTATGAGATTTTCAACGACTCAGGCGATGGCGCGCTGCACGCCACCGTGATTTACGCCGAACGCGGAAGGATGCTTCGCTTCACCGGCCCTCTGGGGCTATCGGGCCAGGCGGTCAACTTCGTCACGACCTACGAATTTCTTCCCGATCCTGCCGGCACCAAACTGCGGCTCACCTGCAACGTATCCGGCCAAATCGAAGATGGCCAGAGCAAGATCGTGGACGCGGTCTGGCATCATTTCCTCGTCGAGCGCCTCAAGCCCTACATCGAGTCCGGCGCCTATAAGACCAAATCGAAGCGATAGCGAGCCTTTCCGCTGCCGGTCTTCCGCCAGCTTTGGTACGATGTGTGCCCGCGCCGGCGGGTCTTTCCGCCGCGGCGCGGACGCAATAGACATTGAGGACGAGGGGACCGGCCGTTGGTGAAATCGCGTTCAACCAGGACTAAGAAGACTGCGAAGAAGCCCGCCGCCAGGAAAGCGGCCGTCGCGGGCGCGAAGTTGAAGATCGCGCTCGTCGGATTCGGCACCGTGGGCCGCTCGGTCGCCAAGATTCTGTCTCAGGATGCGAACGGCCCCCTGCTGCTCACGCACATCTGCAATCGCCGCATAAAAAAGAAGAAAGACTCGTCGCTCCCCCGGCACATCCGCTGGACGGAAAACTTCGACGACGTGCTCGCGTCCGATGCCGATGTCGTCGTGGAGCTGATCGGCGGCCTTCAGCCCGCCGGCGATTGGGTGCGCAAGGCGCTGCGCGCCGGCAAGTCGGTCGTCACCGCCAACAAGCTGCTGATCTCAGAAGCAGGCCCCGAGCTGCTCGACCTCGCGCGAAAGATGGGCAAGCGGCTGGAATTCGGCGCGTCGGTCGCCGGAGGCATCCCGGCCATCATCGGGATACAAGAAGGCCTCGCGGGCGACCGTCTCTACAAGATCGCCGGAATTCTCAACGGCACGTGCAATTTCATCCTCACCAAGATGGAAAAGGACGGCACGAGCTTCGACGCGGCGCTCAAGGAAGCGCAGTCGCTCGGCTACGCGGAAGCCAATCCGAGCGCCGATGTGGACGGGCTCGACGCGCGCGCGAAGCTCGTCATCCTGATCCAGGCCGGGCTGCGCCTGCGCGTGCGCAGCGAGCAGATTGCGTGCCGGTCGATTTCATCGGTTGCGGCGGTCGACTTCATGTACGCGAGCAGCCTCGATTCCACGATCCGGCAGATCTCCATCGCGCAGAAGGAAACCAACAAGACCGTGCGCCTCGCCGCCGCCGTCCAGCCCGCGCTGATTCCCGCGGCTTCGCTGATGGCTCACGCGCAGGGCAGCCAGAACATCGTCACGGCCACGGGCGAATTCGGCGGCAAAATGATTTTCTCCGGCTACGGCGCGGGCGGCGATCCCACGGCCGTCGCCGTGATTTCCGATCTGTACGCGATTGCTCGCAGCGCCGGCGCTCCGGCCGAGGCGCTGCCGGGCGCCGCCGAAGTTCCCGATTCGGTGAGCGGCGATTTCACCGTGCCGCACTATCTTCGCTTCATCGTTCGCGACCGCCCCGGCATCGTCGCCGCGCTCGCGGCGATCCTCGCGAAATACGACATCAGCATCGACGCGCTGCTGCAAAAGCCGGGCTTCCCGCACTCCGCGCTCTCCTTCGTGATGACGCTCGAAGCCTGCGACAGCGCCGTGCTGAATCGCGCGCTCGAGGAAATCGGCCGCCTCGATTTTCACGTCGAGCCGCCGCTCTGCCTCCCGATCTTCCTCGACTGACGCCGCCCGCGTGCGCGATTGACAGCCCCCCAGCCTTGATGTATCGTGCGCGCCTGTTTACCGGCCCGTGAGTTCCATCTTTGATCACGCTCCGGGAGATGAGTCATGGCCGCACCGCTGAATCAGGCGCCCCCGTACGATTTGATAGACCCGCACCAGGCCATCCTTGTGATTCACGGGATCGGCGAACAGAATCCGTACGAAACGCTGGACTCATTCGCGCGCGGCCTTCTGACTCATTTTCGCAAACACGGCGCGAACGCGAAGCTGTGTCCCATCGAAATCGCCCACGAGGATTGGACGCAGGTCGGCATGCGGATCGGATTCTTCCCCGATCGCGACCTGCCTCCGTGTCCCACGAAAGATAAGCGAGCCGACCCGGCGAACGAACCCAGCGCCTATGTGGACGTCTTCGAGTATTACTGGGCGCCCGAAACCGAAGACAAGCTCAGCGCTGCGACCACGCTGAAGTGGCTGCTCAAGACCGACTTCACGCCGCTGCACTACTTCGCCGATAACCTCCAGGAGATGATCTACGGACAACAGCTTGGTCCGGTGCGCGCCGCCGGGAGGTCCCTGAAACTCTATCTCCGCGAGCTGCTGCGCATCTTGGTTCTCTATCTACCGCTCGCGGCCGGTGTGGGTTTTCTCCTGGGATGGCTCTCGAAGCAGTATCCGTGGGGAGCGGCGTTGAAGAATCTGGCGGCGGCCCTCTGGCGATACGCGACTTGGACGCACGCGTTGATTCTCGTCTTCTATCTCTTGTGTGCCCTCGCGATCTGGTTTGCCCTGCAAGCGCTTCCCGAGTTGCGGACGAGCCCGGACAAGGGAATCGAGACGGCGGGAGAAAAAGTGTGGTTTGCCGTGGATGTTTTTCTGATCCTGGTGTTCTTCGCCGTTGGCTTCGCGATTGACCGCTACACGCAGAGCCACGCGCTGTGGCACCTCAAGAATATCGTCGTGCAAAACCTCGCGCTGTTGCTGGGCGCGTTCATCGCATGGTTCTTTTCTTACGCGCTCACGGCCTATGTCGCAGACGTGGCCGTCTACACGAACATGGATGCGAAGTCGAAAGACTACCAGGCGCGCAACGCCATTCTCGGCGGCTCGACCACCGCCCTGAAGCAAATCCTCGCAAGCCCCAAATACGCGCGCGTGATTCTCGCGGGACATTCGCTCGGCAGCGTGATCGCTTACGACACGATCAATGAGCTGCTGGCCGAGCGCAATGCCGACCCGGAGGCCGGCGACGATCACCCGACTCCTCCTCTCGAGCCGGCGCACCTCCTGAAGCTCAAGGGGCTTGCGACCTTCGGCTCCCCGCTCGACAAGATCTACTATTTCTTCCGCGAGCACGTGAAACGCGACCAGGCCGTTCGCGCGCAGATCCTCTCGATGCTTCACTCCTTCCGCAAGAAACCCTCGGGGCGCGACTACGGCGAATTTCAATTCAATTATTCGTTTGGGCAGCTCGATGGGGCGCACGGCCTGGTTTGGATCAATGCATGGGCGCGCATGGACCTCGTCAGCGGCAAGCTGAAGTTCTACACGCCCAACCACCAGCAGCAATTCCACTACCGCGTGCCGGTCCTCGCGCACCTGAGTTATTGGAGCGACCCCGATTTCTACGAATACTTCCGCACGCGGCTTCTATAGCGCGCCTTCAGGCCGCGGCGGGCTTGCCCTTGAACAGCGGAACGAACACCTTCTCCACGAAAGTCTCGAACGAAGTCGGCGTCGTATTCTCCGCGGAGCGCGGTTCGAGTGCCGTCATGTGCCCCGAGTTCAGCGCCGCCGCCATCGCGAGAATCAGGTTCGCGGTAGTGAGCGAGGCGCCCATTTGGATCAGCGAGGCGCGAATTTGATCGTCGGGCAGCCGCGTGTAGGAAAGGTGCGGCCGTCCGAGCGCACGCCCGATGATCCCCGCGGCCTCGGCCATGCTGATGTTTCGCTGGCCCTGTAGCTCGCGCGTCGATTGGCCGGTGAATTCGAGCCGGAGCAGCGCGTCCGCCGCGTATGCGCCGATATCCTGCGTCGCGATCATGGGCAATTCGAGCTCGCCGCGCAGCGGCCCCGCCGTCACGCCCATGGCCTTGACGATTCCGATCTGCGCGAGCAAGTTTTCCATGAAGTATCCGGCCCGCAGGTGCAGCGCGTGCAGCCCGGTAATCTGATTCACCTTCGCTTCGAGAATGTGCAGCCCGACGACGGGTCCGGTTCCCTCGAACTTGTCCGCGCCGATGCTGCTGAGCGTGACCACGTGCCGCACGCGCGCCGCGTCGAGCGCCGCCGTCACCGCGTCCGTGATTTGGTCCTGGTGCGCGCGATAGTTGTCTCCGGCCATGTCCGGGGGAATCATCACGTACACGCCGAGCGCTCCCTCGAAAGCCTTCGCCAGCGCCGCGCGGTTCGTCAAATCGCAGACGCACGCCTCGGCTCCCTTCGCCGCGATCGCCTGCAAGCGCTCGGCGCTCCTGCCGATCGCGCGGACCTTCTGCCCCGCGGCCAGCAATTTTTGCGCGACCACATGGCCGCTGTTTCCCGTGGCTCCTGTGACGACGTACATGGCAGCCTCCTTTTGTGCTGATGGCGAATATTCGCTTCCAGGCTGGTGATTATGAGATGTGCGTTGCGGCCGATGGATGCTTCGCGGGCGCTACGGTCCTGCGAATGCGCAACGCTCGCGAGGGGGCCGATAGCGGTCTCGCCGAGGGCAGGGAGGGTGGCGCGACCAACGCCATCTTGGCCCCGCGCATGCCCGGCGTCAAGCCCATGCTGTGCGCGGGACGCGGAGGATCGGAAGGACTTCGGAGGAAAACCGCTCAGCGTTTGGCGGCGGTCACATTCGCGGGTGCGGGAGCGGTCCTGAACTGCTTGCTCAGCGCCAGGCCCTGCTGCTGGTAGGACGAGCCGATCGCCTGGCCGTAGAGCTTGTCGGGAATGCTCGCCATCTTGTGGTACATGAGCCGCCCGACGATCTGCCTGTCCTCGAGCAAGATCGGCACCTCATGCGCGCGCACTTCCAGCACGGCCTTCGTGCCTTTGATTTCTCCGCTGAGGCCGTAGCCGAAGCCGGGATCGAAGAAGCCGGCGTAGTGCACGCTGAATTCGCCGATCGAAGGATCGAACTGCGTCATTTCCGCCGCCCAGTTCGATGGAACGCTGATGCGCTCGCGCGACGCCAGAATGTAGAAATCGTCCGGGTCCAGGACCAGCCGCTTCGACGGCGGCGCCGTGATGGCGTCCCAGAATTGCGCGGCGTCGTGGGCGCCCGCCTTGCTCAAATCGACCGCCGGACAATTTCGCTTGGCCTTGTAGGCCACCACGTTCGATCCCCCGCCCCCGTGCAGATCGATCGACATGCGGACGCCGCCTCCCAGAGCGGCTTTGGCGGGCAGGTCGCCGTTTTCGTAATAGACGAGCCCTTCCATCTGCTCGAATCTCTCGAGAGCGTTGTCGGTCGCCGCCGGCGGGTTGCCGCGCACGAAGCGAAGCTGCGTCAGCTTGGCGCCCGCCTGGAGAATGATCGGGAAGGTGCGCGAAACGATCTCGACGTAGAGTTCGCCCTTATACCCTTTCGGGACCTGTTCGAATTGGAGCTCATGCTCCTCGAAGTCCGGGCCGCCCTCCGTCACGAGCCGCGTGAAAATGTCCAGGCGTCCCGTGGTGCTCTTTGGATTCGCGGCGCCGCTGACGTCGGCGGGCAGCGCGAGTTGTTCCACCACGGGAATCACGAAGACGGCATCGCGCTCGAGCAGCGTGGGTTTCGTAAGATCGATTTCGGCCAGCTTGAGATCGTTGATCTTCGATTTGACGGTCGAGGCCCGGCTCGGAAGAAAGCTGGCCTGCACGCGATAGGCAACGTTGCCCAGGCGCAAATCGATCGAGGCGGGCTGGATTTGCGCGTCGTCGATCGGCGCGAAGGCGAGAATCTTTCGGTCTTGAATCAGCTCGCGGATTTCCTGCGAGGGCAGGATGCCCGTCTTGTGCGGCTCGCGCCGGGCGCCGGGAAAGAGCGCTGCGGATTCCAGTCCTTTGGTCGTTCCCATCAGCTGTGTATTCTCGCAGCGAGGTGCGCGATCCGCAAGCTCGCCCGCGCCCTCGAAATCGGCACGAAGCATCTCGGAATCGCGCCGGATTCTACCACGTCCGGCGCACGCCCCGCGCGACGCGGTAAAACTGGCATCCTGCTCGGTCCTGGGCCTTTTCGACTTGGAGGTGGCTGGCAGCCCGTAACCATAGCGAAACACCAACGCACCTGATCCGGTGAAAGGGTCGAGCATTGAGGTAGGTTTTACCAATGCCGATGCACACGCAGACATGGGCCAAGATCAATGCGCCAGTCGATAAGGGCGTTTGCGGGTTGGTTTCCGCCCTCAGCATGTTTGCCTCACTGGAGACGATTGAAAGTTGCGAACGTTCGGTGGGAGAGAGTGCGTGGGTTTGCTTCCGATACGGAGCCTACTGGGAGCATCCGTGGCGCGATTTGGCTGATTTTGTGTTAGGGTACATGGCACCGTCGCTCAGGGAAGAGGTAGGAGATGACGTGAGCATCCGGATTCAAACCACCCCGAGCGGCCAAGTCTTTGGGGAATTATCAGTTCGGCCTGAGGCCGTCTCAAACGTCGAAACGGCCCTCAGGAAGTTAGCCCGAGACTTTAGCGACTGCCGACACCATAGCTCGGGGTATTGCGATGGCAAATCTGGCACATCGCTTTGACGTTGCTAAGAGTGTACGGACCGCCCGCAGTGATGCGATGAATCTCCCATTCACCGCGCAGCACCGCTGAGCACCGTCCACTGTGATGAGAGCAGGTGGCCATTGTACATTCACAACGGCCACCTGCTCGGTTGTACACATCGTCCCTGAACGCCACTGGACCTCACCCCCTTTCCGCGTCGCAAGATTCAACTCCGCCCTGCAATTCCAAGTCTCCGACCAACTGTCACATTTGTCAAGGTAATCCTGACCCCCTCAGCAGAAACGGGCGCGGCAGTCATTACATACGACGAATTATTTCTCGTATGTCGTTGAGTACAAAAGACGTCTGTGGAAATGAAATTGTAGAAAAGACCCTTGCATAGTATTTTAGATTCCCCTACTATTGCAGACAAGGAGAACGACGATGCCTGAAGACAAACTCCTGTCTCTTCCCGGCAGTTCGTGGGAGACCGTAAAGAAGATCATCCGCGCTTTCTATGCCGTGCAAAATGAAGAAAACCCTAGACTTGAAGCAATCGCACGATACGCTGCTGTTCCCCGGCCTGTGATTAGTATGAACAACAATTTCTTACGCTCAGTAAATATCGTACGTCCGGACCAGTGGAAGCTGACAGACATGGGCCTGCGCTACGTAACCGCGTTGCGGATGAACAACGCCTCTATGGCCCGAGAGGAACTGGAGGAGATCGTTCGGTCCAACCCGCTGCTTGACCAGTTGTTGAAGCTACTATTGGCACGGGTAGAGATGAAGGTAGACACCTTCAAAGCGGAGGCATTGCTCCGACTCGCGATTGCTCCAGACGACCGACAGGCAATGTTTTTCAAACCCATCTTCGACATGCTGCTGGATGCTGGCTTAGTCGTCATAGATGGCGACACCGTAAGTCTCGCGAGTGCCACTCATCCATCACGTCGAGAGGAAAAGACGCCACCGACGCCGATTGAGCTAGGGAAACTACTGCCTCCGCAACCGTTGCCGAGCGAAGGACTTCCGCTTCTGTTGTCGCCGAACAGAATCGTGTACGTTAAGCTGCCCAACGATTGGGATAGCAAGAAGGACTTGGGGAAGCTGCTGAAACTCCTGGAAATCTCTTTAGGGGACAACGGGTAAGCAAAGCGGAGTCCTGTCCCCGACCTGCAAAAGTCCACACGCCTACATACTTGCAAAGCGCCCGCATGTTGCTAACCTGACCGGGACGCGGCGGAAGCCCTTGCTGCGGGTAAACCTGCGCATCGGTACTTGAGACAAGGCGCTGCCTATGTCGGAGCTTCCCGACTGAGGGCGTCGGGACCCAAACCGCGAGAACGCTCCGACGTCCTATACTGCATGGCATGGCGCGTTTGACCGGATTCCCCCTGTCCCAGAATGAACAGCGAAGGGAAACGCAGGTGCCGCCTTCTCGATCCAGCTCGTCGCGACACAAAGAGCGCGAAACGGTGGGCGCATGCAATATCAAAAGTAAGGAGCTTCATGCTATAGTAAGGAATCGAGAGGTTCCTTTATGAAGAAGCAGGCCAAGATTACCAGCAAGGGACAGATCACGGTGCCACACGAGATTCGCCGCGCACTGGGTGTTCGCCCCGGTGACAGTCTGGTCTTCGAACAGAATGGCTCGGAAGTTAGCGTCAAGCCTGTGAGAACCAAGAGCCCGTTCGAGAAGTATCAGGGTATCGGCAACCCGGGAATTCCCTCCGGGCGAAAGGGAATCATCCGGTACGTTCGTCGCCTGCGCGGTCAATGACAACCGCAATTGATAGCAACATTTTCGCCGCTCTCTGGGACCGAGACGATGCCCTCCATTCTCTGGCACGGACAGCCCTGGATGCAGCGCTGGCTCGCGGCAACCTGGTGGTGGCGGCGGCGGTCTACGCGGAATTGCTCGCTTTTCCTTCGAGGACGGAAGCCATGCTCGATTTCTTTTTCAAGGATACCGGTGTCACCGTCGAGTGGAATCTTGAGGAATCCGATTGGCGAGCGGCCGGACGTGCGTATCAGAAGTACGCTCAGGGCCGCAGAAAACAACGTGATCCTGGCCCGCGCCGCATCCTTGCCGATTTCATGATTGGCGCCCACGCGCTGCGCCGCGGCTACCGACTCCTCACCCTCGACGACAGGCTTTATCGCTCCGCTTTCCCGCGCCTCTCGATCATTACCGTTTGAGTTTTGGCTCTTCCGAGGCGGCCGATCCGCTGTTCTTAATAGCCTCCTGGCCCCACAAAAGTCCACACACCTACATACTTGCAAAGCGCCCGCATGTTGTTAACCTGACCGGGACGCTATGATAGGCTCGAAAAAATTCGGAAACGGTGGAAGGGCTGGCAGCCGGGGGCAGAGCGGCTCTCCGCGCGCGAAATTGGCGCCAAATCGGACGCGTCAAAGTGACACACCGTGCCAGGTAAAATTCCCCGTAAGCATAAGAAAACAAACGATGGCGACACATTCATCTCGACACACTTTTTGGGGGTCTCTGCACGGCATTCTGGATGCTCGTTTCGGGCATCTCAGCGTCTCCGCGCCTCTGTGGCCGCACGCGTTGACCACCTCGAACGTGTCCCCTAGAATGAAAACGCAATGAGCGCGACTCAGATCGAAAAGGCGAAAAAGTTCCGGGCGCTGCACGGGCTGCCCGCGACGGCTGGCGCGCCGATTCAGGCGGCTGGGCAGGGAACGTTCATCATCCCGAATCCGTGGGACGCGGGCAGCGCGCGCATTCTGGCGGGATTGGGCTTCGAAGCGCTCGCGACCACCAGCGCCGGGTTTGCCTTCTCGCTCGGACGGCGCAACGGGATTGCGACGCGCGACGAGGTGCTCGCGCATTGCCGTTCGATTGCCGAAGCGGTGGATGTGCCGGTGGCCGCGGACCTTGAAAACTGCTTTGGCGGCGATCCGAAGACGGTCGCCGAAACGATTCGCCTGGCGGGCGCGACGGGAATCGTCGGAGGTTCGGTGGAAGATGCCAGCGGCGACGATCGCCGCCCGATCTACGATCACGCGCATGCCGTGGAGCGCGTTGCGGCCGCAGCCGAGGCCGCGCGGGCCCTGCCGTTTCCGTTCACGCTGACGGCGCGCACGGAGAATTTTCTCCACGGTCGGGCCGATCTCGACGATACGATTCGCCGCTTGCAGGCGTTTGCGGCGGCCGGGGCCGACGTGCTGTTCGCGCCGGGGCTGCCGAATCTCGAAGCGATCAAGACGGTGTGCGCTTCGGTCGCGCCGCGGCCGGTGAACGTGCTGGCGGGGATCAAGGGACTGGCATTTTCCGTTGCGGACCTTGCAGCTGCGGGAGTTCGCAGGATTAGCCTCGGTGGAGTATTGTCCCGTGTGGCGCTGGGGGCGTTGATCGGCGCGGCGCGCGAGATGCGGGAGAAGGGAACGTTTTCGTTCGTGGATCAGGCGGCGCCAAGCGCGGAAGTGGGCGGATTCATGGCAGCAACGAGGAACCAGGCGAGGACGGCGTAACGCAAGATGTTCGAGACACTCACAGAAAAGCTACAGCGCACATTCAAGAACCTGCGCGGGCAGGGGAAGCTGAGCGCGGAGCACCTGGATACAGCGCTGGGCGAAATCCGCGACGCGCTGCTCGAAGGCGACGTCAACGTGGGCGTGGCGGACGAGTTCATCGCGCACGTGCGGGAGAAGGCGCTCGGGTCCGAAGTCCTGCTGCAACTTTCGCCGGAACAGCAGGTGGTGAAAATCGTGCGCGACGAGCTGGCCGAGCTGCTCGGGCGCGAAGCGAAGCCGCAATATTCTTCGCGGCCGCCTTCGGTGTGGCTGATCTGCGGACTGCAAGGCTCGGGCAAGACAACATCAGCCGGGAAGCTCGGCAAATGGCTCGCGGAGCACGGGCACCGGCCGATCGTGGTTTCGACGGACGTCTATCGTCCCGCGGCGCGCGAACAACTGGCGCAGGTGGCGAAGGCGACGGGCACGCCGGTGTGGCCCGGCGCGGGCACGGACAAGCCGCTCGAGATCGTGCGCGGAGCCACGCGCGAAGCAAAGCTTTCGGCGTGCGACGTGATTCTGGTCGATACGGCCGGGCGGCTGCACATCGACGACGCGCTCATGGAAGAGCTTTCGATGCTGAAGCGCGAGCTGAATCCGGCGGAAATCCTGTTCGTCGCGGACGCGATGATCGGCCAGGACGCGGTGCGGTCGGCGGGAGAGTTTCACAAGCGCCTGGGCGTCACCGGCATCATCCTGACGAAAATGGACGGCGACGCGCGCGGCGGCGCGGCGCTTTCGATCCGCAAGGTGACGGGCGCGCCGGTGAAGTTCGTCGGCGTGGGCGAAAAATATGACGCGCTCGAGCCGTTCGTTCCCGACCGGATCGTCGGGCGGATTCTGGGGATGGGCGACGTCCTCGGGCTGATCGAGAAGGCGCAGAAGAACGTTGATGAGAAAAAAGCTCTGGAAATGGCGCGCAAGCTGCGTGAAAACGAATTCACGCTCGAGGATTTCCGCGACCAGCTCCAGCAGATCCGCAAGATGGGGTCGATCGAGCAGCTGATGGGGATGCTGCCGAAGGTGGGGCCGTTCGCGAAGCTGCCGAAGGACGCGTCGATCGACGAGAAACAGCTGAAGTCGATCGAGGCGATCATCAATTCGATGACGGCGGCGGAGCGCGCCAACGACAACCTGATCGACGGCAAGCGCCGCAAGCGCATCGCGCGCGGCAGCGGCACCAGCGTGCAGGAAGTGAATCAGGTGCTCAAGCAGTACGCCGACATGCGGCGGATGATGAAGCAGTACGGCAGCATGGCCAAAATGAAGATGCGCGGCATCGGCAAGCTCGCGGGACTGAAATAGGAGGGCGCGCGAATGTCATCTGCGGGGCGCAACGCCAAAATCGCAAGGGAATACTTGAAAGCGATCGAGCAGGGCGCCACCGGCGACGCCATGGCTCGGTTCTTCGACCCAAATGTAGTGCAGGAGGAGTTTCCCAACCGCCTCGTGCCACAGGGTGCCCGGCGCGGTCTTTCGGATCTTCTGGCCGGCGCTGAGCTAGGACAGAAAGTGCTCTCGAGCCAGAGTTATGAAGTCCACAGTGAAATGGAAAACGGCGACCGCGTCGCGCTCGAAGTGACGTGGGTGGGCACTCTAAAGATTCCCGTTCAGAATTTGCCGGCCGGGGCCAACATGCGAGCTCGTTTTGCTCTGTTTCTGGAATTCCGCGACGGCAGAATCGCGGCACAGCGCAACTACGATTGCTTTGACCCGTGGTAGCCGGGGCGGCCGCTGTGATTCAGACTGATGCTGCCCGGGTCGCAACTCTCAGGTGATTTTGGCGGGGCGCTCGTTCCAGGCCACGTCCCAGTAGCGGCCGAACTTCCGCCCGTTTTGCGTGAAAATCCCGACGGGCTTGAAGGCAAAACGATCGTGCAGGGCCGCGCTCGCCGGATTCGGGAGCGTGTAGCCGGCGACGATGCGGTGAATGTCTTCGCCTTTTAGCGCTTCGAACAACGCCCCATAGAGGCGCGACCCGATTCCCTTTCCAGTGGCTTGCTGAGCGCAATAGATGGTGGTTTCCACGGTGGTGTCGTACGCGGCCTTGGGCCGAAAGCGCGTGGTGCCCGCGTAGCCCAAGACGGGACCGCTTTCCTCGGCGACCAGCAGCCGGTAGCGCCCCGACGGCTGGAATTGGCTGAACCACGTTTCCCGCCGCTCGACGGTGTAGGGCTCGATATCGAAGGTGACGGGCGTGTTGACCACGTAATAGTTGTAGATTTCGGTCAGGCGAGGCAGATCGGCGCGGACCGCGGGGCGAATCGTGATGTTTGCCATGAGCTGTTTCTCGACAGCATGATAGCTCCGATTCCGGAGAGATAGCGATTGGTGAAAGCGGGGGCGTCCGCTATACTGGCAGGACCCAATTGAGGAGGAATTTCGAGTGTTAACGATTCGTCTGGCGCGCATCGGCAAGAAGAAGCACCCCTTTTATCGCGTGGTGGTGACCGAAAAGACGCGCCCGCGCAACGGCCGTTTTGTCGAGATCATCGGGACCTACGACCCGTCGAAGAAGCCGGCCGCCGTCCAGCTGGATGGCGAGCGGGTGCAATACTGGCTCGGCAAGGGTGCCCAACCAAGCGATACCGTCCGCAGCCTGATACGCAACCCCAAGCCTGCCTGAGGCGTCCTACCCACAAGGCCCAGTTCATACTCTTGTACACGCTCGAGCGAGTTTCTCCGCTGAGCCGGGCAAGCTGTGGAGGAAGCGCCATGAGGGACCTCGTGGAATCGATTGCGAAAGCTCTCGTAGATCATCCGGATCAAGTGCAGGTGAATGCCGTGGAAGGCGAGCAGGTGACGGTGCTCGAGCTGCGCGTCCATCCCGAGGATCTGGGCAAGGTGATCGGGAGGCAGGGGCGCACGGCGAAATCCATCCGCACGCTGCTGGGCGCGGCCGGGATGAAGCTGAAGAAGCGGTTCACGCTCGAAATCCTGGAATAAGTGGCGACGCAGGATTCACCACGGGCTGGGGGCGCGCCGGGCGTCACCGTGGCGCGCATCGTGCGCCCGCACGGACGCCGCGGAGAAGTGGCCGCCGAAATCCTCACCGACTTTCCCGAACGTCTCAAGAAACTCACTTCCGCGCAATTGTGGGACGGCCGGTCCGCGCCGCGCGAGGTCAAAGTGCGCTCGTGCTGGCTGAGCCAGAGCCGCGGCGGCCAGGCCATCTTCCATTTCGAAGGCTCGGATTCGATCTCCGACGCCGAAACGCTGGTCGGGCTCGACGTGCAGATCCCGCTTTCGGAGCGCATGGAGCTTCCCTCCGGCACGTATTACGTGACCGACCTCATCGGCTGCGAAGTGCGGGAAAAAGACGGCGCGGCCTTTGGACCGGTGCGCGAGGTGCAAATCAACGGCGAAGGCGTCGCCGGGACGCCGATCCTCGTAGTTGACTCGGCGAAGGGCGAGCTGCTGATTCCGCTCGCGCAGGAAATTTGCGTGCGCGTGGATACCGGCGCGCGCCTAATCGAAGTGATTCTCCCCGAAGGGCTCCGCGAGTTGAACCGCGATTCCTAAGCAACCATCGTTGGCGTAGACTGGCTTCCGCGGAAAAGACGCGACTGCGGCGGTGCCGGCATGGCGGACGCGAATCGAGAAGGCCCGGGGACGCTGCTGCTCCTGACGAAACTGGCGGTGTTCACCGTACTGGTGCCGGGAACTGTGACGGTGTGGCTGCCGCTCTTTCTCCTGTTTCCGGAGATTCGTCACCGGCCGATCGAGGGTATGGGGACGGCCTTTGCGGGGCTGATCGTGACGGCGATAGGAGCGGCGGGATATTTTTGGTGCGCGCTCGACTTCGCGTTCTTCGGCAAGGGAACTCCGGCGCCGATCGACATGCCGAAAGTGCTGGTGGTGCGGGGACCGTACCGATTCGCGCGAAATCCGATGTACATCAGCGTGCTGCTCGTGCTGGCGGGAGAGAGCCTGCTTTTCCGGTCGACGCGTCTGCTGGAGTATGGCGCGGTGGTCGCCGTCGGATTTCACATTTTCGTACTGCTGCAAGAGGAGCCGACGCTGAAAAGAAAGATGGGCGCAGCGTACGACCAATACGTACGGGACGTACCCAGGTGGATTCCGCGAATAAAGAGGGGCCGGCGAACCGATGCGCTTTGATATCGTCACAATCTTTCCGGAGTTTTTCGGCGGGCCGCTCGATTACGGAATCGTGCGGCGCGCGCGCGCGGCGCGCCTGATGGAGGCGCACATCCACGACTTGCGCGATTTCGCGCACGACCGCCATCGCACGGTGGACGACCGATCGTTCGGCGGCGGCGAGGGAATGGTGATGAAGCCCGAGCCGCTGTTCGAGGCGGTGGAAACGCTGGTTTTCTCGGGATACGAGAAGGGCGACAGGCTGGCGCCGGAAGCAACGGCGATCGTGCTGCTGTCCGCCGCGGGAAAGATGTTCCGGCAGGAGACGGCGCGGCAGTTCGCGCAGCTCAAGCGGATCGTGCTGCTGTGCGGGCGCTACGAGGGAGTGGACGAGCGCGTGGCCGAGCACCTGGCGACGGACGAAGTCTCCATCGGCGATTTCGTGCTCTCCGGCGGAGAGCTGCCCGCGGCGATGATCGTCGATGCGGTGACGCGGCTGATTCCCGGTGCGCTGGGCAATGAGGATTCAGCGGTGAATGAATCCTTCGCCGAACCGATCGACGACGATCAAGCGCCTGTGACCACGAGCCAGCCGCTGCGAGCGACGAGCCGCGGGATTTTGGATTTTCCGCACTACACGAGGCCGCAGTCGTTTCGCGGATGGGACGTGCCGGAAGTGCTCGTCGGCGGGAACCACGAAGAGATTCGGCGCTGGCGTCGCGAAAAGGCGATTGAGAAGACGCGGCGCAACCGGCCGGATTTGCTCGGCGCAGAGCGTGCGAGAAAGATAGATGGCTGAACCTAGCGATCCCGCCGGAACAGGGAAAGTAGCAGCAGAGCTATCGAAATTTCTGACGCCGGGCTTTCTCGGGCGAGCTGTTTTCCTCCTGATCGGTGGCGTAGCCTTTGGATTCGGAGCCGGGATGATGCTCCGCGGCGAGTACATGTACCACGTGTCCGGGGAGCCGGCAGGTTTCGAATCCTCAGCTGCAACGGCCGTGCTTGGAGCCTGTTTGATATATATCGGCTTGCGGAAGAAGAAACCTGAAGGGAAATCCGATGATCAGCCCAGGGACGCGAAACGTCCCGGCGAGTGATCGCCCGTCACACTCGTTCCGCGGATAAGCGATTGACTCCGCGCACCGATTCGGCTAAAAGGTCTTGGCTCCCGGAACAGACGATCGGCGCTCACAGGATATCCAGTCGGGTGGGGAGCCTCCAAACAGAGGAGAAACGAAATTGAGAATGCGAACGTGTTGGCGGCTCGGCATTGGCTCGCTTCTGATCGCATCCGCGCTGGTTTTCACGGCCGCGCCGCCGGCGGCAGCTCAGGCGGCCAAGCCGCCGTGCGACCGCGCGTGCCTGGAGGGAATCGCGAGCAAGTATCTCGATGCGATGGTGGCGCACGATCCGTCGAAGGCGCCTCTCGCGTCCAACGTGAAGTACGCGCAGGACAACGTGCCGCTGAAAATCGGGCAGGCGCTCTGGGCCACGGCCACCGCGCGCGGCAAGTACATCCACTATTTCGCCGATCCCGAGCAGGGCGACGTGGGATTCATCGGCGTGGTGTATGAAAACGGCGTGGGAGCGATTCTGATCGTGCGGCTCAAAGTGCAGGGCGGACAGATCACCGAGGCCGAGCAGTTCGTGGCGCACGATGCCTACGGCGCGGCGAATTACGAAAAGATGGGCGCGCCCGACCCGCTGTGGCTGAAGCCGGTGCCGGAGGATCAGCGCGAGACGCGCGCGGCGCTCGATCAGGCTGCGTGGATGTATTACGAGGGCTTGCAGCTCAACGACGGCAAGGGCGTGTATGCGTTCACGCCGGATTGCACTCGCATCGAGGATGCCACGCGCACGACGAACATGCCGCATCCGACGAATTACGGGCATGCGGACAACGACGTAGGCGATTTCACCACGATGAATTGCACCGATCAGTACAAGCTCGGCTTTCTCGGCTTCACGACCGGATGCCGGCACCGGCGATTCATGGTGACGGACGTGGAGCGCGGCGCCGTGCTGGCCAACGCTTACCTCGATTTCGACGGGACGATCACCGAGGCGCACCTGACCGACGGGCGCGTCTGGAAAGTGCCGCCGTATTTCATGACGCCGCGCACGAACCAGTCGAATGAAGCCTACCGGATCGAAAAAGGAAGCATCCGGCTCATCGAAATGACGATGTACGAGATTCCCTTCAACATGGAGCCGGCGTTTTAGCCCGGACAGGACAAGGCGAACCCGACAATGACGAAAAGATTCGCAATTCTTGCTCTGATGTTTGCAGCGATCTGCTGCGCCGCTACGAAAGCCGAGGCCGCGCCGGACGAAGGGAAGAACCTGTCGCGGGCGACCTATCCGCTGGCGCCCGCCGTGCCGGGCGAATGCAATCGCGAATGCCTCTACCAGTTCGTCGACAAGTATTTCGACGCGATGCTGTCGCGCTGCTGGTGCAACCTGGCCGTGGCCCCGGAAATGAAGTACACGGAAAACGAGCTGGCCGTGAAGCTCGGCGAGGGGATGTGGAAGACGTTTTCCGGGCGCGGCACGTATCGCGTGTATCTCGCCGATCCGGCGAACGGCGAAGCCGGATATTACGGCGACATCACGGAAGACAACGGCGTGCTGGTGGGCATGATCGCGCTGCGCATGAAGATCAAGGACCACCGCGTCACGGAGCTCGAAGCGATCACGGTGCGCGAGCAGAAGCGGCCGAAGGGCGGCCTGGGAATGAACACCGCCGGCGTCATGACGCCGCGAATGATCGACGAGCTCGATCCCAAGGGGCTTGTTTCGCCGGATGCGGCGCTGCTTGCACCGCAAGACGCCGCGGAGAAGCGCGACCAAATGGTGAGCGCGACCAAGGGATACTTCGAGGCGTATGCGCAGGGCAAGGGCTCGGTAGCGCCCTTTGCCGCGCAGTGCGCGCGGCGGGAGAACGGCTTCGCGGCCACCAACAATCCCGACGGACCGGTGGTGGACAAGGCGCAGCCCGGATTCCATCTGTTCAGCGAAAGCTGCGCGGCCGAGATCGACCGCGGCTTTTTCAGCGCGATCGCGAAGGTGCGGGACCCGCGGCCGCTGATCGTGGACGAGAAGCAGGGGCTGGTGCTCAATCTCGCGTTCTTCGACAACGAAGGCGACGTGAAGTCGGTTGCGGTCGCGGGAGTGGGCAATGTCGCCGTGCCCGCGGCATACCTCCGGCCGATGACGTTCATGGCTCCGCAGCTATTCAAAATCGAGGGCGGCAAGATTCGCGAGATCGAGGGGCTTTCGTGGGCCGTGCCTTTCGGGATGCACCCAGCTGCGTGGTAGAAGTAAGGTTCCGGCGATTTCGATTCCGCCGAGGTACAAGTAGGAAATCGGCGGCCCTTTCAGCCCAGTTCGCGCTTCCACTCAAAGGCGCACAGACAGGAGTGTCTGTGCCACGAAAGACCCCCGGCAAGGCAGTTTCGGCTAGGCAGAGATGGGCGATTTCGATATAATTTGAGATTGTGCGTTGTGCGCTGGCCCCACCTGAGCGGGTCTGCCGGGAATAACAGCCATGAAACCGATTATCGCCAAGGTGCAGCAGTCCCAGCTTCGCAAGGATCTCCCCGCGTTCCGGCCGGGTGACACGATTCGCGTCCACGTCCGGCTGAAGGAAGGCGACAAAGAGCGCATCCAGCCGTTCGAGGGCGTGGTGATGAGCCGGCGCGGCGAGCTATCGGGCGAGAGTTTCACGGTGCGGCGCGTCAGCTTCGGCGTCGGAGTGGAGCGCATTTTCCCCGTGCATTCGCCGATGATCAGCTCGATCGAAGTGGTGAATCAGGGCCGCGTGCGCCGCGCGAAATTGAATTACCTGCGCGCCCGCAAGGGCAAGGCCGCGCGCATCAAGCGCGTTGAGACCGCCGAGACGGTGGCCGCAGCCGACTCCAAAGAATAGTTCCCACTCGTACAAGTCTTCCGCCCGCTCCGGCCTGGCCGGTGCGGGCATTTTGTTTCTGGGACCGGGCTGCGAGCCATGCGGTCGAAATGATGGCGCACAGTCTGACCTTCCGCCGGGGTGCGTGTGCTAAAATCCCACGCCGATGGCGAGGCTCTGCTCCGCGAGACACGAGCGCGACGCGCGACAGCGCGGATGGTTGCGCATCGCCGGACTGGATGAAGCGGGCCGCGGATCTCTCTTCGGTCCGGTGGTGGCGGGCGCCGTGGTGCTGAATCCCCGGCGGCGGATCGTCGGCCTCGACGATTCGAAGAAGCTGGCGCCCGAGCGACGCAACGAGCTCGCCGAACGCATACGCGACCACGCGCTCGCGTGGGCGGTGGCGGAAATCGACGCGAGCCGGATCGACGCGTGGAACATCTATCAGGCGAGCCGCCAGGCGATGGTCGCGGCAGTCTCGCAGCTGCATCCCCTGCCCGATTACCTGCTGCTCGACGCCATCGAACTTGATTTGCCGATCGAGCAGAAAGCGCTGATTCACGGCGACGCGCGGTCGGTTTCGATCGCGGCGGCTTCGATCTTGGCGAAGGTGGAGCGCGACCGGCGGATGGAAGAGTTCGACCAGCTCTATCCGCAGTACGGGCTGGCGCAGAACAAGGGCTACGGCACGCCGGATCACCTCGAAGCGCTGCGGCGGCACGGGCCGTCGCCGCTGCACCGATTTTCGTACGCTCCGGTGCGCGAATCGCGCTGCTGGGCCGCGGGAGCGGAACAAGCGCCGCTGCCGCTCGGGATTCCGTCGAACGCTTCCGTCGGATGAGAGAAATCCAATCGAATTGCGAGGGGAAACAAAAGTGATCAAGGTCGGCGTGTTCTACCCACAGAAGGACGGCAGCAAGTTCGACATGAAGTACTACCTCGAGAAGCACATTCCGATGGTCCGGCAGAAGATCGGACCGGCGCTGAAAGGCGTGGCCGTGGAACAGGGGCTGGCCGGTGGAGCGCCCGGCGCTCCGATGACGTACGTCGCGATCGCCCACCTGCTGTTCGATTCCGTCGATTCGTTTCAAACGGCGTTTGGGGCCCAGGCGCCGGTGATCATGGCGGATGTTCCGAACTACACGAACATCGAGCCCGTGGTCCAAATCAGCGAAGTGAAGATGTGAATTCGCGCAGCGGTCACGGAGATTCGCGGCATTCGATATGGAAGGCGGATGGCGTGATTCTCCCGGGCGAGTAGTACCCGGGTACTGCTGAAGCCCGTCCCTGTTATCCCCTTCGTCACCATCCCCGTGGGGCTTCATAGACCCCCGTTTTCGGCGCGTGCTAACCTTCGATCTTGAGCCGCGCGTGCGGCCAAGACTGCATGCCCGGGGCGAGCGGGGTCGGGGCGCGCGAAACTATCCATGGCCTTCAATAAAAACAAGGCGCTCGAGAGCGCACTGAAGTACCTCAACCAGGGCAAGGTCGCCCAGGCCATCGGCGAATACCAGCAAATCCTCCGGCAGGATCCCAAGGACCAGGCGACACTAATGACCGTGGGCGATCTCTTCGCCCGCCAGGGAGACATGCCGCAAGCCATCGAGTATTTCGAGCGGCTCGCGCAGGTTTATCTGAGCGACGGCTTCAACAGCAAGGCCATCGCGATCTACAAGAAGATTGCCAAGCTGGCGCCGGCGGAGCTTCCTCCGCTCGAACGGCTGGCCGACCTCTACGTGCAGCAAGGCGTGCTGAGCGAAGCGCGGCCGCTCTTTCTGCAAATCGCCGAAGCGCACCTGAAAGCGAACCACGCGCCGAAAGCCGTGGAGGTGCTCAATCGCCTGCTCGAAGTGGAGCCGGAAAATCCGCGCGTGCAGATGCGCTTGGCCGAACTCTACAACGTGATGGGCCAGAAGAAGGAAGCGGCCCAGACGTACCTTTCCTACGCGCAGCGGCTGTTCGACCGGGGCGAGAGCGACGAAGCGCAGAAGCTGATCGACCGCGCGCTCGGCGTGGATGCCAGCAACGCTCCCGCGCTGCTGCTGAAAGCGAAGATTCTCGGGATGGCCAACAAGAACGACCAGGCCGTCGCGATCCTCGAAAGCCATCCGGAAGCCGACGCGGGCGGCGAAGTGACCAACCTGCTGATGGATTTCGAGCTGAGTTCCGGCCAAATGGCGAAGGCCGCGGACCGCGCACGCCGCCAGCTGGCGCGCGGCAGCGCTCATTCGGGCCTGCTCCAGCGGGTGGTGGATTCGTTGATCGAGGCGGAAAAGGCCGGCGAGGCCCTTCCGCTCCTCCGCGAACTCCGCGAGCCGATGATCGAGGCGGGCGAGCAGGACCGGTTTCAGAGAATGCTCTCGACCGCCGCCGAGAAACTGCCGGGCGAGACCGACCCGCTCGAAATGCTCGCCGACTTCTGCCGCCATACGAGCGACCCCTTCCCCTTGAACGCCGCGCTGAGCCAGCTCGTGGACGCGTACGCGGCGGCCGGAAATTACGCGCGCGCCGAAGAAGTGATGCAGGAGATGCTCGAGCGGAACAAGGGCGACGAGCGCCTGGTCGCACGGTTCGATCAGATTCGCGCGAGCCGCAGCGGATCGCCGAAGCCGGCCGAGAAGGCCGCGCCGCAGCCGCCCACGAATGTGGCGGAAGCAACGACGGGCGAGGAAGTCGCTCCGGCAGCAGGCTCGGTGCAGGCGACATTTGTAGAGGCCGCGGCTTCGGTCACCATGCAAGCCTCCGACGAACCGTTCGACGACGAGACGCAGCGCTACATCGCGCAGGCGCTGACGGACGTGGACCTCTTCTCGAGCTACGGGCTGACGCAGAAGGCAACGCATCTGCTGGAAAACGTGCTGCAACGCGCGCCGCGGCACACGCCCACGCTCGAGCGGCTGCTGGATCTTTATCTCGGGGCCGGCAACGAGCGCCGCACCGCCGAACTGGCTTCCGAGCTCGAGCAGATTCACCGCGAGCGGCAGGACAACGTCAACGCGGACCGCTTCGCCGAATTGCGGCAGAGATTCCAAAAGCTGGCGGGAGTGTCACCCGAAGAAGTGGCTCCCGCACCGGCGGCAACAGTCCAGGCGGCAACAGTCCAGGCGCCAGCGGCCGAGGCGGCCACCCCTGTGGAAGCGGCACCCGCGCCTCCGGCACCCGCTGAATTCGAGATTCCTCTGATTTCGGTCGAGCCGGAACCGGCAGCTGCGGCTCCCGAGCAGGCTCCCGTGGCGCCCGCGCCCGTTCACGTTGAGGCGCAGCCCGCAGCCGCCAGCGAAGAGGTGGACCTCTCCGACGAGTGGGAGGCAATCTCGCAAGAGGTCGCTGAGCCCGCGGCGGCGCAGGAAGCCGCGCAGCCCGCGCAAGCAGAAGAGGAAAGAATCGAGATCGAAGTTCCTCAGGAAGAGGAGCCGGTACAGGCGCAGGAAGCGGCCGCTGAGCCGGCGCCTGCCGAACCGTCGATTGAAATCATCGAGGAGCCCGCCGAAGCCGAGCGCGCTCCGGAGACTGTGGCCGCCGGGAATGGCGAATTCGAACTCGAATTGACGCCGGAACCGGCGGGAGCCCAAGGCAAGGCGGGCCCGGCAACGACCGAAGATTTCCTCAGCGAGCTCGCCGCGGAAATCGACGGCATGGAGACGCCTGCGGCTCCTCCAGCGAGAACAGCAAAGCCGGCGCCTGTAGCCGCGGCAGCCACTCCGCCCCCCGTTTCCGCGCCCATACCCGAGACGACCGCCGAGAGCCTGAACGAACTCGCCGAGGTTTTTCAGGAGTTCCGCAGCGAGCTGGGTGAGATGGAAGACGAGGAAGAGGACCTCGAGACGCACTACAACCTCGGCATCGCCTACCGCGAGATGGGCCTGCTCGACGAAGCGATCGGAGAATTCCAGAAGGTGGCGAAGGCCGTGCAGAAGGGCAAGCCGTTCGCCTATGCGATGAACTGCTCGACGCTGCTCGCGCTTTCGTTCATGGACAAGGGCGAGCCGAAGATTGCGTCTCTCTGGTATCAGCGCGCGCTCGAGCTGCCCGGGCTCGATCAGGAAGCGATCCTGGCGCTGCGCTACGACCTAGCGATGGCGCTCGACATGGCGGGCGAGGCAACGGCGGCGCTCGACAGCTTCCGCCAGGTGTATGCGATGAACATCGACTACCGCGACGTGGCCGACCGCATCGCCACGCTTCAGAAGCACTAGTCCCGCGCGGGACTGCCTGTTGCGACTCCAGCGATAATCTCCCATAATCCTAGCTCCACAATGAGCCGTGTTGCGCGCGTCCCCATTCTGCTGCTCTGGCTCGTCTTCGGACTGGCGCTGATCCTCGTGCCGTGGTCGGACGTATGGGACATCAACTATTTTCTCTACCAGTACCCGGCGCTGGGGCTCATTGTGAAGAATCCCTTCGTGCGCGGCGCGATTTCCGGGTTGGGATTCATGAACGTCCTGCTGTCGCTCGAAGCGTTTCGTCACCGGACCACCGCCGTTACCGGCCGCACCTGAAGAATCCGCCGAAAAAACGCTCATGAAACCGATCGTTTGTTACGTGACCGACCGGAAATCAATCGGCATGGCCGACGCCGTGGGAAGCGTGCTGGTGAAAATTCGGGCGGCTGCCGCCGCGGGCGCCGACTGGGTGCAGATACGCGAGCGCGATTTCGGGGCACGGGAGTTGCTTTCGCTCGCGGGCGGCGCCGTGGAAGCTTGTAGCGGTGGGGCGCGTGTGATCGTCAACGGCCGCCTCGATGTGGCGATTGCGTCCGGCGCGGCGGGCGTGCATCTGGGAGAGAAATCGTTGCCGGCGCGCGATGTGGTCCGCTGGTGCCGGAGCGGAAACGCGCCCGCTGAATTCCTGGTCGGCGTTTCCTGCCACAGTCTTGAGAGCGCATGCGAAGCGGAGAGCGCGGGCGCGAGCTACATCTTCTTCGGGCCCGTTTTCGATACGCCTGCAAAGAGAATGTTCGGGCGGCCGCAAGGACTCGCGAAGCTGGCCGAGGTGTGCCGCGGCGTGCGGATTCCCGTGATTGCGATCGGCGGCGTAAATGAAGACAACGCCGCGGAGTGCGTTCGCGCGGGAGCGGCGGGAATCGCGGCGATCCGGCTGTTTCAGGAAGAGCAGGACCAGGAAGAACTCCGGGCGACAATCGCGCGGCTGCACGATACGGCGCGCTAGAGCGGCTACGCGCTCATCCAGCGGCCGACGGGTTGCAGGCTTTCCACGTGGTCGCAGATCACCTTGATGACCGCCGTGATCGGAATCGCGAGCACGAGACCCATGGCGCCCCACATCCATCCCCAGAACAGCAGCGACACGGTCAGCGCCAGCGCGTTGAGCCGCACGCGCCAGCCCACCAGTGCTGGGATCAGCAAGTTGGCCGTGACGATGTGGAAGAAAGTGAGCATGGCGAAAATTCCGAGGTACGGCCCCACGGTGCGGAATTGCTTGAGTCCGATCAGCAGCGGCGGAATCCACGAAAGAATTGCGCCGAGGTACGGAACGAGATTGCAGACGCCGGAGACCAGAGCCGTCAAAAACGGGAAGTCGAGCCCGATTGCCCAGAAAAAGAGCCAGCTTGCGAGGATCAGGATCAGCCCGACCAGCGCCGTCCCCATCAGATAGCTTCGCAGGACGTGCGTAACGTCAGCGAGGGTATCGCGCACTTGCGTGCGGTCGGCGGCCGGAAAAAGCTGCATGGTGGCGTGCCACACCTGACGCTTCGCAGCCAGCATGAAGAACACGAGAAAAGGGACGAACGTCGCCGCCAGCAGGAATACGTAGAGCGAATTCAGCCGGCCGACCAGCGCGTCGCGCACCGGATGCGATTCGGCAACCGTGACGATCCGCGAGCCGACGCGGCTTGCCGGCTCGATTTCGGAAACATGTGCTTCGAAATTTTCGAGCCTGGTCTCAACCGCCTGCGCCATGGCGCGAAGTGGAGCGCGATAGTTCGGCCAGTCCTGGCTGAAACGGTCGGCGCGATCGATCAGCGACCACCCGAGAACGGCCAGCAGCGCCAGCGTGACGAGAACCACCAACAGGGAGCCGAGCGCGCGCGGGATATGGATGCGTTCGAGCCAGGTGACCACGGGATCGAGAAAATAGGCCATCAGCACGGCTACGAGCACGGTGACCAGCACGGTCGACGCCCAGTAACAGAAGCCGATCACGATTCCCGCGGCGATGATTCGCGCGCTGGCGGAGCTGCCGGTAACAATCCTGGTTTCCTCGACAGGCATTTCCAGTAACGATAGCACAGCGGCCGCCGCGAAAAGTCCGGCATGTCCGCGCGTGCAACGTTCATGCCACTGCGGCCGCGACCCGCGGGAAGGTAACGCTTGCGGTGAAGGCCACCCGCGCCACGCGGGCGCCTAACTGCCGCGGTGCTAAAATCGATCCTTCGCGCTCATGGCGCGAGGTGGGGCTCCATTCGCATGGCGAAAGAACTCTTCGGCACAGACGGCATCCGCGGGATCCCGGGAAAATATCCTCTCGACGACGCGACGCTCGAGCGCGTGGGGTACGCGCTCGGGAAACACGTGCTCGCGCACGGGGCGCGGCCGCGCGTGCTGATCGGCCGCGATACGCGCGAATCGGGGCCGCACATCGCCGAGCGGATCGCTCAGGGCCTGGATGCCGCGGGAGCCGAGGCCGTCTCCGCGGGCGTGCTGACAACGCCGGGAGTGGCGTGGCTCGTGAGCCAGGAAGGATTTGCGGCCGGCGTCGTCATCTCCGCCTCGCACAATCCCTATCACGACAACGGCGTGAAGCTGATCTCCGCATCGGGGATGAAATTTCCGGATGCGGTCGAAGCCGGCCTCGAAGGCGTGATCCTTTCGCCCAATGGAGCCGGAGCGCCGGCGAAAGCGGCAGGCTCCAAGCGCGGCGCCGATGCGGAACGCAGGGTCGCGCACCATGGCGACCAGAAACTTCATCAAGATTACCTGGCGGGGCTGCGCGGAGCGGCGTTTCCGGGTGCGAGGTTCGCGGGAATGAAGATCGTGCTCGACTGCGCGAACGGAGCGGCAAGCGAACTCGCGCCGGAGCTTTTCCGTTCGCTCGGGGCGAAGGTGACGGCGATGAACAACTCGCCCGACGGGCGGAACATCAACGCCGGGTGCGGCTCGCTGCATCCGGAAGCGATGCAGAAGCGCGTGGTGGAAACCGGCGCGGCGCTCGGCGTGGCATTCGACGGCGATGCCGACCGCGCGCTCTTCGTGAGCGCCTCGGGCAAACTGGTGGATGGAGACGGCACCCTGCTTGCGGCGGGCCGCTACATGAAATCGACCGGGAAGCTCAAGTGCAACGTGATCGTCGGCACGACGATGGCGAACCTGGGGCTGGAGCGGGCGCTCGAGAAATCCGGATTGAAGCTGGCGCGCACGGCGGTGGGGGACCGCTACGTCCTCGAAGAGATGCAGCGCATCGGAGCGAACCTCGGCGGGGAGCAATCGGGGCACATTCTGTTTCTTGACGACGCGACCACCGGCGACGGGATGCTGACGGCGGTGAAGATTGCGTCCCTGGTTTCGATCGCCGGGCCGCTCGACACGCTGGTGGCGGACCTGAAGATTTTTCCGCAGAAGATCGTCAATATTCCGGTGAAGTCGAAGCCGGCGCTCGATTCTCTGCCCGAAGTGGCCCGTGCGCTCAAGGAAGCTGAAGCCGCGCTCGGAAATTCGGGGCGCGTGGTGCTGCGCTATTCAGGAACGGAGCCGCTCGCACGCGTGATGGTGGAGGCCGAACGCGAAGAGGATGTCCGCCGGTGGACTGAAACGCTTGCCGCCGCACTTCGCTCCGTCATCGGAGCGTAACACTTCGTCGATGAGCAATTCCGATCAAGCGATGGGCCCGGCGGATTATTCCAAAGTACATAGAAATCGGCCGCAGAGATTTTCATAAAGTGGATTCGATTTGCCCATGGCCAGCGGCGCGTGATGTTTCAATTCGCTAAGTGGCTCTCTGAGAAGGAGATAATTCTGCTCGGAATGACGAGCAGGAGTGGCACGGTTCGTGCAAATCATACCCGCGGCTGTCTCTTATCCCGGGGTGGGCCGGTTTCGTCGCGCCGAAACCGGAACTTGGGGAAGAGCAAACAGGGGGCCCGGGTGGGCCCCCTAATTTTTTGCCCGCACGCTTTATTCCCGGCGGAAGCGACTTGGCTGAATCAGCACACATTCCTAAACGCAAAGAGGGCGTCCGCCGCGGCGAACGCCCTCCGGAACTTCTGCTGATTTCGGTTTCTTCCTAGCTGCAACCCGATGTCGAGCCGCAGTTCGAGCACTTGTAGCAACTGCCGTTGGGCGTCATGAGCATGCCGCACTCGGAGCAGTAGGGCGCGTCCTCGATTGCGGAGCGGGGCCGCGCGGCAGGCTCCGAATCCGGGAGCTTCGCGCCGCTCGCGGGAGCGGGCGCCGCCTTGGTGGCAGCCGCCGATCCCGCGGCCGGAGCCGCGGCTTGTGCCGGCGTTTCGGTTTCAACCGCCGCACCTTCCTGATCGAGGTAATCGGCGGAGATGAACTTCCCTCCCAACCAGCGTCCGAGATAATCGACCACCGACTTCGCGTAGCGGATCCTCGGATTGCCCGTATAGCCCGAGGGCTCGAAGCGCGAGTTGACGAACTTGTCGACCAGCGCGCGGAGCGGAACGCCGTACTGGAGCGAGATGGAGACGGAAAGCGCGAAGGCGTCCATGATGCCGGAAAGCGTGGAGCCTTCCTTCGCCATCTTGATGAAGATTTCGCCCGGGTGCCCATCCTGGTACATGCCGACGGTGATGTAGCCTTCGTGGCCGCCCACTGAGAATTTATGCGTGATCGAGTTGCGCTCGGCCGGAAGCTTATGGCGCTTCGTGCCCTGGAAGAGTTCCTGTTGTTGCGGCGCCGGAACTTCGGGAGGGACGACCGCCGCCCCGACCGTCGCGGGCGCTGCCGCGGGTTTCTCTTCTTCTCTCTTGCCGGCCGCCGAGAGAGGCTGCGAGCGCTTGGAGTTGTCGCGATAGATCGCGACGGCCTTGAGCCCGAGCTTCCAGGACTCGGTATAGGCCTCCATGATGTCTTCCACCGTGGATTCTTCCGGCATGTTGATGGTCTTGCTGATCGCGCCGGAAAGGAACGGCTGAGCCGCGGCCATCATGCGCAGGTGGCCGCGCCAGGAAATCGAGCGGCCTCCGCCCATCGGCGCGAGCGAGCAATCGAACACGGGAAGATGCTCGGGCTTGAGTCCCGGGGCGCCCTCGATCTTGCCCTGCGCGTCGATGTAATCGACGATCTTGGCAACGTCCTCGGGAGCGTAGCCGAGCTTCATCAGCGCCTGCGGCACGGTGTTGTTGACGATCTTGATGACGCCGCCGCCGACGAGCCTCTTCTGCTTGACGAGAGCGAGATCGGGCTCGATGCCGGTGGTGTCGCAATCCATCATAAAGCCGATGGTGCCGGTGGGCGCGAGGACGGAGACCTGGGAATTCTTGTAGCCGAACTTCTCGCCGAGAGCGAGCGCCTGATCCCACGATTCCTGCGCGGCATAGAGAAGCGAGGGCTGGACGTTGTCTCCCTTGATCGGGCGAAGCGAATCGCGGTGCATGCGGATCACGTCGAGCATCGCCTCGCGGTTGCGCGGATAGCCGCCGAACGGACCCATGCGCTCGGCAATGCGCGCCGACTGCGCGTAGGACTCGCCGGTCATCAGCGCGGTGACGGCGCCGCAGAAGTCGCGGCCGCCATCGGAATCATAGGGAAGCGCGAGCGACATCAACAGCGCTCCCAGATTCGCGTAGCCGATGCCCAGCGGACGGTAATCGTGCGAATTGCGCGCGATCTTTTCCGTCGGATAGCTGGCGTTATCGACCAGGATCTCCTGCGCCGTGATCGTGACGTCCACGGCATGGCGGAACCCCTCGGTGTCGAACTGCCCGTTCGAGCCGAGGAACTTCAGGAGGTTGAGCGAAGCCAGGTTGCAGGCCGTGTCGTCGAGGAACATGTATTCCGAGCACGGATTCGACGCGTTGATGCGGTCGGTGGCCTTGCAGGTGTGCCAGCGGTTGACCGTCGTGTCGTACTGCATGCCGGGATCGCCGCACTGCCAGGCGGATTCGGCCATTTCCCGCATGAGATCGCGGGCGCGGTACTGGTCGGCGGGCTCGCCGTCGTTGACGTTGCGCGTCCACCAATCGCGGTCTTCTTCGACGGCGCGCATGAACTCGTCGGTGACGCGGACGGAATGGTTCGCGTTCTGGAAGAAGACGGAGGAGTAGGCTTCGCCGTCGATCGCCGGGTCATAGCCCTGCTCGATCAGGACATGGGCTTTGCGCTCCTCCTTCATCTTGGACTCGATGAATTCCTTGATGTCGGGATGATCGACGTTGAGAATCACCATCTTGGCCGCCCGGCGCGTCTTTCCGCCGCTCTTGATGACGCCGGCGAACGCGTCGAACCCCTTCATGAAGCTGACCGGGCCCGAGGCGATGCCGCCACCCGAAAGCTGCTCGTGGCTGCCGCGCAAGGAAGAGAAGTTGGTCCCCGTGCCGGAACCCCACTTGAAGAGCATGCCCTCCGTCTTGGCCAGGTTCATGATCGAGTCCATGTTGTCCTGGACGGAGTTGATGAAGCAGGCGGAGCACTGCGGCTTGGCCTGGACGCCCACGTTGAACCATACCGGCGAATTGAAAGCCATCTTCTGTTCGACGAGCAGGTGGGTGAGCTCGTCGCGAAACGCATGCTTCGATTCGGCCGAAGCGAAGTAGCCGCCCTCGACGCCCCAGCGAACGATCGTATCGGCCACGCGGGCGATCAACTGCCGCACGGACGACTCGCGTTCGGGAGTGTTCGGCTTTCCGTGGAAGTACTTCGAGGTGACGATGTTTGTTGCCGTCTGCGACCAGGACTTCGGGACCTCTACATTCTCCTGGCGGAAAATGACCTGTCCCTTATCATTGCTTATGAGTGCGGTGCGGCGTTCCCATTCGACCGCATCGAAGGGAGCCACCTTCCCGTCGGTAAACCGGCGGTGGAATTCCAATCCGGTACTGCGCCGAGTGGTTTTGTCCGTCTGCGTGCTTGAATTCAAGGCCATCCGTGTTTCCGCCATCGTCTGCCTCCGCGCCGGCAGTCGTGCCGCCGAATAGTTGGCCGGGGTGCCAAGCGGGAGGACGTCTTGCCCCATTGTACTCCCAACCGGGACCCGAAGTTTTGTTGCGTGTATCAGGGATACACGAAGTTGAAGGGGACTTAACCGGAATCGCGGCCAGCCTCGACCCCCGAAAATGGCCGCTCAAAACCGAAAACAGAGAAAAGCGCAGCTAAGCCGCGCGAAAAAAGCTGAGGCGCGGTTCAGAGTAAGGCGCGTCCCTGCTGGATATTCGGTTGAACCCGGTCCGGCTCAGACGTGAAGGCCGCCGACGCTGCGAACGACGACCGGATCACGTTGTCCGAGTCTGGGTGCGAAGTATCGTGGGTTGTGGAAAACTTGTCAAGAGAAAATCGCAACGAGACCACAAAATCTTTGGTCGCGCGTGTCGAAACTGTCTATTGGTAGTGGTGTGACCGCTGGATTCCACTACGCGACGGACGCGCGATGTGTTCCGCAAAGCAACACCGGGGAATTGATTTTCGCGCCGCGGCTGGAAAAAAATCATAATGGCTGAGATGAGCGCACCTGCGATCGAGATCCTGGGACTCACGAAGGATTATCCCATCGGCTTCTGGCGTAAGCGCATGGTCCGCTCGCTGGATGACCTGACGCTTCAGGTGGAAGAAGGGGAAGTGTTCGGATTTCTCGGGCCGAATGGCGCCGGGAAGACGACCACGATGAAGCTGCTAATGGGGCTGATCTACCCGACGTCGGGAACGGCGCGCGTCCGCGGGCGTGCGATCGACGACGTCGAGATGCACCGGGAAATCGGGTTCCTGCCCGAGCAGCCCTACTTCTACGACTACCTGACGGCGCGGGAGCTGCTCGATTACTACGCGCGGTTTTCGGATTTCAGCGCGGCGGAGCGCCGCGAGCGCGTGGCGCAGTTTCTCGATCGCGTGGGACTGGCGGACGCGGCCGACGTGCAGCTGCGAAAGTTTTCCAAGGGAATGCTCCAGCGCGCCGGAATCGCGCAGGCCATCCTGCACAATCCAAAGGTCATTTTTCTGGACGAGCCGATGTCGGGACTCGACCCGGTGGGGCGGCGCGAGGTGCGGGACATCATCCACGACCTGAAGCGCCAGGGGCGGACCGTGTTTTTCTCGACGCACATTCTTTCCGATGCCGAGATGCTGTGCGACCGCGTGGCGGTGCTGGCGGGAGGCAAATTGCAGGGAGTCGGCGCGCCGAACGAGATCGTCTCAATCAAAGTGCACGCCATGGAGATTCTGTTCGAGGCGCGCGAAGGTCGTCCGCTGCCCGCCAGCCTGGCCAGCCGCGCGACCCAGATCGGAGGGCGGACCCGGGTGGAGGTGCCGGAGTCCGAGTTGTATCGGGCGCTCGATGAGCTGCGGAGTTGCGAGGCGCGTATTCTTGCCGTCACTCCGGTGCGGGCAACGCTCGAAGACTATTTCCTCCAGCTGATCGGCCGGGAAAAAGCGGTGTCGCACGCGGTCGAGGTGAACCCGCGATGAGCGTGGCGCCGGCGGCAGTGGCCCTCAACACGTTTCGCGAGGCGGTGCGCGATCGCGTCCTTTACAACCTCGTGTTTTTCGCGCTGCTGATGATCGGCGCGGCGATCCTCGTCGGCCAGATTTCGATCGGGATCGAGCGGCTGGTGATCATCAATCTGGGCCTGACGGCGATTTCGATCTTCGGCCTCGTAATGGCGGTTTTCATCGGCGTGGGGCTGATCTACAAGGAGATGGAGAAGCGCACGCTCTACAGCCTGCTGGCGAAGCCGGTCCAGCGATGGGAATTCATCGTCGGGAAATACGCGGGGCTTCTGCTGACGCTGGTTGTCAATACGACGTTCATGACGCTGGGCCTGGCGGCCGCGCTCTTTTACGTCGGGCGGCCGTTCGTGGCGTCCGACGCGACCATTCTGGTGGCGGTGTATTTCATCCTGCTCGAGCTGGCGCTGGTGACGGGGCTGGCGCTTTTCTTTTCGTGCTTTTCGAGCCCCATGCTCTCGACGCTGTTCACGCTGGGCATCTACATCACCGGGGTATTTGCGAAGGACATCCGGGACGTGGGAAATCTGACGAAGGTTTCCGGGCTGAAGACGGCGACCCGCATCGTCTATTACATGGTGCCGAACTTTCACAACTTCAACGCCATCGCGGCTGCCGCGCACGGGTCTTCGATTCCATTTTCGCTGGTGTGGCAGAACACCGCGTATGCCGTGCTGTACGTCGGATTGCTTTTGCTGGCCTCTTCGGCCGTGTTTTCGGGGCGCAACTTGAAATGAGCAGCCCGAGCCGCGTTCGCGCGAAGTGGACGGCCATCGCCGGAGTGCCGCTGCTTTTTCTGGCGATCGCGGCGCTGCAGGTGCGCATCGACGCCCAAACGCGCTCGGAAGCGCAAGAAGAGGAAGAGATGCTGCTGCGCTCGGGCAAAGCAATCAAGAGCCTGAGCCTCGGTTACGACTCGCTGCTCGCGGACATCTACTGGACGCGCGTGGTGCAGTATTACGGCGAGAGGGTGGGAAAGGATACCGCGACTTTCGGGCTGCTCTGGCCGCTGCTGGACGTGACGACCACCCTCGATCCGAAGCTGATGGTGGCGTATCGATTCGGCGCGATCTTCCTTTCCGAGCCGGGAACGGTGGGAGCGAACCGGCCCGATCTGGCCGTCGCGCTGATCAAACGCGGGATCGCGGCAAACCCAAACCAGTGGCGCTTGAACGGCGACCTGGGGTTTCTCTACTACTGGACACTGAAAGACTACCCGAGCGCGGCGCAGGCCTATCTCGATGGAAGCAAGGTGCCCGGCGCGGCGCCGTGGCTGAAGATGATGGCCGCGCGCGTGGCTGAAAAGGGAGGATCGCTTGAAACCTCCCGCATGATCTGGTCGGAACTGTACGACTCGACGCAGGACCCGAGCATCCGCCACAGAGCGCTGGAAATGCTGCGCGGCCTCAAGACCGTGGAGGACGAAAAGTCTCTGGACGATCTCGCCGGACAATATCGGAGGCGGTTCCAGCGCTATCCGGCATCGACGCAGGATCTACGTGACGCCGGGCTGATACCGGGAATTCCGGTGGATGTCGATGGATTCCCGTACGTCTTCGGGCCCGACGGGAAATCGCACCTCGACCCGCAGAGTACGGTCGTGATCCCCAAGGATCTGGCGACCCAGCCGACCGCGCGAAACTAGCCGGACGCACGAGGCTCGCCGGGCTGCGGCGCGCGCGAAAGCCAGCTACAATATTAGGGTGACAACCGGTTTGCCGCAGTGTGAATCCCACCAGGGGACGCAATCGTGATGTGGAAATGCGTCGCAATTTCGATTCTGAGCTCGGCACTCGCCCTGGCGAGTCCGGCGCCGGCGGCTCCACAGGAGAAGCCGCGAGGCCAGGCTCCGTCGGACGAAGAACTCCGCGCTCGCGCTGAAAAACTGCTGGCACATCAGCACAGCGACGATGAGGCTCTCGAACTGTACGAGCGCGTCGAGCGGCATATCGATCGCACCGGCGGAACCGATCCGCGCACGCTCGAGGACAGGACGTACCGCATCGTGCCCACAGGCGGCGGCAATACGAAGATCATCGTCCGGGACCAGGGGATTCCCTCCGATCCCGCGGTGTACAACCAGCAGCTGCAAACCCTGGCGGCTCTTCTCCAGACGATGGCGGACCCGAACAACCCGAAAGCGAAGGCGGCGTACGCGAAACGCGACAAGCGCCAGCGCGAGCGAGCGCAGTTCCTGGACGCGATGAACGACGCTTTCCTGCCGAAATGGATTGGATCCGAGACTCGGAACGGCCGCGCGTGCGACGTCATTGAACTCAATCCGAATCCGAACTTCCATCCGCGCTCGATGTTTCAGGATGCTCTCTCGCACGTCACCGCGAAGATCTGGGTGGATCACGATAGCAATCAGCTCGCGCGCGGCGAAGCTCATGTGACGAGCGATATTTCGTTTGGCGCGGGCATCCTCGGAAAGCTCTATCGCGGCGGCGTTGTCTCGATGGATCAGGCGGAGGTGGCCCCAGGCATCTGGCTGCCGACGCGATACCAGTACGACTTCTCGGGGCGGAAATTCCTGTTTGCGTTCCAGCAGCACCAGGTCATCGAAGTTGTCCGGTACCGGCGCGTCGGGCCGCCGAAAGAGGCCCTGCTCCTCGTGCAGGGTGAGTTGGCAAGTGGGAAACCGTTTGCCGGAGATCCATAACCCCCCTCCCCTCCTGGTGTTAAATAGAGACAGGTCGATTGCCATGGCCCGAGGAGGCTGTATGAGCCAGCGGACCCTGATACTTCTTGCGGCATTTTGTCTGGTTACGAGCGTCGCTCCTTCCGCCCGCGCGCAAAGCGATTCTTCCGCGCAGAGCGTTCAGTCCTCCGCGCAGACAATGCAGCCGGCGTCAACGCCGCCCGCAACGAAGAAGGTGTGGACGAATGACGATGTGCCCAACCTGCGAGGCGAGTCCGTGGTTTCCACGGTTGGCAATCCGAGCCCCGGTTCCGCGAGGCCCGCTGACAAGTCCGCGACAGCGCCTAAGAATAGAGACGCGAAGTGGTACGCGGATCAGATCGCGAAGTTGCAGGCAAAGCTGCCACCGCTCAACAGCCAGATCGCGGAACTCCAAGCCGCCATCGACGGCAAACCCACCGGAAACGGAAAGGATTCTTCGCGGCCGCGCGGCGTGAAGGCGGACGACTGGTCGGTTGAATTGGCGCAGCTTCGGGATCAGCGCGACGGCATCGTGGCGCACATCCACGCGCTCGAAGATGAGGCGCGACGCAACGGCGTGCCGGCCAACGCGCTGCCTTAATAAGGTGGCGGGTTAAGGGAGGAGGAGCCATTTCGCTCCCCCTCCGTGAATCAGCGCCCGAGGAAATTAAAGATCACCTCGCGGCGGCGGCGACTTCCTTCTCGATCGGCGCACCGATCAAGTTGCCCCACTCGGTCCACGAGCCGTCGTAATTCTTCACGTTGTTATAGCCGAGCAAGTATTTGAGCACGAACCACGTGTGGGAACTGCGCTCGCCGATGCGGCAATAGGCGATCGTTTCTCCGTTCCCGTTGACGCCCTTTCCCTGATAGAGCTGCTTCAGCTGGTCGGCGGACTTGAAGGTTCCGTCCTCGTTGGCCGCTTGCGCCCAGGGGATGTTTGCGGCCGTCGGGATGTGCCCGGCGCGCTGCGCGGTTTCGCTCATGCCCGGCGGAGCGATGATTTTCCCGGTGAATTCGTCGACGGATCGAACGTCCACGAGATGCCCGGCCGTCTTCCGCTGCACGATCGCGAGAACCTGCTCCTTGTAAGCGCGGAGCGACTCATCCGGCCCGGTGGCGCGATAGGTGGCGGGCGCGACCTTCGGCGCATCGGTGGTCAGCGGGCGCTTTTCTTCGAGCCATTTCTTGCGTCCGCCGTTCATGAGGCGAACGTCCTGGTGCCCGTAATACTTCAATTGCCAGAGCGCGTAGGCCGCGAACCAGTTGTTGTTGTCGCCGTAGAGAATGATCGTCGTGTCGTTCGAGATTCCGGACTGACCGAGCAGCCTCTCGAGCGTGGCCCTGTCGATCAAGTCGCGGCGGACGTTGTCCTGGAGCTGGGTCTGCCAGTTCCATCCAACGGCACCGGCGATGTGGCCCTGATCGTAGGCCGTCGTATCCACGTCCACTTCCACCAGGCGGATCTTGGGATCGCTGGAGTGGTCCGCCACCCATTGCGTCGAAACCAGCACTTCCGGATGCGCATACTCAGACATGTGACTTCCTCCTTCAAAGGATATCGATCGAATTACCAAGTCCCCTACAACAAAAAGCCCACCAGCCAGTTCTCCTCTGGCGGTGGGTCCAAGGAATCTCAGGCTGTAGCCAGCTTGCTAGATGCCTCGCCTGCCCTTACCAGAGGGCACACCGGTGCGACACAGACAACAACAGCCCTGGGCGGGTCGCTGGCGGCAAATCATCATGGCCGAAGGATACGCCGGATTGGCTTGCCCGGCAATGGCCCTTTCCCGCCGTTGGCTGGGCGCGGGTCGCGGGCGGCCGGCTATTTCTCCTTGCCGGATGGCGCCGAGCAAGTGAACTGTTTCAAGGACTTTTCGATCGGCTTGGCCATGCGTCCCGGATCGCCGACGAAGTTACCGGCGGCCGCGGCATCGGTATAGAACAAAATATTGCCCGTCTGCGAATCGACGACCGTAATGTCCATCACGACGACATCGTTCGCGTTCCCGCCGACGACCATCGCAAAGGCCTTTTTGCCGCCGGTGGTCACCACACCGGAGGCGCGCGCGAAGACCAGCGCATCCGCAGCCGCGCCCGGAGCGAAATTAACGACCTCATCGCCCATCGTGTAGCGGCCGGTGCGGATGTCCTTGGGCTTCTTTACAACGTGCGCGTGGATGGTCTCAAAGAGGCGCTGAATATCGGCCACCGAAGAGTTGAGTTCCTGATCCTTCTCCAAAGCGGCGGGGGTCAGCACGTTGTCCAAGACGGCGCAGCCCTTGGCTTGCAGCGCTTGCGAAACGAGGCCCGCCAAGGCGTTTTCAACGGTCCGCGACTCAGCGATCAAGCCTTCGCTGCCCTTCATTCCGGATCTCGTGACGTTTGCTTCCGCCGGGAGAATCAGCAACTTGTGCACAACGATCTTGCCGCTCTTCAAATCCGGATGCGCGAACTGCGCCTGCGAGAGCGAAGCGCCCAAGGCAATCGCCAACAGGGGGACCGCTGCACGTGCGAGGCACCTGGTCATAGGCTCTCCTTGCCGACCGTTCCGGCGCTGAGTTGCGAAGACCGCACCGTGCGATCCGACATTCACGGCATGACCGGAGCCGCCGGATTCGCCGTCAATTGTTTCCGGGCGGCATCGAGACGCCGGTGGATTTGCGCCTGGTCGGGAGCGGAAGGCGATTGCTCAAGGTATTTTTGAAACTCGTCCGCGCACTGCGCCGGTTGGTGTTCCCGTTCATACAGAAAACCGAGGCCGCGGTGCGCCAGCGCTTCCGCCGGATCGAGTTCAAGCGCTTTGCGGTAGGCGTCCTCGGATTGCTTTTGGTTCGCTTCCCACGCGGCTTTGCCGGCGGGAGTGGCCATCAGCGAGTCCTCGTATTCCTGCGGCGTAAGCTTCACGAGCGACTTGCGAGTGTCCTTCTTCCCGCGGGATGAAAGCTCCTCCGGGGTCGGATCCGGCGTTCTGGCGCCGAGGGTGCGGAATGCGTCTCCCAGCGCCCGGAAGTTGGCGGCCGATTTCGGGTCCTTTTTCACCAGGCGCTGCGCGACGGCAACCGCGGTGCGCTGGCGTCCGGCGAAAATATCCATGGTCACGTTGTCGCGAGCTACCTTCTCCGTGGCATCGAAGTACCGCTCCTCTTCGACCATCGGGTGCGGGGTGCGCGAGTGAAGTCCGTCCACCGCGTCGCTCACGTAGGCGATGCGATCCTTCAGCTTCGGATGGTCCTGGTAAAAGCCGCCGGAGAGATCCACTTCGTGAGGCGAATCCAGGAGCTTCAACGCGATGATCATCTCTTCGGTCGAGTAGTTGGCGTCGTTGACGGCCCCGACGGCGTGAAGATCGGCCTCCTTCTCCAGCTCGCGGCTATAGCCGTAGATCGTGGATTCCAGTATGGCCGGCGTAAGGCTTCCGACCAAAACCGCAGCAGCCCCGCCCGCGCCTCCTTCGATGCTGCCCGCCGCGGCGACTCCGGAAAAGATGTTTGCAGCGAGCGCTTTCTTGCGGTAGCTCCGATTCTCCAGATAGGCGTGACGGTTCAGGACATGCGTCTCTTCGTGAGCGAGCACGCTTGCGAGCTGCGCTTCATTCTCGAGCAAAGCCAGCAGGCCCGTGTTGACGTAAATCGAGCCATTTCCGAGAGCAAAGGCGTTTGGAACCGAATCGCGCAGCACGCGAAACCGCCATTTCACATTCTCGGGATTCGGGCCCTGGGGCAGGACATCGTTGCCGACCGCGCTTACGTATTCGGTCAACTCCTTGTCCGAGTAGAGCAATCCTCGATCTTCGATCTGCTGGTCAATTTCGTTGCTCTTCTGGAGCAGCTCGAGATCGATGTTCGTAAATGTGAACGACGGCGGTGGCGGAGTTGCCGGAGGCGGTTGCTGAGCCGAGATTCTTCCGTGGCAAGTGAAGAACAGGAAGAAACTCAACGCGGCCAAACGGAAACGCATTCTCGTATTCCTTCCGCCCGGAAAGAAGAAGTTATGAGGATGCTAAGGCACGCGGGCGCAACGGTCAACCCCTGCCGATCCAGCAATCACGGAAGCGGCTGGAGCGGCCTGCCGGCGGTACATTCGAGTTCAATGCGCAACAGCCAATCGAAATGAAACTTCTCGAGCGCCAGCCACTTTTCCAGCTCTTCGCGGCTCGGCGCGTCGAATTCCACGAGCATCTTCCCTTCGTGCATATTGACGAGCACGCGCAGCGCGGTCACCGGCAACGCGCCGCACATCCGCTTGGACAATTCCTCCGCTCCCTGGCGCGTCAAACAGGCCAGCGTGTGCTGCGAGATGTAACGAGGCATTCGATCTCCCATTCCCACGGAGTCACGGCGCTAAAGGGCAGACACAGGAAATACATGGCGGGCGCCGAAAAAGCAAATCTTATGGAGGGCCGCCAAAGCTGAACCAGCGGACAGGTGATCGAGCCGAAAACCTGCACTTGAATTCGGCGCCCGCTTTCGGGGCCCGAACTAGAATGGAGCTTGGGGGTGCTTGCGATGAAGCAATCGATGGTCCTGTTGGCGCTGCTTGCGGCGTTGGGGCTGGCCTCCGCCGCCCACGCCAAAGTCGCAATCGGAACGATGGCGGGAACGGTGCTCGATGCCAAGGGCAAGCCCGTCGGCGGCGCCACCGTGACGATGCAGTCCTCCGACGGCCAACATCCGTACGCCACGCATACCGATGCGAACGGTCATTTCGAATTCAGGCGCTACGAGATCGGGCAATACGACCTGCGCGCCTATGCGAGCGGGATGTTCTCCGAATGGGTCAAGCGCGTCTACATCCGCAGGGACAAGACAACCGAGGTCACGCTGCGCATGCCCCCGGCTGCGGATGATTCAGTCACAGTCACGAAGTAGCGGGCTACCGGCGCAGGCCAGAGCAGGATCCCATGCCGGACTCGTTTCGATAAGTCTCAACGAATTAGTCACATACCGAGACCGATTGTCCGCTCCAGCTTTCCAATCAGAAGAGCTGTGACCGTACCATGACCCCGGTACCCGAATAAATATGCCATCGGAGCCATTGGTTCAGATGGGCGCGCCTGGATAGAATGTGGGCGCGGGTTGGGAGTTGTGTTGCGGGGACGACGGTTCCGCAAGGAGCCGGAGCACGCTCCCAAACCCGTCCAGCCCGCCTGCCGACGTTAATCCTCTGACCCCCGTCTGCAGGGCGGGCCTGCCCGGACGCCATCGGGAAGGCTAGGTCGCCGGCATGCCACACCAAAGCTGGACCAATCCTGACTCCGGCATCTCTTGGCAAGCTGAGTGCTTCTCATGAGGTGAAGGCGCGGCTAATCCCATGATTTCAGGCGCCGGGCCGCCGGGGGCATCCGACAGTTGATGGGAAAAGCGGACACAGTTGCGCGCCGGGTGATGGCAATCGCGCTCATCGGATTGTGCGCGATGGCCGGGCCTGCGAGCGCCGAAGACTTGAAGCCGAAGACGGTGGAAGCGTTCGATCGATACGTGGCGGCGACCGAGTCGCAGATCGATTCCGAGCTCGCGCGCCGGTCGCCGTTTCTCCGCATCGAGAGCCTGCCCGAAGACCGCCGCGCGGCAGCCGAGGCGCAGTTGCGCGCCGGCCAGGTGGTGATCGTGCGCCTCGACACGATGGATCAGGACGGCACGGGGAAGCGTGACAAACCAATCGCCGTTCCCGGCGGCATGATCCACCACTGGATCGGCACGGTGTTCATCCCGGGTGCGACGCTCGCGGAAACGCTCGCGCTCGAAGAGGACTACGACCATCATCAGGAGTATTTTCGCCCGGACGTGATGCGCTCGAAAATATTGCGCCACGACGGAAACGATTTCCTGATCGACCTCCGCCTGTACAAGAAAAAGATCATCACGACGGTGCTCGATACCGAGCACGAAGTCCACTACACGCTTGTGGATTCGACGCACGCCTGGAGCCGTTCGCGCACCACGCGGATCCAGGAAGTGGACGACGCAGGCGAGCCCGACGAACACCTTGAGCCCGCCGGACACGATCGCGGATTTCTTTGGCGCATGAACACGTATTGGCGCTTCGAGGAAAGAGACGGCGGAACGTATGTGGAATGCCAGTCCATCTCGCTCACGCGGGACATCCCCACCGGCCTTGGCTGGCTGATCGGGCCGTACGTGACGAGCGTCCCGCGCGAGTCGCTGACCTTCACGCTCGCCACCACCCGCAGCGCGGTGCTGAAACACGCGCAGATGCACGCCGCCCAATAGGAAACACCCCGGGCGAGCGTCGCGAAATTTGGATCAACGGACGTGTAGCGGAATCGTCCAGCCGAAGGTCATTTAAACGATGCGGTGGCGGTGAGGTCCTGCACGATCGAGAACGTGCACGTTCCAGATGTGGTGCTACTTGTGGTCACCGTGCAGCTCGCATTGGGAGCGGTCGTCGCCGTCCCGCCCCATCCGGTAAAAGTTGCGCCGCTGCCGGTGGTTGCTGTGGCAGTCAGCGTTACCGTGCTGCCGCTGATGTAACGGCCGGAGCAGGTTCCGGATTCGGTAATCGGCGTGGTGGAAGTGGCGGCCTTTTGCACGCAACTGATTTGGCTCGTGCCGTCCGTGACCGATCCAGAGCCAGTTCCCTGAAGAGTTACGGTGACATTGAACGTGAGAGCGGCCCCTGCGAGAAACACGTCCTCGAACGCATTCGTGTCGCGCGGGACGAGGTTGCTCGCGAAGGAAATGAAGCTGACCGTCTGGCCGTCGCCGCCGATCGCCGGGGCGAAACTGTTGCTCAGAGCGGGAGGCGGAGGCGTGCCCGCAGGCTGGCTCACAAGGAGCGTGTAGGAGACGCAAGCCGTTGTGGTGGTCGGGAGCGGCGAGCAGGCGTTTCGCACGTAAACGTTCTCGACGCCGTTCGCGACGTTCGAACCGAGATTCGTGGCAAAGGAGGCGAAAGCAATGAATTGTCCCGAGGCGCAGCTGGTCGTGGTGGCGGTGGTGGTGCCGCACTGGTTGATGCTGGGATTCTCGCTCGGCGCATTTCCGGGAGTCGTGCCATTCGTCGATACAAGGACAATCGAAGGAGTACACGTGGTTGGCGTTGTGACCACAACCCCGGTGCAGGTGTCGCGCACATAGACTTGCTGGGTCGGACCTACTCCCGTGATGAGCGTCGTGGCCGTGGAAGCGAAGGCGGCGAAGCGGCCATCGCTCGAAATTGCAGATTCGCTGCTCTGACCATCGGCGGGCGTGGTGCCGTCGACCGTGGAGACGAGGCTGGTCGCGGGCGCACAAGTGTTACTGACCGAACCGATTGTCGTCACGCACGTGGATCGCACGAAGACTTCGTTCACCGGGCTCGGGTTAGGAATCGGCGCTCCGAGATTGGGCGCGGAGGACGTAAACGAAACAAAGAGGCCCTGATTGGCGATGGCGGGATGCGAGC